>Ga0193728_1000915_pt1 | contig 14712 bp, 12 predicted proteins | sample U1c1metaG_FD_143037 | JGI IMG/M metagenome (GOLD analysis project Ga0193728, IMG submission 143037) | Soil microbial communities from a riparian zone of the East river system, Colorado, United States - U1c1 | ecosystem: Environmental > Terrestrial > Soil > Riparian zone | place: USA: East River...
CTTCGTTTCTGCCTTCGCCAGAACGGCGGGGTTTGTTTCCTTCACCATCTGCTCGCAGAAATCCACGCCGACCAGGTTGTCCTGAAATATGTTGTGGTCGAACATGTATTCGGCGGCCTCGCCAAGATTGACAATCCACTCGGCGATATTTGGCGGACGCACGCCAAACGCCATGTTTTGCGCGTAGGTGGCACAAGTGGCATGGTTGTCCCCGCAAATTCCGCAAATGCGGCTGGTGATAAAGTGCGCGTCGCGCGGATCCTTGCCCTTCATGAAAATGCTATAGCCGCGAAAAATCGACGACGTGCTGTAGCATTCCGCCACCCGCCGATTATCAAAATCGATCTTGGTGAAAATTCCCAGGCTTCCAACGATCCTGGTAATTGGATCCCAATTCATGTCCACCAATTTGCCGGACTTGCTGGACGAATCACGCAGCGGAGTGGTGATGGTGCTCATGTTTCGTGTGCTCCTTTTCCTTGAATAATTTCTTTAATAATTTCGTAAAACTTTTCTAATAATTTCTCGGTGTATAGCCAGTGGTTAGTTCCGGACGCGGATGCCGCCACTTTGGTTCTTTATTCACGGTGTCATTTGTAAAGTGGCGAAGCGCGCGAATCGCTTTGCCGTAAACACTGATCGTTGTAGAGGAAACTCTGGCGCCAGGCGGCTCATCCATGAAGGGCATAAACTTGTCTGGAAATCCCGGCATGGTGCAGCCAATGCAAATTCCGCCCACGTTCGGGCACCCGCCAATTCCCGCCATCCAGCCCCGCTTGGGCACATTGCAATTGACTACCGGCCCCCAACACCCCAATTTCACGATGCATTTCAGCGAGCCGTACTCCGTCGCGAAATCGCCCTGCTCGTAGTAGCCCGCCCGGTCGCACCCTTCGTGCACGGTTTGGCCGAATAGCCACGTAGGTCGCAACTGCTCATCGAGAGGAATCATGGGCGCCAAGCCGGCGACCTGATAAAGCAGATACAACAGCGTCTCCATGAAATTGTCGGGTTGCACCGGACAGCCGGGCACATTCACGATCGGAAGGCCCGCGACCGACTTCCAACCCCAACCCAGGTAATCAGCCAAGCCCATCGCGCCGGTCGGATTTCCGGCCATCGCATGAATCCCACCGTAAGTCGCGCAAGTGCCGCACGCCACCACTGCCAACGCTTTCGGCGCTAATCTGTCGATCCATTCATTCGTCGTTATCGGCTGGCCGGTTTTTGAATCTGTTCCCATCGCCGCCCAATAACCTTCGGACTTGATGTTTTCATTGGGAATAGATCCTTCGACGACCAATACGAACGGATTCAGCCGACCCGCTTCCGCTTCATACCAAAACTTCATGAAATCATCGCCAACTTCGTAGGCGAGCACCGGATTGTGCAGATGAACTTTCGGAAGGCCAGGGATCGCACCGAGCAGCACATCTTCTATGCTGGGTTGTTCGGCGGCAGTGATAGAGACGGAGTCGCCGTCGCAGCCAAGCCCAGCGGTCATCCAGATAATGTGAATGTCAGAGACTGGAGATTTTTTTTGAGTTACGCGACCGTACGGAACTGCGTCTGCGGCCATGATGGCTTTCTCCTTTTCTTGATTGGGTTCGCTGAATCGAGTGGTGGGCGCGCAAGCATGAGAGACAAGGTATATTCGCCGTGTCCCGGTGGTCACAAGTAGGCGGTGGCTAATTTCTGCTTAGGGGGTTTTGCTAGGACGTGCCTCAGGGATTTCCTGATGGCATCTAAGCGTCTCTATTTATTGGTAATAGAAGAAACATCTTGAACACATGCATTAACTTCATAAATTTATTTGATGCTCGGTAAGAAATAATTTTCTGAGCTGATATTTGCGGCAGGGATAAAAAACACTTCTGTCCCGGACTGTTTCAGTCGGCTGCGCCAAAGGCGCTTTTCTCGCTGAGGCTCGATTCAATTGCGTGTTGAACTAACTCCCTGGCATTTCGCAACGAGAGCTTTTCCTTGATATGTGCCTGGTAGGATTCGACGGTCTTGACGCTGACGTGCAACTCGTCGGCGATTTGGCGTGTGCCGTGACCAGCTCCGATGAGCCGGTACACTTCGAGTTCCCTGTCGCTCAAGGTCGTCAGCGGATTATTTTTCGAAGATCCTGCTCCGTGCACGAACTGCTCCAACATCTTGTTGGTCAGTCTTTCGCTGAGGTAGACCTTGCCTTCTAAAATCCTCCGGATTGCCACCAATACGCGTTCCGTTGCCTCCTGCTTCATGATGTAGCCGTTAGCGCCGGCGCGCAGTGACCGTTCAGCATAGGTGGATTCTTCGTGCATGGACAAAATCAGGACAGGGAGAATCGGTTCTTTCAGCCTGATGGTTTTCAGCAACTCCAGTCCGTCAGGCCCATCCAGTGATATATCAATGACCATCAGGTCGGGTTGCGCGCTTGCCATCCGCTGCAGGGCTGACGGCGCATCCTCAGCTTCACCGCAGACCACCAGGTCCGACTCGCGATTAATCAGCAGACCGAGACCTTGGCGCACGATGGGGTGATCGTCCACCAGAAAGACCTTAGCCTTCCCGGTTTGAATCGCAGACTGGAACCTGTTTGGCAAAAGCCATCCTCAATTTCAATTACGGAGAATCGGTAATGGAAAAGTGCAACAAACGGCTACTCCGCCGTCCGCTCTGTTCCGCACATCCAATGAGCCGCCGACCATTCTGGCCCGATAATTCATAATGTTCAATCCCATGCCAGTCGTTAGCGGAATTTCCGCCAAGCCGACCCCATTGTCGCGAATCGACAGAATGCCTTCACCGTCGCTGGCTGACAACCTTATGAGCAGCTGGCGGGCCTTGCCGTGCTTCACGGCGTTGTTCAAGGCTTCGCGTGCAATAAGGTAGAGGTGCGTGGCTACACTGACATCATTTATCAAAACCGGAGAGTCACATTCAAAGCGGCAAGTTACCCGAAAAAGATCTTCCGTTTCCTCGGCACACTGTCTAAGTGCCGCCATAAGTCCCTGTGCCTCCGACACCACCGGCAAAAGACCTCGCGCCAACTCCTTCGTCTTTCGAATGGCATCGTTCACCAGCAACACGATCTTTGCGGCGTCCGCCGATTCCGGGACTGATTCTTCGCACAATTTTTCTTCCAGAACCTTGCTCAAGAACGCTATGCCCGTCAAATGTTGGCCGAGACCATCATGCAAGTCCTGACCAATGCGTCGCTGTTCTCGGGCGCTGACTTCCAGAATAGTTTTCTCGAGGCGCTTCCGTTCGGTCACATCAATGCCGGTGGCAATCGTGTGCGTTACTTCCTGGCCGCGAACCAACACCGTGGTCGACCAGGAAATTAAACGCGACGAGCCATCGCTCGTCAGCCAGCGGCTCTCGTATTCTTTCGGTGGGTGGCCGGACCTGGATTGCTGGAGCAGCACCTTGAAGTCTTCGATTTCTTCAGCCGCCAAAAACAATTCCCAAATATATTTGCCTTGGACATCCGCAAATGAATAGCCTGTGCTCTGCTCGCACGCTCTGTTGAAACGAACAATTCTGCCCTCGGGATCGAGTACAACAATCAGCGCTCCCACAGTGTCCAGAATGGCCGATAGCACGTTTCGTTCTTGCTGCAACTCGTTTTCAGCTTTTTTTAGTTCCGTTATATCTACGCCGACCCCGTGAATGAACCACGGTTGACCATCCTCGCGGCGTATCATCTTCGCTTCGCAATGGAACCACAGCACACGCCCGTCGCGGGCCAGCACCCGGTACGCAGACTTTAGCGGCTGCCCCGATAAAAACATCTCCGCGGCTTCGGTGCTCCAGCGTTGTTTGTCGTCGGGATGAATCTGTTGATACCAGCGCATGGGATCTTCCAACCATTCGATTTGCGAAAACCCGAGGGCGGCTTCGATTTGCGGGCTCACGTACGCTTCGCCAATACCCTTGTCGAGATACGCCATGAACACTACGGCCGGTATCTGCTCCACAAGTGCGCGGTAGCGCTCTTCTACATTGAGTACTCGCGAAACAGGTTGAGGATCACTTCTAGTAGGTTCACGCGGGTCGAGCAAAACCGCGCGTCCTTGAAAAAAAACCTCCGCCAATCCCTTCAGGGTTTTCTCCGCCTCAAAGAGGATGGCGTTATCGTCCAAGAACTTATAGGGAACCGTCGAAGCGTTCCAATTATCTTGAGATTGTGATTCTGAATTCATATTCGACTTCGTCACCGCGTGATCGTTGATGTCGGCGATTTGCGGAGATAAATTTGTCTTCACGTCATATGACGGAGACCCCGCCAAGTCGGTTCCTTATTCATAGATGCTTGCGTAAAGCGGCGGAGCGCGTGAATTGCTTTGCCATAGGTCGCCACGGCATTAGAAGAGAGAAGTGAGCCCGGAGGTTGGTTCATAAACGGCATAAATTTGTCGGGAAATCCAGGCATCGTGCATCCAATGCAAATTCCCCCGACGTTTGGGCAACCCCCGATTCCGCCCATCCACCCGCGCTTGCCAACATTGCATTGCACGACAGGGCCCCAGCATCCCAGTTTCACGATGCATTGGATGCTGCCATAACTATCCGCAAATTCCGCCTGCTCGTAATAGCCACCGCGGTCGCATCCTTCGTGCACCGTCTGACCAAATAACCACCTAGGGCGAAGCGCGTCGTCCAACGGGATCATCGGTGCTCGACCGGCCGCCATGTTCAACAAATAGAGGAGCGTTTCCATGAAATTGTCAGGCTGTACGGGGCATCCCGGTACACACACAATAGGGATGCCGGCCTGCGACTTCCATTGCCATCCAACGTAATCGGGCAGTCCCATGCAGCCGGTTGGATTACCTTCCATGGCATGAATCCCGCCGTACGCCCCGCAAGTCCCGGCTGCCACCACGGCCCATGCTTTTGGCACCAGCTGGTCAATCCATTCGCACGTCAGAATGGGCTGACCACTCTTTGGATCGGTGCCGAATGAGGCCCAATATCCTTCTTTCTTATTGGTTTCGTCGGGAATGGAGCCTTCTATGACCAAAATAAAAGGAGAGAGTTTGCCTGCCGCCGCGGAATAAAAATGCTCCATGAATTCCGCGCCATTGTCGTAGGTCAGAAATGGATTGTGCAGCCGAACTTTTGGGATCCAGGGGATCCCTCCCAGGAGTACTTCTTCGATGCTCGGCTGCGTAGCCGCAGTCATTGCAATGGTGTCGCCGTCGCAGCCAAGACCTGCGGTAATCCAGAGAATATCGATTTCTCGGATGGCTTGAGGTTGCCAACGGTTGTCTTCGTGGCTTAATGCGGATTCCGGCATGGGAACTCCGCCGCATAGTACACCGATACGCTGGCGAGGTACTAAAAAATAAGAGCGTCCTTCTCGGCTATCTTAGGACCCGTTACCCAAGATTCTCTCCCGGCAAACTCAGAACGTTGCCGGAACGCCTCAAATCGAGCCCGAAAGAGAAAAGACCGTAAGACCGCTTAAAGCTCGCATTACATCCGGCTGATCTTAATGTAGCGCGCCACATCGGGCGCACTCACGACTGCAATGTATAACGCAAAAGCACCCAGCGCCAAAATAGCAATTCGTCTCATTTTTCCTCCTTGTCACGCAAAACAGAAGAGTGGCATCGATAAATTTGCAGAAACGCGAGCTTGGTGTTTCGCTGTGTAAGGGTCAATCCCCATTTTGCTGTAGGAAGTCGCGCCATAATTTTTCTATTGTCTACTTTAACTCTCTCAGAGGCTGTCTCGGCAACCAATCTGAGATGTGCAAGACCGGAATGTACCGGCGTCCTCGAGAGTCGGTAACGTGCTTGAAGCGGACTTCTTTGTTCCGGGCGAGCAGAGTGATCGCAGCCATCCCGCGTGCCAGAGTCAAACGCGCCATCTCCGGCTTCATGCCCTTGGCCACCAACGCAGCGTAAAATTCCTGGAACGGACCCGCCTTCGCCGCGTCAGCCGGACGGATTATGGGCTAACCGAAACTAATCGACCTGAAGTGAAACGCGCCTCAGTTTTTCTCTTAGTATGCCCAAAAAAAACTGTGCCAGCTTAGGGGGTCACCTCAATCTCAGGGTCCAACTGGGGTCCAAAACTTGGCCTTTTTGCGTCAGGTTTGGGGGTCTCATTACTATAAGGGCAACCGAATCAATGGGATTTAGAGTTTTATCGTCGAGCTCATAACCCGCCTGAGCAGGATCGGTAGTTCAAATCCCGCTTCGGCAAAATGGGCGTCCGCACAGCAATGTGCGGGAAGATCACTCGTCAAAGTCGGTGGAACCTAAGTTCTGTTGTACGGAATACGGCAATACCGAACCAAGCCTCGGAAGCACGAGGAAGGCGTAGAGACTGGATGGCGAGCATCCCCTTAAAAGGGATGAAGGTACAGTCCGACTCTCAGCGAAAGCTGAGTCAGATCGCATAACCCGAAGGTCGTCAGTTCAAATCTGACCCCCGCAACCATTCTTTAGTTTAGATACACCGGCTTAGGATGCTCCAGTCCTGAGCCGTTCTACTGCTTGACCTACTCATGCCCGACGAGAACTCTTTCTCGTCTGCTGAGATGAAACAGTATCTGCTTCACAACACCAGTTGCATCTTGGCGATTTCCGTCTGGAACAATGACGACGCGAGGCAACGTGCAGAAAATCTGTGCGCGAAAGCACTGCTCGACAAAACCAACCTATACGGCGATCTGAATCGTTGGATCAAGGCCCTGTGCAGTCCAGATGGCGCGTCCGGCTAACCGGCTAGCTAATTTTTTTCAAAACAATTATCGAACCCGACCCGCCTGGGCTGTTGCAGCACTCCGACGCGACTTACCAGCGGTTTTTCTCGGCAAGGGAACTGCCCTGAGCGGTGGCTTCTTGGGAATGGGTGGGAGCTTCGCTTCGCTGGGAGCCTTCACTTTGAATGATTCAAAAAGCTCATGCCTTCGCTCGGACTGCGTATAATTTGGATTCTTGATTTTCAGCCACGAACTGACTGCGGAATAGGTTCCAGTCTTACGCTTGGCTACAACGCCTTCTAAATTGCGTCGGAGCACCTCGTTAAATAGATCGATGCCGCGCCCTTCGACAAACTTCCCACACAGGACATCAGGCAACGCGCTCTTCTCTATCAGGACCCGCAGTTTGTCCTTCCGTTCCATCAATGGAAGCTGCCGGACATCTCGCCCATTCAGATACAGTAGATCGAACGCGTAGAAAATTGGACAACCTCGACGCAGGAGTAGTTCGTTGAAAATACTGCGGCCCTCTGCATCCAAGCACACAAGTTCGCCGTCGATCACGGCGTTCTTCACTTTCAACCCAGCCAGATGAGCGCGCAATTCTCCAAAGCTTTTGTGGGAATTTCTACGTCGGGAAACCAGTTCGCAATGACCGTCGGAGACGTACGCCAGGGCCCGGAAGCCGTCGTGTTTAGCTCGAATAGGAAGTCCGGATGGTCGAACGGCTGCCGCACTAAAGTTAATTTGGCCGGGTCCATCTGAGGCAGGGCATATATATAGGATGCACTCGGAACGGCACGGGGATAAACGAAGAAATGGCGAACTCCCGCCTCCCCTCCACGTTTTCTAAGTTCTCATACAGATTTGTGGGTATGTGATTAGGTCTACGATGACAATAAATTCATCTCCACAAAATGCTCCCCAGCCCACGGGAAACCGCACCAATGGCTCAGTGGGTCCTTGATTGTCCGCACTGTCACAAAATCTTCAGTCACAGCCAAATAAATCCGAGGCCCGCGACGCTTCCGTACGATCCGTTGTGGCCGGCCAAGCCCGACTTTCCAAATGGCGGCTTGAATCTAGCTTGTCCAAACTGTCAAACGCCTGCCGTCTATCAGCGATTTGAACTGATGTATCGTCCTGATTGATACAACCGATTTTACCTAGACATTGGTATAAGAAGTGGGCGTCAGTCGGACGTAGTTTCGGCTGATGCGCTCCAAATCGGTGCCAGCCCGAGCAGATGGGAGCGTTACCAAGCGCATCCTGATCGTTGACGATCTTCCGCAAATGCGTAAATTAATTCGCGACTATCTTGAAGAGGAGAAGGAGTTCCGTGTTTGCGGCGAAGCCATCGATGGTTTTGACGCCATAGATAAAGCGCAAAATTTAAAGCCAGACCTGATCATTCTTGACGCGTCGATGCCCCGTATGACTGGAATTGAAGCTGCTCCCAAGCTGAAGAAACTACTTCCTGAGACGCCAATAATTTCGTTCACTTTTCATGAAAGCATGATGCAAGGTTTTGCTTCGGGTGAAGTTGGCGTCGACGCGGTGGTGACGAAAGATCGCGGCATGTTCCCGTTAAAAGAAAGTGTTAAGGCTCTGCTACAACGTCGTCATCTATCAGTTCGCCAGAACGAGGACGGTCAGAACGCAAAGCGTTAAGGGGCACCGCGCAGATCGTCCAATCTAATATTGCTCGTTCCCTGCAAGGGTCATTTTTGATGCGTTTGGAATGCCTTGGATAATAATCGAAATCAGATTCCGCTTACTGCGCCGGGCGGACAATTGCGCTTTATCGCGGGACTCAGTTCCGAATAAAGGTTTACTTTATCCAGCAAGACCCGCGCGCCGAACCTCTTAGCCAGCGCCTTGGCCTGCTCATCGTTCCACACCGATATAGCTACAATACATCCAGAGTGCATGGAAAGTTGAAATCTTACCGATTCCGGCGAGTATTCACGCTCATCGCTCATGTGCAGGTCCATGATCAAGACATCGGGCCTTAATTCATTTGCAAGCTGAATAGTTTCAGCGAACCCCTTTGCCTCACCCACCAATGATGTGCTGGGTTCTTCATTGAGAAGTTTCGCGATAGCACGGCGCATCACGTCACTATCATCGGCCAACAACACCTTAATTGACAAAAATCCTCCGGGGCGCAGGGCGCGATGATTTATAACCGATGTGGCCCTTGGATGCCAATAGAATGTGGCTATGTGGTCCACCCTACCGAAAGGTCGTTTGTTAACGGCCCGATTTATTGCCAAGCCTGATAATCACCGAAAGCTGACACCGTTCCAAAATGGAATAGTGTCTGATTGGGTTTTGATTATCCTAACTTTATGAAGAGAAGCGAACTAACAGTGAAACAGAAGCTATCCGTCCCCTGTCCGATCTGCGCGGCCGCCGTTGGTGAGCGTTGTCAGATGTATTCAGGTCTAGGACGGCGGAATGAGCCACATATGGAACGGAAATTTTACGCGATAGAAGCCCTCGAACGTCGTGGCCAGTACAACATTGACGCAGATGGTTATTCGGGCGAGTACACGAGTTGAAAGCGTAGGTATGTAGCGGACTCGTGGCAATGTGGACAGAGTAAATTTGCGCCGCCTTCGGGAAGCTCAGGTCGATATGGCCATAACGGATCGTAAAGAAGAATGTCGGGCTGCGGATCAATTTGGCTGTGGCGGAATATTTTCTCGCAATTTTGGCAGTTTAAAGTCCACTGAGGCATTCGGTAACTTTCTGGCCGAGGGGCAGGGCTCGCTGTCACCATAGTGCCAAAATTCATCATATGAGAATGTTCCATACCGGACACACGCCGGATTGCATGCCGCGATTATATTGGATAGATTCTTTCTTCACATGGCCAAGGATGATTTCGCCGAAGTACAACGGAAGCTTGAGGCGATTGCCTCAGAACTAAAGACCGCGAACGACCCGGAGCGCAGAAGAACGCTCCTCCGCGAAATGAGTCGATTGGTCGCTGAAGCCGAGCGAATCAGCGGCCAACCGCCAAAAACGGGTCATAAGCCGGAGTAGCCTTAATTCGAATCGATTTTGGGCTAAAATCTACCCAATGCCCAACGATAGATTTGATGTCGCTAAATCCCAAGACGATCCGTCGAAGCCTGACGTCGATGCGCTGCGGTCAAGCGAGACCCGGTTCCGAGCTTTGGCCGAATCCGCATCGGACGCCATAGCGACCATCGATATCAGAAGCAGAATCCTCTTTGTGAATCGTGCGGCTGAGAAGATATTTGGATACTCCATTGAGGAGATGGTTGGGCGAGAAATTACGATGCTGATGCCCGACTATCTCCGCCAGGTACACAAAGCGGCCATCGCTCGCTACACCGAGACCGGGCGAAAACACCTCGATTGGGCGCGTATTCAGTTGCCCGGACTTCATAAAGATGGTCGTGAAATTCCCGTAGAACTTTCAATAGCCGAACATTCCGAAGGTGGAGAAAAGCGTTTCACGGGAATCCTGCGGGACGTTAGCGAACGGGTGGCGGCTGAAGAGACATTAAAACGTCAGACGGCGGTGATCCAACTCCTGCAACAGGTGGCAATCGCGGCCAACCAAGCGGATACGGTTGGCGACGCGGTCACCACTACACTACGGAAGGTATGTGAACACAGTGGCGCGGCTCTTGGTCATGCTTATTTCGTCCAAGACGGCTCCCCCGCCAGGCTAGTCCCGAGTTCGCTGTGGTACACGAATAATAGGGACAAATTCTTGCCTTTTCGCGCCCTGACCGAGGCTACCATTTTCCAAATAGGCGAGGGTTTGCCCGGTCGAGTTGCAAAGAACAGTACCCCGGTGTGGATTCAGGATATTGCTAAGGACACAAATTTCCCTCGCAATCGTAGTTCTGTGGAACTCAGCACGAAGACCGCCTTTGCTTTTCCAGTTATCGTCAAAGGGGAAGTGACCGCTGTGCTCGAATTCTTTTCTGAAAATGAAAGCGAACCGGATGAGAATTTATTGGAGGCTCTGAAAAGCATAGGTGCTCAATTGGGTAGAGTTATTGAAAGAAAACGCAGCGAGGAGTCTTTGCGTCATCTCTCTGCTCGGTTGTTGCGTTCGCAAGATGAGGAGCGCCGTCGCCTTGGCCGCGAACTACACGACAGCGTAGGTCAATACTTGGCGGCCCTTCAGATGAACCTCGACACTCTGAGCGAAATGGTTCCGGCTACAAACTCTGATGTTCGATTGAAATTGTCCGAATCTTCGGATTTGGTACGCCAGTCTTTGGCCGAAACTAGGACCCTTTCTTATTTGTTACATCCGCCGCTTCTTGAAGACACAGGGTTGATCCCTACGGTTCGCTGGTTGGTGGAAGGATTCGCAAAGCGGAGCGGTATAGACGTAACGATGGAGATTCCATCAGAGATCGGCCGACTCAAGCCTGATATCGAATTAATGTTGTTCCGGGTCATTCAGGAATGCCTCACAAATATTCACCGCCACTCCGGAAGTAAGAGTGCTTCTATACGCATTGAACCATCAGGCAGCAATTTGACGCTCGAAATTAAGGATAAGGGAAAAGGCATGTCGCCGATTATATTATCCGGTGCCGGGCTAGGTGCGGGGGTGGGTATAGCAGGTATGAGCGAACGTCTGGGCGACCTCAGAGGTACCTTGGCGATATCCTCAGACACGAGCGGTACCGTCATCAGAGCCTCAGTTCCATTAATCTAGTGAGAACAGTGACCCAGCAACCTGCATTGTTCGAAGAATCGCTCACCGCGGACACGACTTTTTCTTGCCGTCTACGCAGCCTGCCGGATAGCTTCGCCGAGACTACAATCTACAATCTGCCCTCTCGTCGAGAGGCAAATGGCAGACCGCGCGCCCAGATTTCCATTTTCGGCTTCTGCCGAAGTGACTTCGGACGACTCCGTTGAGGTGACCCGCGTGACGGAGCTTAGCCGTCACGGGTGTTATCTGGAAACCACAAAGCACCGGACAGTGGGAACGCGAGTGACCGTCAAAATAACGAGCAAGGACCAGATAATTTGAAGCAACGGCGACAGTGCTGTACTCCCGACCGATGATGGGTATGGCGGTCGCTTTTCGAGAAGTAAAGCCACTCTTCCGGTCGATGCTAAAGGACTGGCTACAGGAATCGTTAAACCAGCAGAATCAAAAGCCATCAATAGATAATTAAAGCTGAATAAGTCAATCCCTTGGGCTTTGATACGTCGGAAACCCGGCGCAGGCCACGATTTCCTTTCATCGACGTTGCCGAGATCGCTTGCCGGGAATCTGGCTGTGGATTAGTCGTCAGGTCCCACACTTAGTTTTCATCGTTGCTATGTGGATTCGCCGAATAATCTGCCATTGGTCGAAGGGTATCGGACAACCGCTTTCAGCCCCGCAGTGGCAGCAGCTACCTAATCATCGCCGGATTAATCAGGTTTATCCCGGATTTTCTATCGCCGCGGTTCGCGGGAAGTATGGGTCGCGTGAAGCCGGGAGCCCGTATGAGCAGGCCTGGTCAAAGCGAGCCATTGCGCCTGAGACCTCAAGCGCTGTCGCTAGATGAAGCGCGTCAAGTAATCACTTGCTGGCTTGAATCGATAGAGACTGTGGACCCTATCGATTTGACCGAGGAGCGGTTTGATGCTGCCATAGCGTCTGATGCACGCCTGAACGCGGCCTTCGATATCATCGCTGCGTCAGCAGTGGAGCAGTTTTCTGCACACGTGCTGCACGGACGTGTGAAGCTAGCTCGGCACCTTCCGATGTCCACGCAATTCATCTAGGACAACGTAACGAATCGCGACGCGAGATTGTGATCCGGGATCATTCTTTTAACGGAAGAAACGGCGGCCCGAAGACATTAGTCATAGGCTCAAGAAAATCGCGAAAATCAGATCAGCAATCTCAACAATTACGATCTCTATGGAATGACCCTTTTGACGCGGAACAGTTCTAAGGGACTTAGCGAATCGCCGATCTGATCGCCGCCGAAAGCGGCGACCACTCCCGTCTGCTCATCTTTCCATTGCTCATTCCGCCGCCGATGTACGTGATTTTCAGCCAGCAAGTCAGCCCATCCGCTAGTTACTCTTCATACACAAGAAAGACCTCACAAATCAGATGTGTGTCCTTAGAGACAGATACATGGGCGGTTTAGTGAAACAGTTGTCTCAAGGTGCCAACAAGATGACGGAAGGAAACGAGCTTAAAAGGAATGGGGAGTGAAATGTTAAAACCTGTAGAAACTGCGGTGGGCGGCAATGGGAATCACGCTGTCGGGATTGAGAGTGTGGCGGACATTCTCTCACGCGAATTGGACCATGTGATTCGGGACTGGCTAGTGCGAGTGGAACAAGAGCCAGACCTAACCTGTATAAAACTGAACTTTGAAGAGCGCACCGGACATCTGCCACATCTGCTGCATGATGTGATCGCGCGGTTGCGTCTGGACGTAGGAACAAAAGCTCCGATTTCAAAATGGGCAGCAGAACACGGAGATTTGCGGAGAAAACAAGGGTATACAGCAGCGATGACGGTGGAAGAGTCACGACTATTGCAGGTAACAATTTTTTCCACACTCCACAAAAACGTGAAGAATCTAGAATTCGGCGCGCTGCTTCCCGATGTGGTGACCATCGCGGACGAAGTAGATGCGCAATTGAAGGAGCAAATTCTGCGCTTTATGGCAGCAGATGAGGCAGCGAAGAAACGGAACTAGACGAGGCCGCCAGCAGCGCAGTGCGCTCTTAATGGCAAAATCTATGTTATTGGAAAATGAAGTCGCCAACATGACGCTCGATTTGATCGGCGAGGCGGTGCTACGCACTGACGCGCACGGCCACATCACATATCTAAATCGCATGGCGGAGGACATGACAGGGTGGCGCCGGGAGGAGGCGCGGGGGCACCCGGTGGGGGACGTACTTCGAATCACCGAAAGTGTCAGCGGCACAATTTCTGTCACGGTCGCGGGAATGGTAGCGCAAAAAGAAAAAACCAACGCGGAACTGGCCAACTGTAGGGACTGTCGTCTGGTTCGACGGGACGGATTCGAATTTGGAGTGGATATTACAGTGGCTCCCATCTATGACCACGATGGGAGCGTGGCCGGGTCAGTCTTGGCGTTCCACGACGTGAGCGCGGCGCGGGCCAAGACGCTGGAGATGTCACACTCGGCGCAACATGATGTGCTGACCGATTTACCAAACCGCGCACTGTTCAACGACCGGCTGATGCAAGCGATTGTATTGGCGAAGCGGCAGGATAATCAACTAGCGGTGATGTTTGTCGATATCGATCACTTCAAAAAGATCAACGACTCACTGGGACACGACGTGGGAGACAAACTGTTGCAGTCGGTGGCCAAACGATTGGTTGCGAGCGTCAGGCGGTCGGACACGATCAGCAGGATGGGCGGCGACGAATTTGTGGTACTGCTTTCCCAAGTCGAGCATGCAGGAGATGCGGCGTTCAGCGCGAGAAAAATTCTGAGAGCGTTATCAGTGCCGTATCTCATTAATAACAAAAGTTTGGATATCAATGTCAGCATTGGGGTGAGTACGTACCCGGGTGACGGGCAAGATGCGGAAGGCTTGATCAGCACAGCTGACAACGCCATGTATGAAGCGAAGCAGCACGGTCGGAATAACTTTCAGTTTTTCCGTCACGAGATGCACGCGCAACTTGCAGAACGACAATCACTGGAAGCGGACTTGCGCTATGCGCTCGGGCGGAACGAGTTTGTGCTGCGCTACCAGCCCATACTTGATCTCCAGACAGGCAAGATCACTGGCGTGGAAGCATTGCTACGGTGGCTACACCCGGAGCGGGGAATGGTATATCCCGCGCAGTTCGTGCCCATCGCAGAAGAATACGGTCTGATTGAGCACATCGGGCATTGGGTGCGGCTGGAAGCATGCACACAGGTACGAGCGTGGGAGAAAGCGGGGCTCGGAGTTGTGCCGCTATCGGTGAATGTGTCGGCGTCCGAATTCGCCGCCAAGGA
>Ga0193728_1000917_pt1 | contig 14683 bp, 12 predicted proteins | sample U1c1metaG_FD_143037 | JGI IMG/M metagenome (GOLD analysis project Ga0193728, IMG submission 143037) | Soil microbial communities from a riparian zone of the East river system, Colorado, United States - U1c1 | ecosystem: Environmental > Terrestrial > Soil > Riparian zone | place: USA: East River...
CATGCCGAGTTTGCGCGGCGTGGTGGTGCACGACGGATATTCCAACCTCGTCTGGGCCTCGGACGAGTGGGACTTGAGCGACGAACCCGAAGTCATCAACGAGACAATCGCGAACGCCCTGTCGGACCGCGGGGAATTTCCGGGCGTCGCCAGAACCCTCGATGCGGATCGAGTCGTCTACTCCTTCGCCATACGCGGCGAGCACATCGAATTGTTGGGTATAGTCAGCCTGATGGTGCGCCTCGCGGGAACGAAAATCGAGCCGCGTCCACTGCAGACCGTGCGACAGCTGGTTCAGCCGGCCCTCGAGTGCCTGCGCCGCGAACTGGCACTGCGCGCAAAATTGGGTTCCAGTGAACGCGATCTGAACGTCAAAGAGCGCGATCTCGAGCTCATGATGGAGATTTCTTCCAATCAGGCCGTGGGGAGCGATGCGGACGAATTTTCACAGATACTGAAGACCGGGCTCGATCGCATGGGCTGTGCGCTGGCGGCGCTGTGGGTGCCGGATAAAAACGTCTCCGTGTCCATGACCCGCAGCGGCACGCCGATGTCCACCGAAGCGCTGCACCGGGCGCAACACCATTTGACGGCGTGGATGCAGATGCAACAGCGCACCATCGTCATCAATCACATTTCCAAGGTCGCGACCGACGTGGCCGCGCCGTACAAGATATTGGCCTGCCCGATACGGCACACTTCCGGCCGCGTCATGGGCGTGCTCGCGCTGTTCAATCCGCCGAGCGCGCCGAATTTCGACCCGCAGCAAACCCGCGTGGCGGAGATGCTGGCGAAGCGATCGACGAACATCATCCAGGCGCAATACGACACCAGCACCGGACTCATGACTCGACAGGCTTTCGAGCGGCATGCCGGCGGCTTGCTGGGATCGGCCGGCACCGCGGATTCGCACTTCATTCTGTATCTCGATATCGACCGGCTGCATGTCATCAACGAAACCTTCGGCATGCATGTCGGCGATGATGTCATCATCAGCGTGGCGGACCGCATGGCCAAGACGCTTCCGGCGCAAGCGCTGTCTGCGCGTATTTCCGGCGATCGGCTCGCGGCGCTCATCCCGAACTCCACCATGGAAGCGGCTTCGGTCATCGCCGAGCAGATTCGCGCCGCCGCCGAAAAGATTGTGCCCCGCGCCGGACAAGGTTCATTCGAGGTGTCGGTTTGTTTGGGGGTGGCGCCGATCGGCCGTTCCGACAATCCGCTCGCGCACGCCCTGGCCACCGCGGAAATCGCCTGCAAGGCGGCGAAGGACCGCGGCCGCAATCGCGTGGAGATGTTTCAGGACTCAGACCAAAGCATCATCCGGCGGCACACCGACATCATGGTGATCGGCCAGCTGCGAGAGGCGCTCGACAGCGATGGTTTCCGGCTCGATGCGCAACCCATCCTGCCGCTGCGCGGCAACTACGGCCGGCCGCGCTTCGAACTGCTGATCCGCATGCTCGGCGAGCGCGGTGAAATAATTCCTCCCGGCAAGTTTCTCTCCTCGGCGGAACGCTATCAGCTCATGCCGACCATCGATCGTTGGGTGGTGCGCCGCGCCTGCGAGCTGCTCGGTGTACACACCGCCTCGGTGGGCGAAGAATTCGCGCGATTCGCCATCAACCTTTCCGGCCAGTCGCTCCAGGACGAATCGTTCCTAGGGTTCGTGATCGATCAGCTGAAGTCGAGCGGCGTGCCGCCCGCCGTACTATGCTTCGAATTGACCGAAACGGCGACCATCGGCAATCTCGCCAAGGCGCAGGTTTTCATGCGCACGCTGCAAGAGCTAGGGTGCCAGTTCGCGCTCGACGATTTTGGCACGGGCGTCAGTTCGCTGGCTTACTTGAAGGATTTGTCGGTCAATTACATCAAGATCGACGGCAGCTTCGTGCGCGATGCCGTTACCAATGCGCGTTCCGAATCCATGATCAAGGCCATTGCACAGCTGGCCAAGGTCATGTGCATGGAAACGATTGCGGAATACGTCGAGACCGATGTGTTGCGCGTGCGCATGGCAGATCTTGGCGTGGACTACGGCCAGGGTTTCGCCATGGGCAAGGCACAGCGATTGGAGGATTTGCTGCAAGAGCTGGCCTTTTATGAGGCCACGGTCAGCAATTGGGGCGTGCCGGCAAACACGGTTGAACCGGTCATCGCCAAACGCTAGCCGCGATCCGACTCCTTGGGCCGTGGGTGCGTCGGTGCAGTCCTACAGCGGATTAAAAGTATTGCCCACAGGAAAAAATTTGACCGCGTGTATAAATGCGCCATGCTTATTCTTACCCGGCGCGCCGGTGAATCGTTACGGATTGGTGAAGATGTGGAAGTGACCGTCATGGCGGTCAATGGCGCCCAGGTTCGCATCGGCATCAAGGCGCCCATCAACGTCTGCGTAGATCGCGAAGAAGTCGCGGAACGCAAGCGCCGCGAGAGAGACAATCAGGTCGGATCTTTAAATCGTTAGTCGCTAAGAGAGGACGAAGCGAACCCGGATTTGAGTGCGCACCGGCACAGGCCTGGTATCGCGCAAAATCGGCTGATAGCGCCATTGCGACACGGCCTTGACCGCGGCATCTTCGAAGACGCCGGGAACGCTGGCCGCGCGTACCGCAACGTCCTTCACTTTTCCAGCCTCCGATACGGTGAACTCCACGTCGACCCAGCCTTCCAGCTTCTTGCCTTGAGCCTTCGCAGGATAGGCGGGCTGTACCGACTTCAGCAGCGTGAGTTGATTGGCGGGGACCAAATTCGTCATGAAGTTCTGTTTGGCGAGCGCCGCATCGAGATCGCGCTGCGCCGAGCTGAGCTCCGCGGAGGTGAAGCCGATCGCGCCCGCTTCGTCCAGCCAGCTCTTCGCCGCGTCAGTTTGCCCGAGAATCAGCGCGCGCCGCGCTTTGCTTGCCAAACGCGTTCCAAGATCCTGCAGCACCGAGCTTAAGGCCGCATTCCCTGGATCAAGCTGCTTGAGCGTCAGATAAAAATACTTGGCATTGTCGTTCGCCGGTTCGATCAGCCGGTCCTGCAGCAATCGCTCATTGGCGCTTTTCAAAAGCTGTCCCCAGGCATCGACATCGGCTTGTTTGCGCGCGGCGGCGAGCAAGCCTTGCACCGACTCGATGTTCGCGGGAACGGCGATGCCGTTGGCGCCGTCGACTAACGCCGCGGCGTGCGCAAATTCTCGGCGATCGATGGCGCTGCGTACATCCTCGAGCAGGCGTGAGGCCAGCGCGCGCTTCGCGTCCAGCGCAGCCGCGCTTTGCGGATCGGCGCGCAGTGCTTCCAGTACATAGAAGCGCGCGCTGTCGCGATCCGGCTCGAGCAGCGAGCCGCCGGCGATACGCTGGGTCGCGAGGTTGAGCAAGGGCGTTACGCGATCCTCATCGGCCTTGGGCGAGGTGCGTGCGCGGGCCAGCTGCTGAACTTGCGCCTGCGCGGTTTTGAGCTGTTCGCGCGACTTCGCGAGCTGCGCCGTCAAGAAAACAATGCGGCCGCCTTCGACGCCGGATTTGCGCGCCGTTTCGATCGCTGCCGCCGCTTCATCCAATCGCTCCTCGAGCAGTGCATTTTCCGCACGCGCCAGCAGCCGCTCGTGGACTTCCGAGAGCCCGGCCCGGGCGCTCGAGTCAGCGGCATTGCGCGCCAGCAACCCCAAATAGAGTTCCAATGCATTGTCGCCGGGCGGCTCTGTGAGCCTGTTGGCCGCCAGTGCGGCCGCGGCGCGTGCCATCTCGGAGACTTCCGCAGCGACCGGCCTGGCTGCCTCGGCGGCCGGCGGAGCAGTTGAATCTTCGCCGCCGCTTTGCTGCACCATCCACGCAACGGCAGCGACCAGCGCCAGCGTCCCCACCGCGCAGGTCAGCCAAATGCGACTCGAGGACGATGCTTCTCTAAGCCGCGGGACTACCGCGGCCCGGCGCCGTTGGTCCTCGTACCTCTTGATGGCGGCTTCTGCAAACAATTTTGCCCGCGCCGGGGACATTGGTTTATGGATGAAGCGATAAACCAATCCCGCGCTGATCAAACCCGCCAGCGACGTTTCGTCGTCGCGGTGGCCGGCCGCGACGACCACCAGATCGGGAAATTGGCGCTTGATCTGCGCGACGAATACGCCGGCCGCCTCATGCAGTGCCTGCGCGTCCAGTACCACGATGCCGACCTCGCCGGCGACCAGGAGGTCGCTGACCTTGTCGGGGGACAGGACATGCCAAAGGCGCCGTGCTCCGCCGACCGCGTCGCGCAGGGTCTGCAGGAAAATCCCGTCGGTGGTGAGAACGAGCAGCTCGACAATGTCGCTCGCGAGGCTGAATTTCAGAGCCTCCAGCGTGCTGCCGTCTTCGTCGGAAGCTAGCACCAATTGTTTCCTCGCATGCAAAACCTGATTTGGACTGACCGCTTGCGATACTGCAGCGCAGCAATATCGGGGGCCGCTGGGGCTAGTGTCATTCCATGGGCGACGCTATACGATACGGGGTCTCAGACTGCAGACAACCTCTGTTGCACTGCGTCAACACCGTTCTGTGACTGGTCGCTCATTTAGTGGCGAAGATGCTCGGGGGTTCATTGGGCGCGTCAATCGGCATTACGTCGAAGCTAGCTGCAGAGCAGCGACCAGCCCTGGAACAGCTGCTTTTCTTCAACGTCAACCAGCATCGTGTTCGAGTGGGCATTCAACAGTCGATCGACACCTATGGGGTGCCCGAAATCTATGAGCAGGACGGCGGCTTGCGCGTCCGCGTCGGCGACATTGCCGGCGTGCAAACTCTGTTCGCGATTTCTGATGAAGGCAGACCCGTGGGGGTCGCGGTTTTCGTTCGATCCGCGCATGAACGATTCGCGGTGCTGCATCTCGGGGTCGACCCCCGGTGGAGTTTGACGGCGGACTTAAGCACCCGTGTGCTGCTCAAGCTCATGCACGAAATCCGCAGCACCGCGCGCCGCACGCGCGGCGTTGATTGCATTGAATTGGTTTATAAGGTCCGTCACGCCGTGCGATTGCACGGTTAAATCATTAGGGGATGCGATGTTCAGCATGATCCAGGGGCGCAAGCTCATTCTCGCCGCGGGTGTTTTCGCATTGGTTTCGGCAGCGCCTGCAGGCTTCGCCGCCGACCATACGAAAGCCGCGAAGGCCGACAAGGTCGAGCGTTTGCCGCTGGCGGATGGCAACGACTTTCCGATTTCCTCGGCGGTCACGGTCAAGGCCGGCGTCGACACGTATTTCTTGAGCGGCGCTCTGGCGCCGGTGATCAACAAGGACGCGCCGAAAGGCAGTGCGGCAGCCTTCGGCGATACGGAGACTCAAACGGTCGGCGCGCTCAACGCCATCAAAGGCACGCTCGCCAGACTCGGACTCACCATGGGTGATGTGGTGAAAATGACGATCTTCCTGGTCGGCGATCCGGCCAAGGACAATAAAATGGACTTCGCCGGAATGATGGCGGGATACAAGCAATTCTTCGCCACTGCCGAACAGCCCAACAAGCCCTCACGCAGTGCCGTGCAAGTCGCCGCCCTCGCCGCTCCCGGAGCGCTGGTCGAAATCGAGGTCATTGCAGCCAAATCGCATTGATCGCGATCCGTGGCGACCGATCGTGCGAAACTGAAAGCGCAGCGCCATGCCGACGGCAAGCGGCGCTGCGCTTGGTGTCCCCAGGACCCTGTGTACGTTGCCTATCACGACACCGAGTGGGGCGTGCCGCTGCGCGCGGACCAACCGTTGTTCGAAATGCTGTGTCTGGAAGGGGCGCAGGCGGGCTTGAGCTGGATCACCGTGCTGCGCAAGCGCGAGACATACCGGCAGGCGTTCGATCATTTTGACGCCGAGAAAATGGTTCGCTACAACGCCGCGAAACGCCGGCGCCTGCTGCAAGATCCGGGCATCATCAGGAATCGCCTCAAAGTGGAAGCATTCATCGCGAACGCCGGTGCCTACCTCAAGATCCGCACCTCTGCGGGATCTTTCAGCGACTACATTTGGCAGTTTACGGACGGCAAGGTGCTGCGCCGCAGGCCCCTGTATCTCGGCGACATTGCGCAATCGACCACGCACAGCGATGCGATGAGCAAGGATCTCAAACAAAAAGGCTTCAAATTCGTGGGATCAACCATTTGCTACGCCTTCATGCAGGCCGTGGGAATCGTGAATGAACATCAACGTTACTGCTGGGCCGCCGGCAATGAGATCAACAATGCTTGAAGGAATTTCGGTGAGACAATCTTCAGTGAGACAAATTTCGGTGAGGCAATTTTGCGCCGCGACGATTCTCATTCTCAGCGTGAGCGCGCCGGGACTGGCGCAGTCGCAAAAACCCGCATTGAAGCCGCTCGACGTCTTCGATCTGCAATGGGCGGCGGATCCGCAGGTTTCCCCCGACGGACGCAGCATTGCCTATGTGCGTATGGGTTATGACATCAAAACCGATCGGGCCCGCGGCAGCGTCTGGCTGGTCGGGGTCGACGGCAGGAATGAGCGCCCGCTGTCCGGTGCGCCGACCAGCGGCTCACCGCGCTGGTCGCCGGACGGCACGCGCATCGCCTACATCGGACGCGCCGCGGATGGCTCCGCGCAGCTGTTCATGTATTGGCTCGCCGGCGGCGTCAACGCGCCGATCAGCAACTTCACCGATTCACCCGGCGGCCTGGCATGGTCTCCCGATGGCAAATCGCTCGCCTTCACCATGGCCGTGGCGCAGGAGCGCAAGCCGCTGAAGGTGGAATTGCCGGAGGCGCCCAAGAACGCCAAGTGGGCAGATCCGCCGAAGCTGATCGACAGGATGGTTTTCCGCGCTGACGGCGAGGGTTATCTGCCGAGCTCATTCAGCCAGGTCTTCATCGTGTCCGCGGACGGCGGCGCCGCACGCCAATTGACGCGGGGCGACTTCGACCATCAAAGTCCGCCGGCCTTCACGGCCGATGGCAGCGGCGTCCTGGTGGGCGCAAATCGCCGCGCCGATGCCGATTACGATCCCCTGGACAGTGAGATTTACCGCGTCGACCTGGCGGACGGCTCCATGCACGCGCTGACCGATCGGCGCGGTCCGGACCGTCATCCCGTGCCCTCGCCGGACGGCAAGCACATCGCCTACCTCGGCTTCGATGACAAGCAATTAGGCTATCAGGCGACGCAGCTCTATGTCATGGACAGCGACGGCAGTCATTCGCACTCGCTCACCGCTTCGCTCGACCGCGATGCGGCGTCTCCCAGATGGCTGGGCGACAGCAAACAATTGGTTTTCCAGTATGACGACCACGGCTCGACCAAGATTGCCGCCATCGATCTTCTGGGCAAGATGCGCGTACTGGCTGATGGGGTGGGAGGCAACGATGTTTCGCGGCCCTACTCGGGCGGTTCGTTTTCGATCTCTCCGAACGGCCGGTTCGCCTTCACCAAGGCCAGCGCGACGGCTCCTGCGGTGCTGGCCACCGGCACATCGATGCGCGATATCACGACGCTAAAGCCCTTGAGCGACAATCTCCTGGGCCAGCGCACCATCGGCGCGCTCGAGGAGATTACCTTCGACTCCTCCGCCGATCACCGGCGCATGCAAGGCTGGATCGTCAAGCCGCCCGGCTTTGATCCCGCGAAGAAATATCCCTTCGTCCTGGAAATTCACGGCGGCCCATTCGCCATGTATGCACCGAGCTTTGCCGCGGAAATCCAGCTTTACGCCTCGGCGGGTTACGTCGTGCTGTACATGAATCCGCGCGGCAGCACGGGCTATGGCGAGGAATTCGCCAATCTCATTCATCATGACTATCCCAACAAGGACTACGATGACTTGATGTCGGGCGTCGATGCAGTGGCCGGGCGTGGCTACGTCGACACCCAACGGTTGTTCGTCACCGGCGGCAGCGGCGGCGGTGTGCTCACGGCGTGGATCGTCGGGCACACGGATCGCTTTCGAGCTGCAGTGGTCGTCAAGCCCGTGATCAATTGGACCAGTTTCGTGCTCACCGGCGATATGAACAACTACTTCTATCGCTACTGGTTCGGCGAGTTCCCCTGGGAGGATATGCAGGCCTATTGGAAGCGATCGCCGCTCGCCTATGTCGGCAACGTGAAGACGCCGACCATGTTGATGACGGGCGAGGTGGACTACCGCACGCCCTCAAGCGAGGCTGAACAATTCTATCAAGCGCTGAAACTTCGCAAAGTCGATACCGCGCTCGTACGGGTTCCCAATGCCTCGCACGATATTTCAGCCCGCCCGAGCCTGCTCATCGACAAGACGGCTTATGTGCTGGCGTGGTTCAAGTCGCACGATGTGAAAACGCCTTAAGCCGGCGTACTCGTCTGTGCCGTTTGACCGAACAGGATTTTCTTGGCCTCTTCGGTCATGGTGGTGTTGCTGCTGATGGCGGCGCCTTTTTCATACGCGCGCAACGTGGCAGGGCGCGCCTTGATGGCCTCGAACCAGCGTTTGAGGTGCGGAAAGTCCTCGAGCTTTTGGCCCTGCGCCTCATAGGGCACGATCCACGGATAACACGCCATGTCCGCGATGGAATAGGGGCCTGCCACAAATTCCCGGTCGGCAAGGCGCTTGTTCAACACGCCATAGAGGCGATTGGTCTCGTTCACATAGCGCTCGATGGCGTAGGGAATCTGCTCGGGCGCATAGCGCGTGAAATGATGATTTTGTCCGAGCATCGGTCCCAGTCCGCCCACCTGCCAGAACAGCCACTGCAGCACCTCGACTCGGCCGCGCGATTCGTTCGGAATGAATTTCTCGCTCTTCTCCGCCAGGTACAGCAAAATTGCACCGGATTCGAATACCGTGATCGGCGCTCCGCGCTCCAGCGGCGAGTGATCGACGATCGCCGGCATGCGATTGTTCGGCGAGATGGCGAGGAATTCCGGCTTGAACTGCTCGCCCTTGCCGATGTTTACCGGCACGATGGTGTACGGCATCGCCATCTCTTCCAAGAACATGGCGATCTTGTGGCCGTTCGGGGTGGGCCAGTAGTACAAATCGATCATCGGTGATTCTCCGCCGGCTCGATCGCCATTTTGTGTTCCCGAAGCAGGGCAATGCAAACATCTTCTTCGCGCGGCCTCAAGCGCATTTGCGCAAGCCGCGTTCGCGCCCGCGCATTTTGCGTCCAGGGCAGGATGGAAGAATCCAATTTGCCGGCTGCGCTCGAGCGCCATTCCAGCAGGCGCCTGCGCTCGGCGAGGCTTTTGGCCTCCTTGCTGTCCGGCGGCAGCAAGCGCTTCTCGATGCTGAAGCCCACCATCTGCACGATCACGGTGTCGCCTCTCTGCATGATTTTTGCCAGCTTCAAGCAATCATCGCGCCGCTCGCTCAAAGTCGTTGATTCCCGGCAGGAGTCGAGCAAGGGGGAGAGAGGCGGAATGATCTCGGCATTGGCGACGCCGGCGAGCGCGGTCAACTTGGCGGTATCGGATGCGACCACGCCGCCGGGCAACTCACGCCGCACACCGCTCAGCGCATCGAACATCATCACCATGAGTTGGTTGTAGTAAAGATCGAAGCGCGTACCGCGCGCCATGTCGGCCAGCACCCGATCGACTTCGATCGTGTCCTTGTCCTTCTGCGCGGTCGACAATTGAGACAGCCACGCCGCGCCGTTATCCGGGTCAACCCAGCGCAGAACGATCGCGACCTCGCGGCTATCGCAGCTGGGAGCGGCGGCGCACAGCTGCAGATGCAGCCAGCCGATGGCCGCATTCTGCGGCGCCGACTCACTGGCGCGGGCGATGAGCTGCAGCGCCGCGGTCGCCGCCGATGGAACGGCGTAGCTGTTGGTGAAGCTCAATGCGGCGGCGGTCGCCTGGGATTTCGCGTCAGGCCGGGCCGCCAGCGCCCGCACGGCGACGCTGCGCCAGACTTGGAATTTGTAGGCTTCCGATTTGGGATTCACCGATGGCGCGGTGCTCGGCAATGCTGCGCCGGCGTGCAACACCGCAAACCCCAGCATCAGAAATTTCAAACCGTGTTTGACCACGAGTCAAACCAGCCTTTAAAGGTGGCTGCGATAGCCGGCAGCCGTCAACCCCGCGGTGATCGCCAGGCGCATGGCATCCTCGACCGAAATGTCCAGCGGTTGAACGCGGTCCCGCGGCAGATAAATGGTATAGCCGCCAAAGGCATAACTCATCGGAAAATAAACGGTCACCCAATTCTGGCCGCCGTGCGCCAACAATACGGTCGGCACATCTTCGCGGGTGACGAAGCCGATGGCGTGCACGTCGGCAAACCGCGCCAGCACCACCCGCTGCAAGTCGCGCTTCTCGCCGCTGCCCGAAGGCAACAAGCTCACGACATCGCGAAATCCGCCGTACAGGGTCTTCACAAACGGAATCCGCCCCAAAAAATCATTCCAATACTTGAGCAGGATTTTGCCCGCGTAGGCGTTCACCACACTGCCGACGAACAACAGCAACAGGAAACCTGCGAACAAACCCAAGCCCGGCCAGTAATGCTCGGGGCTGACGATGCCCAATGCAATCAATGCACGCCGCAGCCAATTCTCGACCGTATTCACCAGCCACCAGATCACATACACCGTCAAGGCCAACGGCAGCACGGTCACCAATCCGCTCATGGTCAGCGTTAAAATCTTGCGCATGGGATTATCATCGCATGATCGGGCCTAAGGCGCCCACAGGGGCTTGAGCTTCTATGACGCAACCTTCCGGTCTTGACATCTCACCGGCCAAAGCCTCGGACGTGCCGCTGATTCTCTCCCTGATCAATGAACTCGCCGACTACGAGAAACTGCGGCATGAGAGCGTCGCCACCGAGGCGTCGATAGACAAAGCGCTCTTCGGACCGAAGCCGGGAGCCGAGGCGGTCATCGCCCGTTTCGACGGTGAGCCGGCCGGCTTTGCCCTGTTCTTTCATAATTTTTCGACTTTTCTCGGGAAACCCGGGTTGTACCTGGAGGATCTCTTTGTGCGCCCCGCGTATCGCGGCCGCGCCATCGGCAAATCACTCCTGAGCCATCTGGCAGCGCTGGCGCTGGAGCGCGATTGCGGCCGCTTTCAATGGCAGGTTCTCGACTGGAACCAGCCCTCTCGCGATTTCTACGAACGCTTAGGCGCGCAGGCGGATGCGGCTTGGGTCAACTACCAGATGACGGGCGACGCGTTGCGGCGCCTGGCTGAGAATCGCCATTCATGATTGCCGCGGCAATATGAAGCGCAATCCCTGATAGTTCAGTACCACACCGTCGCGCCGGATGTGCTCGACGACAGGGCCTTCGGGCAGGGAGTTGCCTTCATGATACTTGCGCATGTTGATGTACACGAAACGATCGCCTGCCTTGGTCGCATACACATGCACGTCCAGGTGCAGTTCGGGCAAGGCTTGCGCGCCCGTTAGGTTGACTTGGTTGATCGACGGCAGGACTTCTTCGTTGTCGGCTTTGGCATCCTCGTCATTCAGCAGCGGGTCGGGCCGGCGCAGTGCAGGTCGCGGAGCGGAACGCTGTGCAATGGAATGGGGGGCGCCGAGCGGCGCGGCCAGGGGCGCGACCTGAGACACAGCGCCGGTCCCTGTCGAACCACCATCGGCGGCCGCCACGGGAATCTCGGGCGCGTACACCGGCGTCTGTCCCAAGGGACTGAAGTGATCCGCGACCGCGGGTGCCTTGTCCTCGGCAGCCGCCGCGGGTTCCGTGTGTTCCGTGTGCTTTTTTGGGGTGGATGTCGCCGCCGGGGCGCCGCTTCGCAGCAACATCACGGCGAGCACGACGACGTTGATGGCCAGCAGCGCGCCGAGCAGTATCGCCCAGAGGGGCAGGCGGCCGCGCCGCTGTGCCGTCGGCGTGTCCATCAATCCCGGTTGGGATTGGCGTTGCCGTTCGGTTTCAGATTTCTTCAATGCGTCGAGAATGAAGGACATGGATATTCCTAACCGCCGCGAAGCGCGTTGGACAGCAACAAAGGTGAACTGGGATCTGCCAACGCGGTGTCGAGCACGACTTGGGTTTGCACTCCGGCAATTCCATCGACGTTGAGCCGATGCTCACGCTGGAAATTCTGCACCGCAATCGCCAATTCTTGATCGTACACGTCGGCGTGTTCCGGATCCGCCGCAGCGCCTCCCAGGGCATTCAGGCTGCGGCGAAGCCAGCGAACCTCATCGCCTTGCATTCCCAACGACAGCGATCGGGCGCGGGAAGTCTTCGGCTTCCAGACGACGGTGAATTCCCCGAACCAATCCCGCGAAAGATCATCGATGGATACCTTCTCGTTATGCTCGCCTAAGTTCAGCGTCGCGGTCCTGTCGTCCAAACTCGACAGGACCACGCGATGCCGCTGACCCCGCTCATCGGTCAGCGTCAGGATGGCGGGCCGATTCAGGGTCCTGACCTGCGTCCAGGAGCCGCGCTGCTCCAAGCACGAGAGGCCCGCTTTGGCGGCCTGACCGCACGGATCGCGGTCGTCGGACAGCGCGGTTCCCCACAACGACAGGAGGCGGCGGAAAGCAGCCGCGTCGGTGGTGTTGGCCTCATTGGCCTCGAGAAGTGCTTTGACTGAGGCCAATTTGGGCGCAGGGACTGTCGCCAGCGGCGCTGGGACCACCGGCTGCGCCGCAGGCGCCGTCGCAGGCGTCGTCGCGGGATGTGCTGCGGCCGCGCTTTTTGGCGCGCGGGCTGCGCTAAAAATGGGACTCGACTGGAGCCAGAATTGCCAGCCGAGAAACAGAGTGCCGGCGAGCGCCACCAGCCCAAAGGAGCCGACGACCCAGCCGAGCCAGGTGGGCAGGAATCGGCGGCCATAGACTTCCCCCGCGGCACGGCGCACCAGACCCGCGTTGATTTTCTTGACTTCCTGCGTGTACGCCCCCAACAGAGCACGATCGCAGGCGACATTGATGACTCGCGGAATTCCCTGCGACAGCCGATGCAATTCCGCCAAGGCCGCAGGCGTGAATATGTCCTCCGTTGCGCCGGCAACGCGCAGCCGATGCCGCACATAACCCTTGGTTTCCTCGCGCGACAGGGGCTTCAAATGGTACCGCCCGGTAATTCGTTGTGCCAGTTGCCGCAGGTCGGTCCGGTCCAGCAATTCCCGAAGTTCAGGCTGGCCGATCAATATGATTTGCAGCAGCTTTTGAGTGGGCGTCTCGAGATTGGTCAACAGGCGGACCTGCTCCAGCACGTCGATGGAGAGGTTCTGCGCCTCATCCACCAGCACGATGATGCGTCTGCCTTCCGCGTGGCCGCTCAGCAGTCGTCGATTCAGCGCGTCGACCATCTGTTTGACGCTGTCGCGATCGGCCTCGGCGATTCCCAATCCCAGCTCTTCGCAAATCGTCAGAAGAAATTCCACCGGTGTGACGCGCGGATTCAAAATCACCGCGACATCGGCATGATGCGGCACGCGCGAGAGCAGCGTGCGCACCACCGTGGTTTTACCCGTCCCTACTTCCCCGGTTAACTGGATGAATCCACCGGACTCATTGATGCCGTACAGCAAATGCGCCAATGCCTCGGCATGCCGCTCACTCAAATAGAGATAGCGGGGGTCCGGGGTGATGGCGAAGGGCTTTTCGCTGAGCCCAAAGAAACTGGTGTACATGGCAAGGACTAGGATAATACCAACGTGCCACTAGTTTCCGTTGTTGGAGCCTAGACAGGCTCCTTGCCTCGGGGTAGGCGGCTGGCACGGGTCAAAAGTCCCTCCCCGAATCGGTCACGGATGCCGTCCACGGCCGAATCGAGCCGGGATCCGGGATCGGGCAGCGGATCTGAAAACAGGTCCGACTGCCTCAGCGGCTGCAAATCGCTGACGCCCACGCCCAGCAGCCGCACCGCGGCACGGGGTTGTGAGGCCAGCCAGGCCCGAAGCAGTGCTTGCGCCGCCGCCGACACGATGGCGGTATCTTGAGTCGGCGGCTCCAACGCGCGCTGGCGGGTGTAGGTCGTGAAGTCGCCGCGCCGAATTTTGACGCTCACCCGGCCGGCAAGGAGCTTCTGTGCCCTCAAGCGCGATGCGGTGCGATCCGCCAAATGCACGAGCTGCGCCTGAAGCTCGCTCGCCGCGCGGATGTCGGTGTCATACGTCTCCTCCGCGCTGATCGACTTCTCTTCGCGGTCCGGTTCCACCGGCCGATCATCGAGCCCGCTGGCGCGATCGCGCATGTCCTTCCCGTGCTTGCCGAAGGCACGCCACAACACCTCATCCGTGGCGACGCGCGCATCGCCAAAGGTCCGAATACCGGCCTCGAGAACCGTCGGCAATGTCTTCCGGCCTACGCCGAACAGTTTGTGAATCGGCAGGGGATCCAAAATTTCTCGAAGATTGCCGGCATCGATGCGGCACATTCCGTCCGGCTTGTTCAAATCCGACGCGATCTTCGCGAGCAGTTTATTCGGCGCAATTCCGACCGACGCGGTGAGTCCGGTTTGCTTGGCAATCCGCCGGCGAATTTCCGCGCCGATCACCAGCGGTTCCCCGAGCAATTGCTGACTGGCCGTCACGTCGAGAAACGCCTCATCCAGAGACAGCCCTTCCACCAGCGGCGTGAATTCATGAAAAATCACGAATACTTGTTGCGATATCTCCTGGTAACGGGCCATCCGCGGGTGCACGACAATGGCTTCGGGGCAGCGGCGCAGCGCTTCGCGCATCGGCATGGCCGAGTGCACGCCGAAGCGCCGTACCGCGTAACTGGCGGCGGCCACGACGCCGCGGCCGCCGGTGCCGCCG
>Ga0193728_1000918_pt1 | contig 14669 bp, 10 predicted proteins | sample U1c1metaG_FD_143037 | JGI IMG/M metagenome (GOLD analysis project Ga0193728, IMG submission 143037) | Soil microbial communities from a riparian zone of the East river system, Colorado, United States - U1c1 | ecosystem: Environmental > Terrestrial > Soil > Riparian zone | place: USA: East River...
ACCGAGCGAAGTCGGAGCTGGCAAAGAGGATGCCACACCAAAAATAGCAAGACAAGCACACAATCGCATATTGGTATTACCCAGCTATGCCCACACAACAATGCGCATTGCAAGCACGCTCGTGGCTGTTCTAGGACTGTTCTTTATACTCTCCGGGCTCCTGACGATGGTATCTCCAGCAGGATACACCCTAACAGTTATTCCTTCTGGTTTAAGCACACCACTTCAGACAAGGACAAAGGCCCAAATACCAAATTCTTCACCAGATACCCCTCAACCACAGTCATTCGCGGGTGCGGCAGGAGGAGCAGCTCCTTCATCAGATAACGCTCAACAGCCATCTCAGAGAGTAGCAGCTTCCTCACCAAATGCTCCTCAACCACAGCCATCTGCGGGAGCAGCGAATGAACAAGCATCAGGTTCTTCTTCAAGCACCTCTCAACAGCCGCCACTCATGCTCTTGTTTGATCTAGGCACCCCACAGGGACACCTGGATATTGGGCTCCTACTCTTAATCGTCGGGATAGTGAGCGTTATAGTATTCACCAAGTTAGGGAAAAAAGCACAGGAAGAATAGCCACAGCAATAGAAAAATGTTGGGATTATTTCAACCACCCATAAAAATGCGGCCTCTCTGTTTGAGAGGCCGCATTTTTACGAAACCTAGTTAGTCATCACCAGCTGGCAACTCGCCTAGTGTGACATTGAACGTCATTGGTTGATCGCCACGATAAATCCTGACGGAGACCTTATCGCCCGGAACTTTGGTAGCCAGTAGATCTGCTAGTGAAGCCTCATTATCTATTGGCTTACCATTCATCTCCACAATCACATCTCCCACCTGTAATCCAGCCTGTCCAGCTGGGCCATCGCTCTCTATGTCAGTCACATACACGCCATGATCGACAGAGAGATTATCCGAGGCCTGCAGATAAGCATTAATATCTTCACTATTTATGTCCAGTGCCGCCCGACCAGTATGCGTCACGCTACCATCCTGGATGATCTGTGGCACGATCAGTTTTACCTGATTGATCGGAATAGCAAAACCCATACCATTGGCAGGAGAACCAAACCTGGGATCAATTGCAATCAGTGTCGGAATACCAATCACATTTCCTTGCAAGTCAGCTAGGGCTCCGCCGCCATTGCCCAGATTGATAGGTGTATCAGTCTGGATGGTATTGGGGATCATTGGTCCATAACGCTCAAGCATACTACGATTCAGAGCACTAACAATGCCATGAGTCACAGTCTCACTAACTCCTAGTGGGTTACCGATTGCCATTACATCCTCTCCCACTTGAAGTTTCGACGAGTCACCTAACGTTGCGACAACCATGTTTGCTGGCGGATCAATTCTCAAGACTGCCAGATCGTCTACTGGATCAGTTCCCGCCACTTGGACGTTTTCTATTGTGTTGCCATCAGCAAATACGACCTCTATCGATTCGCCTTGCTGGACCACATGGTTGTTGGTTACAATATAGCCCCGATTATCAACTACAACCCCTGAAGCATGCTGAATGTACTCTCCCCTCCTAGTCATCCCTGTCACATTCACCTGTACAACCGAGGGCTTGACTTTCGCAATGGCAGCCTCACGCGCTGCCTCAATAGTATTGCCTGTCAGGGAAGGGACTGTCAGCAGCGAATTTGTACTAGGCAGTATTCCAGCACCTCTGCTAAACGTCCAACCCGCAAAGAGACCAACCCCGAAGACTGAGGCAATTACCATAGTGAGAGCTAGCATCGCTACGCTCCGTGACCCACGCGCTGGCTGTTTCGCCGATGGGGGTACCGACAGCTTACCAGAAGTATTCCACAGAGGAGGACTTTCCCGCCAAGCTGTTTGTACAGGGTCCTCTCGTAGTGATTGATAAAATTGCGCCTCAGGTCCGTCCATTGGCTGATGAGGCGGCCTTTTTTCCTGATATGGCTCTTCCTCAGGACCCTGCCATGGTGTCTGTGACACAGATTCAAAAGGCCCTGTTGACTGATCATTGGCATCTGAATGATGCATCCTGCCATTCTCCTTCTGATCTACCAGATCTCGCTATCTTTGACATTATTACAGAACCTTGGCCAGGAAAGCCTCCGTCATTGATGCGGGGGATGAACTGGCCTCCCTTACTTGGGACTATCGTATCTTTGTTGTGCCAAAATATCATACTCCTTTCTTCCTACCTATAATTGATACATTGACACGTATGCTATACTCACTCTTGTAGTACACTGACAAAGGAATAGTGTTTCGATGGGTTCCAAGCTAAATCGCTCGCTTGGGTAAAAGCACTAGCGTGTCCAATCACGTGCTACATCGCACACGAGACGTAAAACTCGTGGGAGACTTTTGTCTCCACTCAAACATCAAACATGTCCAAGCTGAGTCTATTGTAATAGAAGTTTGGACGTTTCTCCAAGGGGGAAAGAGGGACAGTTCTTGGGATGCATCGAAGTTTTGCAAGGTACTACCAGCGGACGCGATAAATCGGGTCCCTACTTCTCTGGCAATAAATTGCTCTTTAGTATACAATACATGTTCGTTTTGGATGAATCCAATGCCAGAAAATCACATATTGCTCGCCATACATTTGGCAATTTATTGCTCGTCATGTAGGGACCCGATTTACCTGTGCCCTTCATGGGTATCGCGTCCGTTGGGAGGTGCGGGGCCAAGCTTAGCCAGCCTGCAATTCGCCAAGTGTGACAGTAAATGTCAATCGTTGATCACCACGATAGAGACTGACGGAGACTTTATCGTGCGGACTCCTCGTAGCCAACACATCCCCTAGTGAAGCATTATTATCTACTTGCTTGCCATCTATCGCCACAATCACATCCCCTTGCTGCAATCCAGCCTGTGCCGCTGGCCCATCACTCTGTAATTCAACAATAAGCACTCCATGATCAACAGAGAGACTATCCATCACCTGCAGATCAGGATCAACATCCCGACCACTTATCCCCAACGCCGCCCGGCCAGTATGCGTCACATTACCATTCTGGATGATCTGCGGCACAACGAGTTTTACCTGATTGATCGGAATAGCAAAACCAACACCGTTGGCAGGAGCATTGAACTCTGGATCAATGGCAGCCAGGGTCGGAATACCAATCACATTTCCTTGTAAGTCAGCCAGGGCCCCCCCACTATTGCCCGGATTGATCGGCGCATCGGTCTGAATAGTATTAGGGATGGTCACATTAGGCTCAGTCACACTACGACCTAGAGCACTGATGATACCATGAGTGGCTGTCTCTGTAATTCCTAGCGGGTTACCGATTGCCAGTACCTCCTGTCCTACCAGCAGCTTCGACGAGTCACCTAACATTGCGACAACCATGTTTGGATCAGTTCCCGCCACTTGGACATTGTCTATTTTGTTGCCATCGGCAAACACTACCTCTATTGCTTCGGTTCCCTGGACCACATGATTGTTGGTTACAATATAGCCCCGCTTATCCACTATAACTCCTGAACCACTCTGAACTCCCTGCCCTCCCCTATTTGTTGTCACTGAGGCATTCACCTGCACAACTGCCGACTTGACTTTTGCAATGGCAGCCTCACGCACAGTCTCGATATTATCGCCAGTCAGAGGCGGGACCGTCTGCTGCGGACTAGTATCAGACTGCAACGGAGGCACGAAATTAGCATTTGTACTACTAGCAGCATTTCTGCTAAAATCCCAACCAGCGAAGAGACCGACTCCAAAAATCATGGCCATCACCACAGTAAGAGCCAGAATGGATGCGGTCCGTACTCCCCGAGACGACGGTTTCACCGATGGTGCAGCAACCAGCTTACTACCAGTATTCCACAGAGGAGGATACTCTCGATAAGCCACTTGTGTAGGCTCCTCTCCTGGTAATGGAGAAGATTGCACCTTAGGCTGGTAACTGCTCCCTTCTCCTATTAGCGGATTAGGCCGCTCTTCGCCAACTGGCGGCCTGGGAGTCTGTGATACCAGTTGATATGGTACCTTTGATTGATCGTTGGCATCTGAACGAAGCATTTTGGTATCCTCCTTAACTAAACTAATTGACCAGATTTCACCATCATTATAGCTATTTAAGTACAGTTCGTTAATACACAATATAGATCTACGTGGATATTGATCCAACAAACAATTTTGCAAACAGTCTTGCGCACATTAATAACATCTACATCTACATCTACAGTGGCTCAACGTACCCAACAAACCATCTTGCAAACAGTCGTGCGTACCTATATAATAGCTCTATAGAATAAAAAATCTTTCAGAGATTTGTAAAGATTCTGTGTGGATTACCGCGAGCCTTTAGGATTTCATTTTTGTATGCAAGTATCGAAAAAAGGTATGAATCAGATCTGGTAATCAAATGAAGCAACTTACGTACTATGAAAGGAGGCGGCGTTTTCTCACCACGCCTTTTAGGCAGGGCAGGGCATCTACGCCGCACGATAGTGACTAAAGAGCACACCGAGTCAACATCACAGGACACTATTGCACAACTTCGACATCAAGCACATGAGCACCTGCAGGCGCGGCATTGGTCCCAGACCAGAGAGGTGTTTTCGGCGCTTCTCGAATACAACACCCAAGACGAAGACGCTTTACTCGGTGTCGCAGCCTCACTCGACGGTCTCAATAGCTTTGAGCAACTCTATGATATAGCACAACGCCTCCTTGAGATCAACCCTAACTCTGCACCAGCATTGGCGTATAAAGCGCGTGCCTTACAAAAGATGGAGCGCATCTCTGAAGCCACAATTGCCAATGACCAGGCTCTCTTACTCGATACTAATCTCGGTCTGGCATGGATCAACCGCAGCGGTCTCCAACTCTTGCAAGGGAAATTACCCGAGGCATTACGCACTTCTTATCGCGCAGTTGAGCTTGCTTCGAACGATCCCCGAGCCTGGGCCAATAAGGGTGTTGCCCTGCTCAACTTTAATCGTCTCGACGAAGCTCTAGAGGCCCTTGACCAGAGCCTGACGCTAGATTCAGCCCAACTTTTTGCGATCCAGATGAAATGCGAGATTTTCTGCCGTATCGGACGTATGCGCGAAGTTGTCCCACTGGTTCAGCATGCGCTAGAGATAAACCCAACCGATATTACCTCGCTGACACAGGGCATTCAGGCATTACGCACTCTGGAAATGTATGACTCCTTACAAGAGTTAACACAGCACCTGATCAAACTTATGCCCGACAACCTTTTCGCCTGGGAAAACTATATGCGCAGCCTCCGAGGTTTGGGCAAGTTCGAGGAGGCAAATGAAGCACTCGATCGCGTCATTGAGCTAGACCCTGACGATGTTCGCTTCTGGACAATGAAGGCCGACTCCCTCTATCGTCTGGAACGCTATCGCGAAGCTGCCAACATTGCAGAACGTGCCAGACGGATTGATTCTGAGTATCCACCTGCATATCGCATTCACGAAAAAGCCTTGAGATCGATGTATCAGCACAAAAAGAAGAAAAAGAGCTAAAGGCAATTTGATAGAATAGGCAACAATACATCATACTTTTTATGTAGCAACGGCGAGCGCAAACGTTCAACGACGACGATACGAATGCGACGCTGGTGCTGCTCATAGCGTGCAAGATCATCCGACTGCAGTCCAGTCGCTTCGACCCATTTCATCAAAGGCTTCATACCAATTGGCGGATGAGCAAACGAGATCCAAACATCCATATCCCATTTCTCCGGGCGTGGAATATCCAGTAGGACCTCATAGTCGGCAATTTCCATCTCCAGAGTTTGTGCCAGTTCAGCCGCCAGCTTCTGCTCAACGCGGCGTCGCCGCTGCACATCCCAGAAGAGTGCTTCTAGCCGACGAAAGAAACTTCCGGCCGCTGGACTGACCTCCAGCACAACCTTATAGGGGCGACGCATGTTCAAATCGGCCGCCAGAGCACGCGAACTGACAGGCATCCGCTCATTCGCCAGCAGATTGAGCAGAGCCTCATCCGTCAAACCGACCAATTGGTCCGCCTGGAGCGTTTCGGCCACGAGCGCATCATAAACAGCACATATGAGCATGACTTGCAATGCCCGACTCGTATGATGCCAATAGATATTATCAAACATCTCTTGCCGAGCGTGTAGTAGCGAGTGTAACGGGCTAATGCCTTTATCCGTGACAACAATACAGCGTTCTCCCTGCACATCATCATGCACACGTAGCGACCCCAACAGACGGGCAACATCCACACCACCATAGGGCACATTACAGGCACGGGCATCACGAGGCAGATAATCCAGCTTATCGACATCTAGAGCCCCGCTCAGCAGAGAACTCAACAATTGATCGCCGGGCGATAACGCCTTATTGACAGGAGGATCAATCACATCAGCCACCCGCTCAGGTGAGAGCCGATAATCACGCTCTAGAATCGCCGCGATCTCACTCTTCTCAATAATTGAGCGCCCCACCTTCTCATGGTTCAGAATTGGGGAACCGAGATCTTCAATGGTATGGGAAAAAGGATAGTGCCCAATATCATGTAAAAGGGCTGCTACGAGCACCGCCTGGATACTACTCTTGGCTATCCCATTGAGTCCATCCTCATCGCCGTGTGAGAGCAAAGCGCGTAGAGCACGCACCATCAAGTGATAACAACCCAGACTATGCTCATAGCGCGTGTGCGTTGCACCGGGCCAGATGCGATAGACAAAACCGAGTTGCTTCACCTGCTGCAGACGGAGAAACGCTGGTGTATTAATGAGCTTTAACTCGCGTGGCCCCAGAGGGATCAGGTCATATAAGCTATCACGCACAATACTTACCGGTTGTTCATCGGGCAACAGTGGATAACCAGTCTCACCCTCCCAAGCGGGCCGTTTGCCTATTTGGACGACAGCTTCACAAACGTGCGGATCCTGACTCAACGATTGGCCTTCAATGGAAGTTTTATTGGTCTGCTCTTCAGGCATCTTCATAGGAAAAATTGTAGCAGACCAAGAGGGTAAATGTCTAACTTCGATAGATATCACTATCCTAGCTCTCACTGCTCGGTAGACTAGTCATCCTGATTTTATGACAGTATGCTAAGCATTGTATAAATTGCGTCAATTTGAGCTGCCAGACTCTGTTTTTCTAGATAGTTCGATAAATTGCTCGCTTTGTCCATTTTACACAAATTTCTCCTTATACCAATGAAGTTGTTCCTTTTGTCCCTCAAGCTGTTCCCTGATGTCCTGGAAAAACTCTTGCGTACTTGTTAATCTTAACAATAAGAGCGCTGTAAGAGCAACTCTTTGGAGCGTTAAAGGATGTCTATCCTGCCATGTGAGGCTTCTCTCGCAAGCAGAGACAAGGCTGTCAGATTACAGGATTTAGACATTTACATAGACTTTGAACGAAAGGATAATACAGCTTGATAGATTAAAAAATTTTTACACAAAATTTCCTTTATCAGGGAGTCCGTGAACCATTCCATCTGAAATGAGATTCGTGCTCAGATCTTGGTTTAGATGAGCAGGGATTCCCGCTTTCCTTGACTCCCTGTTTATAATACTAATTTTATTCAATTCCACTAAGTAGACAACCACAAATAACTCCGTCATAGAGCCCTCATTGTGGTACTGTATAGGTACCATGACACGAACATCACTAACCGTCGAACAAAAATGGCGGGATACCCTGCCGGAACTCAATGAGAAACAGCGACGCTACTATGGGGCCCGCGAAGCGAAAGTCTACGGTTTCGGCGGTGTCACCGCATTCGCCCGGGCGACGGGTATGAGCCGTGATACCATCAATCAAGGCATTAAGGAACTGGAAGCAGGTAATACGCTCCAAGGGGATCGTATCCGCCGACCCGGTGGTGGTCGGAAAAAGCTGGAGCAGCACCAACGAGGCTTGACTGATGCCGTTGAAACCGAAGCCAACCCCAAGACAGACAAACGGGTTGTTGTCAGGTGGACCTCGCACTCCATCGCCCATATAGCGGAGGCCGTTGCCAAACGTGGCTTTACCATAGGTCTGGAAACGGTCAGACGTATCCTGAAAGACAAGGGCAATGCTCTGAAGGCGAACAAGAAGGACATTGAGGGCGGGACAGATCATCCCGACCGGGACGAGCAATTCCGCCACATCAACATGATGGGCCTCAAGATGCAGCTCCAAGAGCAACCCATCATGTCGATTGATGCCAAGAAGACCGAGAAGATTGGCAACAGGAAGAAGAATGGCCGAGAGTGGATGCCTGCTGGCCAGACAACCAACGTCGATGTGTATGACTTCGGGCACAAGGACCCGAACAAGAAAGGCCGGACCATGAAGGCTATTCCCTATGGTGTCTACGATGTCCTGAAGAAGCAGGGCTTCGTCAATGTGGGGATTGACCATACTACAGCGGAATTCGCCGTGGCTTCGCTCATGAACTGGTGGAGTACCATTGGAAGCACGCAGTATGCAGACGCGACTGACATCCTCTTGCTCTGTGATAGCGGTTCCAGCAACGGGTCAAACAACAAGCTCTGGAAGTACAGCTTGCAGCAGTTTGCCGACCGAACCAAGCTGACCGTCCATGTCTGCCACTACCCGCCGGGTACGAGCAAGTGGAACGCCATCGAGCATGAGATGTTTTCCTTCAGTAATAGAAACTGGCGGGCTCGACCACTTGTTGCCTACGAGGTGATCTTGGAGCTCATTCGGCATACTACGACCAAGACGGGGTTGACGATACAGGCAATACTAGACGAGCACGAGTACGAGACCGGCAAGAAAATTACCGATGAGCAAATGCGGCGTGTCGATATCCAGGGAGACGCGTTCCATCCGGAGTGGAATTACACCATTCGGCCACATGGGGAAATGTCGGAGTTATTTCTGGTTGTCTACTAAACTAGGATTGAATAGCAATTTTGCATATTAGTATTATAAAGTTTTTATATGAAGCGAAATTATACATAAAAAGAAGATTCTACAATGACAGACATTAATACTAGTAATAACCGTGATAATGATAACAGTGAGAAAACTGGCAATAAACCTCCTGGAAGCTCGAAAGGATGGGATTACACAAAGCACCTAGCAAAAATAACCGGACCACATAGACCTGAACGTGTTGAACACCTAGAAGCTACTATACAAGCCAATAAGAAGAAAATTCTGCAATGGTTAGCGTCTCAGTCTGAAATAACTGAAAGTACCCAGTTTGCAATGATCAGAGACGATGAAGCACATCTCCACTCTCGGCCAGACACGCCTATTGGGGGAGAACCTGCTAAAGGGAAGAGTGAAAGCTATTCCCCTACCCATGGTCCACGCTATCAACGCCTAACAGATATACGAGAATGGGCTGAGAATATAGACCAAATGGTTGATGATGCCAGGAGACGGACTCTGCAAGATTACAGCAGAATGCCTCCTTTATTAGATGCTAAAGCGAGAAAAGCGCGTAAGGAAAGTGAACCTATAAGGATAGAAGGTGAGCAAAAACTAGACAGAGAGGCAAAATATTCTCAGGATGTGTTAATAATACTTGAAAAGCATCAACCAGAGGGTGCTGTCAACCACTGCGGAGACATGCTAAGTATACCAAAATCAGGAACAGTTTCAGATTACGATCATACGTTGGTAAATCTACAGGATGGTCGTCCATTCGAGTTTACAGAAGCGCATATCAGAAATGTAAAGAAGCATGTGGACGAGGCTCATATTCCATTTGTGCCTATCACAGGTAGAGATTGGAGAGCGGTAGAGCAAGCTTTTAAAAATGCTGGACCTGATGGAAAGTATCTACTAACAAAGTTATACATTTACACTGAGTACGGTGATTTGGTATGGTGTGGACCTGAAGGAAAGAGCATGCTACGCGATTCCAGATTGGAGAGGTATAGAGAGCCAACAAGACAAATACAAGATGCTATCGAAAAGCAGATCAAGCAAGATGCAGTGTTAAACAAGTACACTGACATCGTTGGGATGGTTCAGGATGGTGTGCCTCGATTTGTCAAGCAAGACGAATTAAAAGATCACCCTGATATAGCGAGAGGAGGTCGATTGCTTGTTGGAGTAACTCGGAAAACACTATCAGGAACATTACTAGGAGGAAATTCCCGTGATCTCATAAGAATATACTTAAAAAGCGAAAAAAAATTGAATGATGAAGAAATAGAGAGCGAAATGACTTTAATAAACAAAAGCTCACGCGAAATAATGAAGGGAGTTTTAGAAAAATATCCACAATTTGAGCTAGGAAAGACTGACTTTACTGGTTATGATTTTGGACTAAACCAAGCGAGGGTAAAAGAAGAATTGCAGTTAGAAGGTGTAGACGTAACAGGTCTGGAAATTGCTAATAAAGCTGCTGCGGTTGATGATATAATTCATAGATTGGGATTGACAGGTGGTATTCTTGTTCTCGGTGATGATATAACAGATACAGATATGGCAAAGAGGCTTAGACTGCGAAAGGAAGAAGGAAAATTGAAGGATTATGCCTTTGGAGGAGTTAAGCGTGCAGAAGGAAAAGTTCAAGAAAATGTCAAATACAGGGCTACTTTCTTCCTTAATAGACCTGAGGAAACAGTTGACTTTATAGGAGCAGTGGTTGATAGAGTGATAGAATTAAAGGATTGAGAAAAAAAGAAGAATGATAAAGGAATAGAGAGCACCTCATAACTTCTTTCTGTTCCAGACACGAGCATGGACGCATTTAGTTGAACGGATGAGATCAGCATGGTCAATCAAGGGTAACAACGATGGAGGCGTCTGGACCAGACGTCTCCAAGCCAGGATAGGCACGCTGTCAATGATGAGTTCCTGTGCACCGATGAGTCATTGTCGAATGGCATAGAGAACTATGAATACGAAGAAAGATTCATGCAGAGGGACTCCTACGGCCTTGCAACGTTTCCACTGTTGGGAGGGACAGGGAATGCAAGGTCGCCTCTGTTTATCCACAGGTAAGCTACAGACCAAGGAATACCAAGATTTTCTGATTTGGAGCGGTTTCAGATAGTAAATCGGATAGGTTCTCAGCATTAATACTGAGCTTTCCCCTGATCCAGACAGGCTTGGGCAATAGCACAGTCTGTTTATTGGTATTGGAATAACCCTGTAAACAATAAACAAAATGCCAAATTTTAACAACAATTTAGGTTTTAACAAGATAATCCTATTAATTCTGCCTAAATTACAAAATAGACAGAATAATGAAAGAAGATCTAATCATGTATTCACGATCAATAGTAACCAAAAGTGATATAGGCCAAATAGGCTTAGATAGAGGCAGAGCGTTTAGCACAGGTATTCCAAGGAATGACATTTGAGTCGGGTGAAAAGAAGCGGCTTACTCTACCGGAGACCCCCGACATGTGTAGTTCTGTATCCCAAGTCAAATATGAGGCAGCGATGGAACTAGGAATAGAAGTGAATAAGATTTATGTTGTTTCCAAGGAAGAAAAGCTCGTTATGGCTGATCACTTATACTCACTTATGAGCGCAAATCAACTAATGGAGGGAAATCAATGGCAATTTCATACTACAGTACACGTTCCGACCGAATCCGGTCAAGAATTCGTCTTGGATTCAAAGTCACCTGCGCAACCTATTGAGCATTGGGTAGCAAGTATGAAAAACGGAGATTCTTCCTACAAACGAGTATATCTTCCCAATGAAAACCAAGAGCCCTCTCTTGATAAGTTGCTGCGCCCCTTGCCGCCAAAGAAACAAAATTTAGAGGAATGGGATTGACTAAATTCGACTCGCACGTCCTGTAGACTGGCTTACAGACGTAAAAGGCCATGAAAATAAAATCAAGAACAAGGCAGGACCGTTCCTCAACCAGCAAAACTGGAGCATAGTGTATAATACAACCGAGATAAGATCAGGACGGACAACTGGCCTTGTTGACAGCACTAAACCCGCCGCAAGCCGCGAGGTTTCAACCTCTGGCGGATAGGCGGGTTTGTCCGTGGCTTTAGCCAGAAGCCTTTAACCATTCAGAAAATGTTTTATCTTATTATACAAGATATTCAATGTTACTTATTTGAATATGCAATGTTATAGATAGTAGAGATGATTTATTGAAAGGAGGTACCTAACATGGCAAAAGCAACCACCACCATCAAACAGGTCTTAAACTACCATGCCGATCATGGTGCGTGGTTTGCTGCCAATCAGGACCTCTTCAATCGAGTAACGTCTTTCTACTTTGGAGTCATCCAAGCACATGAGAAGGTTCTAGACCTCTGCAATAAAGAAGCTCTCACGGTTCTTGAAAAGCTTACTCACACCACACAGAGCAATCCCTATCCAGTCATACCACTCTCTGAAATCGCAGAGGATATCCCAGCCATGTTCCGGCGTGCAGCTATCAATGCGGCTCTTGGGTCAGCTCGTTCGTTCTATTCGCTCCTTTCCAAGTGGCGCAAGCGGAAGGAAAAGTCGATTGCCAAGGGGAAGAAATTTCATGAGAGGCCACCAGTTCCGCCACGTTCATGGAATAAGTCCGCCACACTCTATGTCGGGATGTGGAAGGAACGATCTGGTTCCTCTCTCATGCTCAAGGTGTGGACGGGAAGCGTTTGGAGCTGGATCAGAGTTCGTATCACCGCGCGAGAAATCCCCAATGGTGTTGAGATGGGAAGCCCTGCTCTTATCCGACGTGGCAACCAATGGTGGTTGCATACTCCCATTGAAAAGCAGTTCAAGAGTCCTGCAAAGATCGAGAAGCAAGTTACGACGAACGAGCAAACAAAGATCTGCTCGGTCGATCTCAATGTAGACCAACATTTAGCGGTATGCACTGTCCGAACGGTTGAAGGTTCGATCCTCGCCACCAAGTTCATCATCGGTGGTCGACGGGTAAATGGCCTTAGGAAGAAACAGCTCGGACGGATTGCCCGCAACCGACACAAGACTGGTATCATAGTGGAAGGCGAACAGGACAATGTCGATCTGTGGCGTAAGATCCGCAACACAGATGAGCAAGTAGCCCACGTGGTGAGCGCACGCATTGTCCAGTTCGCCAAGCAACACGAAGCCAGCATCGTGGTGTTTGAGCACCTCGGCAATCTCAAGCCAGCCAAAGGCAAGTATAGCCGCCGAGGCAATAGCAAACGAGCATTCTGGATGAAAGGCCGTATCTTCAAGTATGTAAAGTACAAGGCATACAACGCGGGTATTATCACCAGTCGGGTCAATCCCAGAAATACCAGCCGTGAATGTGCTCGTTGTCATAGCCTTGTCGCACGCTACGAGGAAGGAAAACCAGCAGAAGGATACGCGTATGGAGCGCCTCTGGTATCCTGTTCTCAATGTGGCATGCGCGGGAATTCGGATCGGAATGCCAGTCTTGTTATCGGTCAGCGTTTAATTGAACGCTATCAGAAAGGACCCAAGGAAAAGCCTCCAACTCCCCTGGTCGCAGAGAGGGTAGAGCAATCTACAGGTGTTGTGATCTCCCAAGACGCCCAAAGCGTAGGAACCCGGCCATCCACCGGAAGCGCACGGCATGGGGATCACAACGAGCATGGCACCGCTCAAGAAACAGGCATGAGGATGGTTGCGCCTTGAAATGCATTTGAAACCCCATTCTAGAGAGGATGTATGGGTTTCAAACGCATTTGTTTCAGATATTGCCTGCCAACTACGGGTTCCATTTTGAGTCGTGGCTACGCCACATTTCTCAGGAAACCGACTATGCAGGAGTGTCAGAAGCTGCGGGGTTTTAACCCCTGCGGAGTGTCACGATATCCAAAAAAGTTCACTAGACTGGAGCAAGCATGAAATTAGCACCCCAGCAGATCAAGCTGCTGGTTATCGATATTGACGGTACACTTCTCAATCCCCACAGGCAGATTACGCCTCAGACACAGGCTGCTATCCAGGCAGCACAAGCAGTTGGCGTTATCGTCACATTGGCAACGGGACGGGGATATAGTAATAGTTTCCAATTGGCCGACGAACTTGGCATCGCTATTCCACTTATCACCTATGACGGCGCATTAATCATGCACCATCCCGATAGAACAATTATCCACACTCATCCACTTGCGGCAGATATAGCACAACAGGCAGCAGACATCTTAATAGAGCATTGCATTCAGCCAATTATACAACGGGTGGATGGCACAACAGAGGAAATATGGACAGGACATGCAGAGTTCGACAATGCGGAATTGGCGGGCTATTTCGCAGTCTTCCCTAGTGCGCGGCGTATAGACCATGCCACGCTCTGCACCAATCAACCTGATCCGCTGCGCGTGGTTGGTTTTGCCTCGCAAGAAGTTCTCTCTCGGCTAGCACCACGTGTGAATACTCTAGATTGCGCCTGGTATACCATCGAACGAGGTAACTACGGCTGTTCAGAAATAGCGATCAAGGACAAGGCATGCTCCAAGGCCAGTAGCGTGATCACACTCGCAAGGCATTTGAACATCCCACTCTCAGAAGTTATGGCTATCGGCGATAACGTCAATGACCTAGAAATGCTCCAGGCTGTCGGCTGGGGAGTAGCCATGGGTCAGGCATCAGCCACCATCAAAGCGGCCGCTCATGCTGTTACAGCGAGCAATGCCGAAGATGGAGTTGCGGTGGCTATTGAACGCTATATCTTTTGCCGCAACCGCGATACATATGCAGCCTCAAACTCGCGCAACCGGACAATCTGCTGATGATTGGGAGCAGATTGCCAGCGTTTCCGTTGGACCAGATCCAGAGC
>Ga0193728_1000919_pt1 | contig 14669 bp, 12 predicted proteins | sample U1c1metaG_FD_143037 | JGI IMG/M metagenome (GOLD analysis project Ga0193728, IMG submission 143037) | Soil microbial communities from a riparian zone of the East river system, Colorado, United States - U1c1 | ecosystem: Environmental > Terrestrial > Soil > Riparian zone | place: USA: East River...
ACCGGCCATCACCAGCGCGCTCGTGGGCGCCAGCAGCTGGCCGCAGATCGAGGAGTGCCTGGGTGCGCTGCGAAACGCCGCGTTTCACCAGGAGGAACTCGACAGGATTGATGCACTGGCGCGCGATGGCGAACTCAATATTTGGGCCGCGTCCAGTCAATCCGGCTGAACGCGGGCCTACGAGATTTACCCTAGAACTCGTTGCACGGTAATTCCGCCATCAACATACGCATGGGTTGCTGCAGTCGCTTCCAGGCGGACCACAATTTCTGCCGGAGAACCGCACATGGCTTCAACCGCCGCGGTCATCACTTATTCATAGGTGTTTCGACCAATTACCAAGACATTGACGCTTGCGGGGTGTAGGACGTCCGACGACAGACGACCGCCCTGCTATTGACGAGAGGCGAATCCGCCGAATCTGAGTGGCGCGCCTAGGCCGGCTGCGCGGGTGCCGGTGGTCGTCGGAGCGGGGTCCCTGATTCTCACGCGCGGCTTTCAGCCTTTCATCTCATAACGAGACGGAGGTCCCTCGCGCATCAATTATTCGTGTCACCCTGACAGGGTAGACCCCACGCCCAGGTTGCGGATGCTCAGCGTGTAGTGATGTTCGGAGCACCGCAAGATCAAGGTGCGCGCGCGGCTCAGTCGCGGCACCTTCAGGTTCCCTGGCAATGAAGACCGTGTTACTGGTTGACGACGACAACACTTTCTTGCTCACCATAGGCGTGCGTTTGAAGGGCATGGGGTACACCGTGTGTACTGCCAAAGACGCCGCAAACGCCATATCCGCCGTACGCAAAAACAATCCGGATGTCGTAGTCCTAGATGTGTCATTGCCGGCCGGGGATGGATTCTTAGTGGCCGAGCGTCTCCAGAATCTCATTGTATCCGCGACGACGCCGATCATTTTCATCACCGCAAGTGAGAAAGCCGAGCTGCGCGAGCGCGCGATGAAGCTTGGCGCCGTCGCGTTCCTGCAGAAGCCTTTCGATGCCACGACTCTGGCCGATCAAATCGAATCGGCTCTGTCGCCGGGAGATAACTGGCGACCACAGGCCAAGGCTTCGGCAGGCTAGTTTCGGACACCTTATGCAAGCTCAAGAGAATTTCAGCATTCTTCTAGTCGACGATGACTCCATGGTGGTTCGTATCTTGAGCCGCATGCTCAGCGACTTTACCCCCCTTCGATTTGCAACCTCCGGTCGCGCGGCGCTCAAGCTCGCGCATGAATCACCACCCGACTTGGTGCTGCTGGATGTGGACATGCCCGAACTGAGCGGCTTTGAGGTATGCAAGGCATTCAAGAGCGATCCGGCGTTGGCGCAGGTGCCGATCATCTTCATCACAAGCCATGAAAGTGCGCAGCTGGAAGCCAAAGGGCTTGCGTTGGGTGCCGCGGACTTCATCAACAAGCCGCCGCATGCACCTCTGGTGTTGGCACGAGTGCGCACCTACCAGCGTTTCAAGATGCTATCCGATTCGATGCGCAGCGCCGTCAACATGGATTTTCTCACCGGCACGCTGACGCGCCATGCTCTGGAGAAGGCTTTGACTCAAGAATGGCTGCGAGCCCAGCGCTCTCTGGCACCACTGGCATTGCTGCTGGCGGATATCGAAGGATTCACGGCCTACAACGCCCGATTAGGCGAAGAGAAGGGCAATGCCTGCCTGAAATCGGTTGCCGACGCGCTGCGTGCAGCGGCACATCGACCGATCGACGTATTGGGTCGATTTGCAGGCGGAAAATTCGCTTTGTTGCTGCCGGAGACCGATGCGGCGGGTGCGAGAATCGTCGCACAGCGCGCAATCGATGTGGTTGATGAAATGCAGACATCGCGCGCCGCACCATTCAGCCCGTTCACACTATGCGTCGGCGGCGGCTGCCGCGACGCCTCGCGCTCAGGCAGCTTGAGCACTGCCGTTCCGAGCGATTTGATCGCGGCTTGTGAACAAGCCTTGAAGAGCGGCAGATCCGCCGGCGGCCACCAGGCCAGAATGCTCGATGTTGCCGACCTCGGTGCTCCGAAATGAAGTCCGGTACTCCGCCTATCCTCACGACCGTTACCATTCCGGAGGGCGCCCAGGAAGTGCCCGACAGCGAGACGTTTCTCGGCGCCGAGGCGTTGCAGCGGGCGATCTTCAACAGCACCAATTTCTCGAAAATCGCCACCGACGCGAAGGGCGTCATTCAAATCTTCAATGTCGGCGCCCAACGCATGCTCGGCTACGCGGCGGCAGAGGTACTGAACAAAATTACCCCAGCCGATATTTCCGATCCAGAAGAAATCATCGCGCGCGCCAAAGCATTGAGTGACGAACACGAAACTCCGATTGCGCCGGGTTTCGAGGCATTGGTCTTCAAGGCTTCTCGCGGCATCGAGGATATCTACGAACTGACCTATATCCGCAAGGACGGTAGTCGATTTCCGGCCGTGGTGTCGGTTACAGCGCTGCGCGACGCGCAGGGCGCCATCATCGGCTACTTGCTGATCGGTACCGACAACACGGTGCGCAAGCTGGTCGAGGCGCAGTTGAGCCACTCCAACGAACGCATCGCAGTCGCCACCGAATCGGCCGGCATCGGCACCTGGGAATGCGACGCTGCGAACAATAATTTCATTTGGGATAACGGGATGTATCGAATCTACGGCATCCCGCGCAAGAGTAGTGCGGAGCTCTACGGTTCTTGGGCGGATCGCTTGCACCCGGAAGACCGGGAGCGATGCGAGGGCGAGATCGCGGCAGCGTTGCGCGGCGAGACCGAGTACGATTGTGAATACCGGATAGTGCGACCGGACGGGGAGATTCGCTACGTGAAGGCCGCGGCGCGCGCGTTGCGCGGCTCAGAGGGCAGCGTTGTCCGGCTCACGGGCGTCAACTTCGATATCACCGACCGCAGGCGGGCCGAAGAGGAACTGCTCAAGGCGGGAGCGCTGCAGAGGGCTATTTTCAATAGCGCCAATTTCTCGAGCATCGCCACCGATGCCAAGGGTGTCATCCAGATATTCAACGTCGGCGCCGAGCGGATGCTGGGCTACAGCGCCGAAGAGGTGATGAACAAGGTCACGCCGGCCGATATTTCCGATCCACAGGAAGTCATCGCGCGAGCGGTGGCCTTGAGTGCCGAACTTGAAACCCAGATCGCGCCAGGGTTCGACGCGCTGGTCTTCAAGGCATCTCGAGGCATCGAGGATATTTACGAGCTGACGTACATCCGCAAGGATGGCAGCCGCTTCCCCGCAGTCGTCTCGGTTACGGCGCTGCGCGACGCGGACGGCGCGATCATCGGTTATCTTTTGATCGGTACGGATAACACCGCGCGCAAGCGCGCGGAAGAAGCACTGCTCAAGGCGGGAGCGCTGCAGAGGGCTATTTTCAATAGCGCCAATTTCTCGAGCATCGCCACCGATGCCAAGGGTGTCATCCAGATCTTCAACGTCGGCGCCGAGCGGATGCTGGGCTACACCGCCGAAGAGGTGATGAACAAGGTCACGCCGGCCGATATCTCCGATCCACAGGAAGTCATTGCGCGAGCGCAAGCCCTAAGCGCCGAACTTGAAACCCAGATCGCGCCAGGGTTCGAGGCGCTGGTCTTCAAGGCTTCTCGAGGCATCGAGGATATTTACGAGCTGACGTACATCCGCAAGGACGGCAGCCGCTTCCCCGCAGTCGTCTCGGTCACGGCGCTGCGCGACATGCAGGGTCTCATCATCGGCTATCTTTTGATCGGTACCGATAACACCGCGCGCAAGCTGGCGGAGGAGGCGCTGCTCAAGACGGGAGCCTTGCAGAGGGCGATTTTCAATAGCGCCAACTTCTCGAGCATCGCCACCGACGCCAAGGGTGTCATCCAGATCTTCAACGTCGGCGCCGAACGGATGCTGGGCTACACCGCTGAAGAGGTGATGAACAAGGTCACGCCCGCCGATATTTCCGATCCACAGGAAGTCATTGCGCGCGCGGAGGCCTTGAGCGCAGAACTGGAAACCCAGATCGCGCCGGGGTTCGAGGCGCTGGTCTTCAAGGCCTCGAGAGGCATCGAGGACATCTACGAGTTGACGTATATCCGCAAGGATGGCAGCCGCTTCCCCGCGGTCGTCTCGGTTACGGCGCTCCGCGATGCGGATGGTGCGATCATCGGCTACCTTCTGATCGGCACCGATAATACTGCGCGCAAGCAGATTGAGGCGGAGCAGACGCAGCTGGCGCAACGGCTTCGTGATCACCAGTTCTACACCCGGTCCCTGTTCGAATCCAACATTGACGCATTGATGACCACCGATGCGCCCGGCATCATCACCGATGTCAACAAACAAATGGAGGCCCTGACCGGCTGTACGCGCGATGAGCTGATCGGCGCACCGTTCAAGAACTTCTTCACCGAGCCCGCGCGGGCCGAAGCCGGCATTAGATTGGCGTTGAGCAAAAGAAAGGTGACCGATTACGAGCTGACCGTATGCGACAGGAACGGCAAGGAGACCGTCGTATCCTACAACGCCACCACATTCTACGATCGAGACAGGAGGCTGCAAGGCGTGTTCGCGGCAGCGCGCGAAATCACGGAGCGTAAGCAGTATGAGCGATCGCTGCGTGAGGCAACGCATCGGGCCGAACGCGCGAATAGCGCGAAAAGTGAATTTCTGGCCAACATGAGCCACGAAATCCGCACTCCCCTGAATGCCGTCATCGGACTGGGGTATCTGCTGGAACACACCACCCTCGACGAGGACCAGCGCCAACTTCTGTCCAAGATCCAGTTTGGCGGCCGGGCCCTGCTGGGCGTCATCAACAATGTGCTGGACCTGTCGAAGATTGAGGCGGGCGAGATGGCTCTCGAGGACGAGCCCTTCAATCTACCGGAACTCGTGCGGGACCTGGGCCAGATGTTGGCTCCGCAGGCCGCGGCAAAGGGGATCGAGTTGGTCGTTCACTGTGCGCCGGCCATACCGCGCACAGTCAAGGGCGATGCCTCGCGCCTAAGGCAAATTCTCACCAACCTGCTGGGCAATTCGATCAAGTTCACGGAAGCGGGCCACGTGGAGCTGAAGGTATTCTGCACAGAGCAGAATTCCGATCGCATCCGTCTGCGTTGCACGGTGCAAGATACCGGTATCGGTATTGAGCCGACAGCGATCGAGCGACTCTTTACGCCCTTCACTCAAGCAGACACATCGACGACACGGCGCTTTGGCGGAACCGGTTTGGGTTTGTCAATCGCGCGTCGCTTTGTTGAATTGATGGGGGGAGAGATTGGTGTCACCAGCGTTGCCCAAAAAGGCAGCACCTTCTGGATCGAGATACCTCTTCGAGTCGCGCATGATTTAGACGACGCGCACACCAGCCGCGGCTTGAGAATCCTCATCGCCGACGCGATCGGCGACGCACCTGAGCGCCTGGTTACCATGGCGCGTGCCTTGGGCTGGAGTCCAGAGGTAGCTGAAACCGGCGAGCAATTGCTCTCACTCATGAGCAAAACGCAATCGCATGCCTGGTCGGACGTTCTCATTGTGGCGCTGCAGTTGCAGGATATGGATGCACACCAATTGATTGCGCGTCTTGAGAAGGAATGTGCCCACGGCGAGTTGCCCCCGGTGATTGTGGTTGCCGAGCTCATGCAATCATATGTGGAACACGAGCATCGGATGCGTGCCAACGATGTTCTGTTGGTGCAGCCGGTGACCAGCTCCGTGCTGTTCAATGCGGTCAATGCCGCCGTCTCAAAACTGCCTGACAGTCTTGAACGAGTGCTGCAATCCACGAACTTTGACGAACTCAGTGCACAATGGTTGGCCGGCGTGCGCGTCCTGGTGGCCGATGATAGTGACATCAATTTGGAAGTCGCACAGCGCATTCTCGAAAGACAGGGTGCATCCGTTTCAACCTGTTCTGACGGCCTCGAGGCCTTGGAGTACATCCGCGCCCACCCCGATCTGCTCGATATCGTGCTCATGGATGTACAGATGCCCATTCTCGATGGTAACGAAGCCACGCGCCGCATACGCGGCGAACTGCAGCTGACGCTGCTGCCCATCGTTGCTCTGACGGCGGGTGCGCTCGTTGGGGAACGTCAGCGCGCGCTCGAGGCTGGAATGAACGATTTCGTCAGCAAGCCGTTCGATCCGCAGGTACTGATCCGCAAGGTGCGCAGACTTGTGGAAACGGCACGTGGCGCGCCCATACCGATGGTTATCCTTGACACGAAACCCGCCGATCCCGCTGCTGACCGGAGACTCATGGCATCGATCGATGCCGGCGTCGTTCAGCAGATGTTCGGCGATGATTTGTCGCTGTTCAAATCGCTGCTGACCCGCATGCTGGCGGAGTTTGCGGATTTCGCGCTGCCCATCGCCGTTTCGCCCAGCGATCAGACCAACCTGGTCCGTATCCAGGGGCGCGCGCACAAGCTCAAGGGCAGTGCTGGAATGATCGGTGCGACACGAATCATGCGGCTCGCGGGCGCCGTGGAGGCCGCGCTGCAGGATGCTCGCACGATGGACGTCGTCGAAAGGATACTGAGGCAACTGGCAGCTGCACTCACTACGTTGCGCGAAGAGACGGAACGTTTGTCGGAAAAGCAACTGGAAAATGCGAATACCGTTGCGCTGATGGCGAATCGGCCGAAAATCGGCAACCCGGACATCGAAGCGCTGTGCGCGCTGCTGGAGTGTCAGAATCTTGCGGCGATGGATAAATTCGCCTTGCTATCCCCGTCGTTGAGTGAACTCGTGGGCGCCGTGCGCTTCGAGCGTCTTCGTGAAGCCATTGATAATCTCGATTTTCAGCTCGGTGCCCAGTTGCTGCGCGAGACAGTCGCGGCTGCGTGACACACAGCGCGGTGCCGCACCAATCGCGTCCCTCCCTTCCCATTCGCCTGTGTAAGTGTTTGTCCGATATCAGATAGCAAATTATCAGGTCACTTTCAAACTGAGTATGTTGGCGAACGCACAGACGTAGCCTGTGTAAGAACGGAAACTGCCGCGGTGGTGTTGACCATTGACACCTTGGCAACGTCAACCCGGCGAAAGCCGCGCTGGCCGCCCGCCAACCCGACTTAAAGCAAGAGCCGCGTTTTCGCGGTTGCAGAGAGAGCCCCATCAACCATCGAAGAGAGACTTTGAGGTCGCATCGCGGCGGGTCGGCTCCCCGCGCCTCAGAGGCTGTTTTATATATCTTCAAAAATTCACATGGCAACCGCGGAAAGTAAGCTGTTTCGCGAATCGATACGAACAGCCCTGGCGCAGCGTGTCGGTATTCCCGATTCAGACGCAACTGCCAAGGCCACGGCCGCCACGTGGCGGTTGGTGGCCGCACAACTCGTGCCGGTGATCGGTGCGCGAGGGTTAGAGGTTCTGTTCGACCGCGCGCACCGCATGACATGCGCCACCTTTCCCTGGCTCGCGGTCGGCAGCGGTAGTGGCGCGGGTCTGTTGCCCGCTGTGGCGGAGCGTCTTGCGTGCCAGAGGCCGGCCGAGGCCGCAGAGGCGAGTTACACACTGTTTGTGACGTTGACCGAATTGCTGATGAATTTGATTGGCGAATCACTGACCGCGCGATTGCTGACCCCTGTGTGGGCGGGTCCATCGATGCCTTCTGTGAAGGAATCCGTACTATGAGCGACAAAGTAACCATTCGCCGTCTCGCCACTGGCGTGCCGGGACTCGATGCCATCCTAGGCGGCGGCCTTCCGGAGTTTTCGTTCAATCTCATTGTGGGCCCCCCCGGTTCCGGCAAGACTACGTTGGCGCATCAGATCATGTTCGCATTGGCGACCAAGGAACGACCGGCACTGTTCTTCACGGTGCTCGGCGAGCCGCCGTTAAAGATGTTGCGTTATCAACAGCAGTTCTCGTTCTTCGACCCCCAAAAGATCACTGAGTCGATTCGCTTCGTGAATTTGAGCGATGAGGTGTCGACGGGCAATTTCGACGAGGTGCTCGCGCGCATCATCAAAGAGGTCGAGGCATCCTCTCCGGGCCTGGTGTTCGTCGATTCGTTCCGCTCGGTCATGCTGGAGGCACGGAATCAACCCCAGGGCACGTTGAGCTTGCAGTAGTTCATCCAGCAGCTCGGCATACACTTGAGCGGCTGGCAGGCGACGACCTTTCTTGTTGGGGAATATCTAGCGAACAACGATCCTCATCCGGTCTTTACCGTCGCCGACGGGCTGCTATCTCTGGATCAAAGCGTCCACCGCAATTCCATGGTGCGCCAGATGCAGGTGCTCAAAATGCGCGGTCAGGCCACTCGTCCGGGGATGCAGACATTCCGAATCTCCAGCGCCGGCATCGAAGTCTTCCCGACGGCGCTGGTTCGCGATGATAACGGTGCCGCTCACGAACCCGCGGGATCGCGACGCACCAAGGCCCGTGTGGCCATGGGCGTGCCGGGACTCGACGAAATGCTGGGCGGCGGCCTACCGTCGGGTTACTCGATGCTGGTGGCGGGGCCATCAGGGTCCGGAAAAACGATCCTGGCCACCGCCTTCCTGGCTGAGGGTGTGCGGCGGAGCGAACCGGGCGTGATTGTCGCATTCGAGCAGACGCCGAGTCAGTCACGCACCCGCACCATTGACGACATGGTGCGGGCCGGGCAAGTCGGGCTGATCAATACCCGTTCACTCGATCTATCGATCGACGAGATCGTTCAGCATCTGGTTGCCCAGATTCATCGGATGAATGCAAAACGGGTCGTGATCGATTCGCTGTCGGGGTTCGAACTGGCGGTGGCGCCGACATTCCGCGAAGATTTTCGCGAGTCGCTGTTTCGCATGGTCGCGGTTCTGTCCGGGCTCGGCGTGACGGTTGTGATGACGTCGGAACTTGAAGACCGCTATACCGATCTGCGATTCAGCCCCTATGGGTCAGCATTCCTCACCGATGCGATCATCGTCGAGCGCTACATTGAACTCGATAGCCGCTTCAAGCGCGTCATGGCGGTCGTCAAAGTACGCGGCAGCGCCCACAGCAACGAACTTCGGGAATTCGAGATCACCGATGCGGGGATCATCATTGGTGATCCAGTAGGAGACTATGAGGGGCTCCTCAGCGGGCGCGCGACGCTGGTGCCGCAGGTCAAAGTGGTGGGGCGAGCCAAACTGCGGTGAGCAAGCTTGAGTCAAAGCAGAGCCTCGCGGCCTCCCCGACCCCGTCGGCGCTCGGCGCGCGCGAGATTGCCGTATTCGCCCGCGAACAAGCCGTCGACCGACGCGAAGAAGCCGCCGAACTGAGAGACAAGGCGGCTGACGAGCGCGAGCAGATCAGCAATGCAGCGACCGAGCAGAGCGAAGTCGCAACGCACTTGTTGGAGGCGAACCAACACTTGGTTGTGGCCGCAGTTCATGCGCAGACGATGGCCGAGGAGGCCGAGCAGGCAATACTGGAGATGTCCTTCAAGGCTGAACGCGACTTTCTCACCGGGTTGCCGAACCGCGCGCTATTGAACGATCGACTGGCGCAGGCAATCGCGCTCGTACGGCGTCACCGCAAAAGACTCGCCGTGCTGTATGTGGATCTCGACAATTTCAAGGACATCAACGATGCGTTCGGACATTTAGTTGGCGATCAGTTGTTGCAATCGGCAGCAAAGCGCCTCGAGCATTGCATCCGCCACTCCGATACCGTCAGCCGACACGGCGGCGATGAGTTCATCGTGCTGCTGTCCGAAGTCGAATCGGCTGAGGACGCGGCCCGCGTCTCGAAAAAGTTGATCACGGCAATGAACAAGCCGCATCTCATCGGTGGCCATGAAATCAAAGTGGCATTGAGCATCGGAATCAGTCTCTTCCCGGACGACGCCAGCGACGCCGAAGCGGCCCTCAGGAACGCCGACACCGCGATGTATCATGCCAAGAGGGTCGGTGGAAATAACTACAAGTGCTTTACGCCAGACATGAATGAGATTTCAGTCGAGCGCCAGCGCCCGCAATTGGTGCGCTGACGGGCTTCGGAATTGGCCGGGTCACACCGCACTCGCTGCGGCCGTGTCGGCGCGCCGCTCGCCAATCGTAATTCGCCACAGAAGGCGCTGATGGCCTTGATAGCCGCCGGTTGCGGTATGCAATAGACAGCGATTGTCCCACAGCGTCAGCAGGCCCGGCGACCAGCGGTGCCGATACACGAACTCGGGTCTCGTCTGATGCGCGAACAGTTCGGTCAGCAGTGCGGTCGCGTCAGTTTCGTTCATTCCGTCGATGCCGACGGTGTAGCCCATGTTGACAAACAGCGCCGAGCGGCCGGTTTCAAGATGTCTCCTCACAACCGGATGCAGCTGCGTCGCCATGGCGCGTTCCGAATAGCGGATCGCCATCGAGCGGCCCTTGTCGCGCTCACCGTACACACCGCCTGGGGAGTAGCTGCGGCGAGCCGAATGAATGCCTTGCAAGCCTGAAATCCTTGACTTCATCGCCGCGGACAAAGCGTCGTACGCGGCGTACTGGTTGGCGAACAGCGTGTCGCCACCGACCGGCGGGATGATCTTGCCATAGAGCAGGGTGCCGGCAGGCGATGCCTCGAGAAAACTCCAGTCAGAGTGCCACGCTTCAGCAAATACCGGAGTGGTTTCATCCGCCTCGCGGCGCACCTCGACGACGCGCGGGTGGCCGGCTATCGATGCAATGAACGGATCGTCGCCGTCGGGCCCCAGAGCTGCCGCCAATCGCTCCAAATCGGAGATTTCCAATTTCTGGCCGCAAATACCGATGACCTGGTGTTCAAGCCACGTACTGCGAATGAGGTTTATTTCTGCGGGTGAATGCGGCCGCGAAAGGTCAACACCGCGAATCAGCGCGCCGCAACCTACCCCGGAAGGCTCTACGCGAAGTGTCATCGCGGTATTCTCATGACTTGTTCGCGATGATCGTCCGGCGTGATCAGGTCGTCAAGAATGCATATCGTGCGGTCAGCGCACGCCGTGGCGCGATATCGCAGATCGGCAGCGGATCGCCGCTTCGAGTAGCATGCACTGTCTCAACCATCGAACGAGGATCAACATGGACCAGGCACAGCTTATTCAGGCTGCCGCGAGCATCGCGGGGGGAATGGCAGCGGCTCACTACGACAAGTTCAGCGGGCTGGTGGCAACGCGAATTACGGATATCGCTGAAACGGCGGTGAAGATCGCGAGGGCAATCGACGCCGAAGCCCGTAAGCAGCAGTAGGCGTTTACGGGAACCTCATGAGCGGCCGGTGCGCTGATTGCGCCCCGTGAGCCTCGCGAACAGCACGCCGGCTGCCAAACCGACCGCCATTTGCGCCGCGAGGCCGACCGATCCGCGCGCACCGAAAACGCCGACGCTCCCCAGGGTCATTCTCAACACCGTAAACAGCGTAAAGAGTGCAACTGCACCGGCGAGGCCGAAGACAAAAACGCGAACACCGCTGAAACGGGCGACCAGGCCGGCGATCAAGAAAGCGATGAGCAGGGCGATCGAAGTTAAAGCGGCATAAGGCACGATCATGCCCGCCAGATCGTGCCCGGCCCAGGAGATGCGGTCGGCCAAGGGGATCGAGGCGGGACCGGCACCGGCAGCCTGACCCGCGGCGACGGACCATGCCCCTTGCACGAGAAATGAATGAGCGGCCGAACCCAACACCACCATCACAGCGGCGGCGAGGACAAATGCGACGATCCGGCGTAGCATTCGGGCCCATCCCTGTTTTGTCATTGATGCATCCCGAACCAAAGATGTCTTTTACGTCAATTCTGGCCGCCGCGATAGCGGCCATGATCTCCACGGCGGCTACGCCGGCGGCAGAGCAGGGGACCGTGCGCGCTGCGCCGCCGCCGCCCCAGCCCGCCAAAGCGGTCAAGAGCGGGTACAAGGTTATCGAGATCGCCAAGGGGCTCGATCATCCATGGTCGATGGCATTTTTGCCGGATGGTTCGCTGTTGGTGACCGAGCGTGCGGGGAGGTTGCGCCTGATCAGGGGCGGCATATTGCTGGCCCAGTCCATCGGCGGTGTTCCGGCGGTGCATACCGGCAGCCAAGGGGGGCTGTTCGACATCGTCCTGCATCCGAATTTCGCCCAGAACAATATCGTTTATCTCACATATGCCGCAGGAACGGCTGCGGCCAACGGCACTCGAGTGGCGCGTGCACGCTTCGACGGCAGTGCGCTGCAAGATCTGCAAGTGATTTTCAAAGCGATGCCTTTGAAGGACACGGACAGCCACTACGGCGGCCGCATGGCGTTTCTTCCCGACGGCACGTTTGCGCTGACGATTGGCGAGGGGTTCGAATACCGCGAGAAGGCGCAGGACCTGACGTCCGATCTTGGCAAGATCGTCCGGCTGAACGAGGACGGCAGCGTGCCGCAGGACAATCCGTTCATCGGACAAGCGGGCGTCCGACCGGAAATCTATACCTGGGGTCATCGCAATGAGCAGGGCTTGGTCTTCGACGCGCCCAGCGGACGGCTCTACGAAACGGAGCACGGCCCGCGCGGCGGCGACGAACTGAACATCATCGTGGCGCGCAAGAACTATGGCTGGCCGGTGATCACCTACGGTATGGACTATTCGGGTGCCTATGTCTCTCCGTATACACAGCGTCCGGGCCTTGAACAGCCGGTGATTTATTGGACGCCGTCCATCGCACCCTCGGGACTCGCGATGTATCGAGGCGAGAGATTTCCCGCCTGGAAGGGCGATCTATTCGCCGGGGCCTTGGCGTTCAAGCATCTGCGCCGCGTCCATCTCGACGAGGGCGGGAACGTCGTGAGCCAGGAAGAATTGCTCAACGATTTGCACTGGCGCATCCGCGATGTGCGAGCGGCGCCGGACGGCTATCTCTACGTAAGCACGGACGAGGCGGACGGACGTGTGTTGCGCCTCGAGCCGGCGGACTAATCACCGCGTCAGAGTTGCGCCCGTCAGCCGGCCGATGGCTCCCAGTGTGGTTTGCGCAGCATTTAAGCCGAGACGAAAGTCGGCATCGCTGTAAGTCGCGTATACATCAGTGGGCTGATGCCATTGCGGATCCCATCCCGCGCCGATCTCTCGTCCGCGCTCATTCTCACGCAAGCTGATCGCGGGTACCAGATCCATGAAAGGCGTGCTGTCGGTATTGGTCATGTGCGGTCCAACCGCTGCCGGATAGTCCGTTGCGTAGGCTTCATTCGCGGCATAGAAAGCCCAAGCCAATTTCTGCGCGCCTTCCGCCGACTTGGCGAGTGACTGAAATTCAATGTTGACGTCTGCTTCCGGCCGCTGCTCCTTTGCCATGCTGCCGTCGGCGTGCGGCATGCCGTGATCGAACATCATCATGTCGTGCTGGATCATGCCCAGCCACTTGGGCTCGGGGTAGCGCCCCGATCCGGCCGGTTCTTCCTTGCCCTGAAGGGCTGCGCGCTGGTCAACATACGCGCGAGCGCCGTTGAGTCCGGTCTCCTCATTGTTCCAGAGCGCGAATCGGATGGAGCGTTCGGTCTTCACGTCGGGCGCCGATAGGATGCGTGCCAATTCCATGACCAGTGCCGTTCCCGAACCGTCATCGTTGGCCGCCTCACCCCAGCCGTGGCCGTCCATATGGGCGCCGACGATGTACATCTCGTCCGGGTGCGTGGCGCCGATCTTGGTGCAATACACTTCTTCGCGCTCGCCGGGCTCGGTGGGCTGTGAATTCAGCGCGCGCAGTTTTTCGTCGGGCTGCAGCGTGGGATCGACATTGACGCCCGTATGGCCTCGCGCGCCGCGGTAGCGTCCGCCGCCGGAGGCTGCATCGGCGTCTTGTGCGATGGGCGGTCCGCTCGGGCGCCGCGTATCGCTGGGAGAAAAGGTATATTTGACGCGGGAAATGTTGGCGCAACCGTAGCGCTTCAGTTGCGCCTCGATCCAGTTCACGGCGGCGCGGTTGCGATCGGTCCCCTGGCGGCGATCGCCGAATTGCGTCAGGCCCTTGATGGTCGCCTTATAGCGTTCCAAGTCGAGGCGTGCCACCAGCACTTTGACAGGATCCGCCTGTTTCGCATCCGTCTCAGCCGCCGGCACCGATGCCGCCGGGATGGCTGTCGTTAGAATAATAGAAATCGTCATCGCCGCTGCATGTCGAATCATGGGTCCTCCCTCTTGGTGCGGCATAGTTTACACACCCCTATCTTTTTTTCTTTCCAGTATGGCCACGACCGCGGCGCGCGCGCTCCGGGAGTGCAGGGGCAGGGCGAGCACGTCGCCGGGCTGCGCCCAATCACAAACGCAGCAACTCATTGCGAATCAGACCCGGTATTTCACCGGGTGCCCGGCCGCGCAGATGCTCTTCATCTTCCTTCACCACCACGAGGTCCGGTTTGAAACCGGCGGCAGCGCGTGCCAGTTCCGCGATGTCGGCATCCTGGCGGTTGCCGGCATGGCCGAGCAGCAATCCCAGCCGGCCGTGAGTGCCGCGCAATTGATTGGCCACCGATAGAAATCCGCTCAGTCCGTCGGGATTGTGCGCGTAGTCGATGAGTACGTGCGCTCCGTTGACTTCGAAGCGCATCATTCGGCCTGGATTGTCAGTCAATTTCTCGCCGAAGCGGGCGAACACCGCTGCGATCGTTGCCGCGGGAATTCCCAGTGCAATCGCCGCAAGCGCCGCGCCCGCAAGATTGGAGACGTTGTAGGCGGCGATGCCGCCGATCGATAATGGCATGGCTGACACCGGCCCGAGATCGTGCTCGCTGCCCAGGTGA
>Ga0193728_1000920_pt1 | contig 14665 bp, 15 predicted proteins | sample U1c1metaG_FD_143037 | JGI IMG/M metagenome (GOLD analysis project Ga0193728, IMG submission 143037) | Soil microbial communities from a riparian zone of the East river system, Colorado, United States - U1c1 | ecosystem: Environmental > Terrestrial > Soil > Riparian zone | place: USA: East River...
CTCCGCCGACACGCAGATCGATCCGTGCCGCGGCCAGCCAGCCCTCGACCAGGACGTCGTCCACCAGGGCATCCCAGACAATGGACGCCGGTAGATCGTATTCCCGCGAAAACTCCAGTTCGCTCGTCGGCACCTGCCAAGTTTACGGCCGGTTCGCCCACGTGAACGGGATGTCGCTCCCGATTCGGTACGCTCGCAATCATGACACTTGCCCTCGCGCTCGACGTCGGCGGCACCAAGGTCGAGGCCGCTCTCGTCGATGACACCGGGGCAGTGCTCCCTGAGACCCGATTCCGCAGGCCCACGGGCAAGCTGGCGACCTCCGAGCAACTCGCGGGGGCAGTGGACGCGGTTATCGACTCCACCCTGGCGGCACTGCCCCCGGGAGCGGAACTGCGGGGCGCCGGGATCGGGAGCGCTGGTCCGATCGACGTGACCCACGGACTCGTCAGTCCCCTGAACCTTGCTGCCTGGCGCGACTACCCACTGCTTGACCAGGTGCAGTCGAAACTCGGCAACGTGCCTGCGCGGCTCCGGATGGACGGACTGTGCATCACCCTCGCGGAACACTGGGTCGGCGCCGCACAGGGCTACCGGAACGTCATGGGGATGATCGTCTCGACGGGAATCGGTGGCGGCCTCATCCTCGATGGACTCACCGTGCCCGGCCCAAGCGGCAACGCGGGTCATGTCGGCCACATCGAGGTAGGCGGATTCACCGAGCGCTGCGCCTGCGGCGGCACGGGATGTGTCGAGGCAATCGCCTCCGGGCCGAAGAGCGTCGCATGGGCGCGCAGCCAGGGCTGGTCTGGGGCGACCGGAGAGGACCTTTCTGCCAGCTATGCGGCCGGTGATCCGATTGCCATTGCCGCCGTGCAACGCGCGGGGAGGGCAGTGGGCCAGGCCATCGCATCCGCGACATCGCTGGTCGATCTTGAGATCGTCGCCATCGGCGGCGGTTTCTCCCACGTCACGCCCGACCTGTTCGATCTCATTCGCGCCTCGATTGCCGAGCGCACCGCCTTCACATTCGTGACGAACGTCAAGGTCGTCCCGTCCGGACTGTCCGGGGACGGACCGCTCATCGGCGCCGCCGCCCTGATCCACCGATCGGAGATGGTCTCCTAGTCGGTCGTTCGCGGAAGTCCGCGCTTCTTCAGGTCATCCTCGACGAAACGATGGCGAGTAAGGATGATCCCGGCCGGAACGCAGGCCAGCGAGGTGATGAGAAGGAAAACGATCGACGCGCTCCAGGAACCCGTGGCCTGGTGCAGCAGACCAAACGCGAGCGGACTCGCGGCCGCGATGATGTAGCTCACGCCCTGGACGAACCCGCTGAGCGCGACGGATCCCGCATGCGTACGCGTGCGGCGATTGATGAGCAGGAGAGCCAGCGGGAACAGGAGGCCCCCGAATCCACCCACGATGACCCAGACGGCAGTCGCGACCGTGGGGAGCAGAAGCAGGCCCAGGTCCGAGATCACCAGCGCCGCCGCCGCGATATAGATCAAGATGCCGACGTTGTCCAGCTTCGCCGCGATAGCGGGGACGGCGAGGGCGCTGGGAAATCCGACGATCGCGTAGAGCGCGAGCAACGTACCTGCCGTTTCCGGGGTCACGTGCGCAGAATCCACCAGCAGGCTCGGCAGCCAGGCGAAGGCCGCGTAGACGTTGATGCTCGACACACAGAACGTGATCATGATCGCCCACGCAACCGGGGACCGAAACAGGGTGCTCTCGAGCGCGGGCTCCGACTCGACCGCGTTATCGTCCTCAGACTGGCGCGCCAGGCGGAGCGCCCTCGCGTGCGCCCGCGCAGCAATAATCCACGGGACGATCGCGGTCAGGGCCAACACGACCCAAACGCCGAGCGATGCACGCCAGCCAAACGCGCTTGCGACGGGCACCGCGGCGAGCGCGGGGAGCGAGGTACTGAACGCGATGAGCACGGCATAGAGGCTCGTGACCTGGGTCATCCGGTCCGGGAAGTAGCGCTTCACCAGCGGAGGCAGCACAACGTTGCCGACCCCCGCTCCGAGCAGGGCAACGGCGGTCGACACGACCAGGATCGCGGGACTGGGGGCGAGCGCGCGGGCCAACTGGCCCACAACCATGGCTCCGACCGCGAGAAGGAGAAGGAACTCCAGCCCGAGACGACGCGACAGAGCCGGGGTGAGCAAGCCTGCAACGGCAAACATGAGCGGCGGCGCAGCCCCGATCACTCCGATCACAACGGGACTCAGCGGGACGTCATGCGAGACCAGGGTGCTGATCGGCGAGAGCGCCGCGACCACCGTTCTGAGGTTGAGCGCAACGAGGAGGATGCCGAGCAGTGCGGCCGTACGACCCGCCCAGAGTGGAAGGCGATGGTCGGAAGGCACCACGCAAGCCTAGGGTGCGGGGACTCCAAGGACCGCGCGGACTCGGTCCTCATCGAGATGCATCTGGGTGGCGAGCGCATCCGCGGAGTCGAACTTTTTCATCGGACGGATGTACTCGACAAACTCGAGCTCGATCGCCTGTCCATAGAGGTCCAGGCTCTGATCCAGCAGGTGAGCCTCGACCTGCTTCTGCGGTACTCCCTCGAAGGTCGGGTTGTTCCCGACCGAGACGGCGGCGCCGAATCGCCCCGCGGGCACACTCGCCCACGCCGCGTACACGCCGTCACGGGGGATGAAACCCTCGACATCCGGCGAGAGATTCGCGGTCGGATAGCCGAGCGCGCGTCCGCGCTCCTCACCGTGGACGACGGTTGACCGGATGCTCGGCGGCCGCCCGAGCGGAATCGCGGCCGCAGCGACGTCCCCCTCGTCCAGTAGCTCGCGGATCCACGTCGATGAGGCCCGACGGGGCCCAGTTGTCGCGTCGGCCTGAACCTCATCGATGTGCTGCACCTCGAAGCCGTATCGGATGCCAAGCCGATCCAGGAGTTCGACGTTGCCGCTGCCACCGGAGCCGAAGCGGAAGTCCTCGCCCACAAAGACGACGCGAGCGTGCAGCGCATCGACGAGGATCGACCGCACGAAGTCCTCGGGGGCCTGCTCGCTGAACGGTCGATCGAACTCAAGCATGAGCGTCGCATCGACGCCTGCGGCCTCGAGCAACTCCACCTTCTTTGCATTGCTGGCGAGAGCCTCCGGACAGCGGTCGGGTGCGAGCAGGCTGAGTGGATTTCGGTCGAAGGTGACAACGGTCGCGAGAAGCCCGCGTTCATCGGCCACGGTCTTGAGCGCAGCGATAACCGCCCGATGCCCCGCGTGCACGCCGTCGAACTTGCCGATGGTCACCGCGCTCGGACCGAAGCTGCGCGGTACGGCCGACGCTCCCTCGAAGAATTGCACCCTAGGAACCCGCCACCAGTGCGCGCCTGCTACGCAGCCACAGCATCCCGAGGACCGGGAGCACGAGGGGAATGAACAGGTAACCGTAGCCGTAGTAGGACCAGACCGTGCCGTCGATGCCGGAACCCTGAACGAAAATCGACGGGACCAGGATGCTCAGGGTGCCGATCACAATGACGCCCAGCAACTCGAAGCTGATGGTGATCCAGGCGACGCGATACCAGGCGCGGCCGGGACGGAGCAGCGCCACGGTGGCGACGATGTAGATGACGCCCGAGAGGGCTGACAAGGTGATGGCGACCGGCGCCGTGGAATATACCGTCGCCATCTGGAAGGCCGCGCGTGATGTCGCCCCAATCGCCAGAATGGCGTAGATCACGATCAACACACGACCGACGCCGAGTGTACGGCGAGGCGTCGGGCTGTCTGCTGGGGTCACGGTGGAGGTGCTGCTGGACCGTTTCGGGGCGTTCGACATCGATCCAACCCTAAGCGATCTGGACTGTCCAAATGATGTTCATGCGCACGACCATGATCGCGATCGCGAGGCACGCCACGCCGAGCACCACGGTGCTCCAATGGTCCCGCTCAACCAGCGCCCAAAAGCCCGCCAGCAGCGGGAGAATGAGCGCGACTAGCAGGTAGATGTAGAACTCGATCAGGCTGCCCGTTGGAGGGTTGCCGACCAACGGCGCCACGATTGCGATGACCAGTTGGGCGAGAAGAAGGGCCTCGACCAGAGCCACAGCGCCCATCGACAGGTCGCCCGGCTTCAGGCGAAACAGCCCGAGGATGATGCAGAGTACGCCTGCGGCAACCGCGACGGCAACCTCGACAATGGCGTACCACTCGATCACTTCGGTGCCCCCGATTTCGACTCGGCTCTTGGCGTCGTTGGAAAGTTGACCAGAACGCGTGCGACCCCCGCACTCGTCGACACCAACCCGGTGAGGCCTCCATTCTGGCCGATCGCCGCGATCGGACCCGGTGAATCTGCGAGGTGGGGCGCGAGATTCACGAGGCGCGGACGCTTGCCCTGTTGCAGCTCGATCCGCTCGGTCTCGGTGAGTTGCACCGAATCAAACAGCCGCCCCGCGACGGATGCCGGGGTCAGCAGCCCCTCCATGAGACTGTCGCCGAGGGTCCCGGCATTGGGAAGCGACCCCGCTTCGTCAATAGAGAACGGGCCGATTCTCGAGCGACGAAGGCTGGTCAGGTGCCCGCCGACGCCGAGCGCGGCGCCGAGGTCGCGGGCGAGAGCCCGGATGTAGGTGCCGGACGAGCATTCGACCCGGACATCCAACTCTCCCGGCCGCGTCTCGAGCACGTCGAAGACCGTGACCGTGACCTCCCGGGCGGCGAGCGTGAACTCCTCGCCCGCACGAACGCGGTCGTACGAACGCTGGCCGTCGACCTTGATCGCACTGACGGAACTCGGGATCTGGCTGATGACGCCGGTCAGCGGCCGAATCGCTGCCGTTAGTACGTCGGCGGTGATCCCACTGGCGTCAACGGGCAGCGTTCGTACGACCGCGTTCGCGTCATCCGTCGTCGTCGCAAACCCGAGACGGATGGTCGCCAGATACTCCTTGTCGAGGCCGACCAGATAGGTCAGCAGCCGGGTCGAACTGTCGATCCCGAGGATCAGCAGACCGGTCGCCATCGGATCCAGCGTGCCGGCGTGGCCGACCTTGCGTGTGCCGGCGAGCTTGCGAACGCGGGAGACCACATCGTGGCTCGTGATGCCACCCGGCTTGTCGACGAGCAGGATGCCGGAGGTGCTCACTTGATGGCTTGGGTGCGGCGCTCGACCAGGAGCCCCAGTTTGTCGGGCATGGCGGTTTCGAGCAGTTCGCGGGCATCCGCGTTCGTGTCGTATTCGTCGGTCATCCGGAGGCCGATCAGGGTGTTGAGCATCATCCCGTGCGCGAGGAAGTCGGAGGCCTCCTCGGCCGTCATGCCCGCCTCGTCCTTGAGAAAGGAGTAGACCTCGAGGAATCCGGCGCGGGCGACCCGGCCAATCTCGAGGTCGGCGCCGAGCACGAATCCGTGCATGAGCGAAAGCAGAAGGCCCCTGTCGGTGAGCAGGTCAGCGTAGGCGACACCCAGGCGGTGATGGATGGGATGCTCCGAGCTGTCGGCGAGCGCACGACGGAACGCCGTCATTAGTGTGTCGAGTGCGCGCTGGAGTACCGCGAGGAACAGCTTCTCCTTGGTGCCGAAGATTCGAACCACGTAGGGCTGGCTCACCCCGGCGGCAGTTGCGACCTGATCGGTTGTCGTGCCGGCGTAGCCACGCTGGCCGAACACCGCGGTGGCGGCTTCGAGTACCAGAACTCGGCGCTCATCCGAGGCCATCCTGGTTACCGGCGCTGCCGCTTCTGTGCTCACACTTGACATGGTATCAGTTGATAACTAATGTCGAGCTAAGTAATCATTCAATAACTTCTTACCAGGCTCGTTCAGGAGCCAGAATCGTTCAGGAGCGCAACGTGACAATCACAGAAACGTCGCCGGCAATCGACACCGCCCCCTCTGGTCGCCGCCGCATCCCCGTCTGGCTTGCCATCCTGGCCGCCAGCATCCCCATGTTCATGGCGAGCCTCGACAACCTCGTGATGACGAACGCCCTCCCGGTCATCCACAAGGACCTCGGTGCGAGCGTCGAGCAGCTCCAGTGGTTCGTGAACGCGTACACGCTGAGCTTCGCCACGTTCATCCTGCTGTCCGTCGCACTCGGCGACCGGTTCGGCCGTCGCACGGTGTTCGCAATCGGCATCACGGTCTTCACGCTCGCATCCATTGCCGCTGGTTTCAGCACAGACCCCGGCCAGCTGATTGCCGCCCGGGCTGTCCAGGGCGTGGGCGGAGCGGCACTCATGCCGCTGTCGCTGACACTCCTCGCGGGCTCGGTCGCTCCTCGTCTGCGCCCGCTGGCCATCGGAATCTGGGGCGGCGTCGCCGGACTCGGCGTGGCTCTCGGACCGCTCATCGGCGGCTCGGTCGTGCAGGGCTGGGACTGGCAGGCGATCTTCTGGATCAACGTTCCCGTCGGTCTCATCTCGGTTCCGCTCGTGCTGATCGCCCTGCCCAACAGCTTTGGCGATCGGGTCCGTGCCGACATCTTCGGGGTGATCCTGGTTGGGATCGGCGTCCTCGGCATCGTCTTCGGAATCGTGCGCGGCAACGACGCCGGCTGGGACAGCGCCCAGGTGCTCACCGGTCTCATCGGCGGCGCCGTCGCGATAATCGTCTTCGTCTGGTGGGAGACGCGCAGCAAGGCGCCGCTCATCCCGCTGCGCCTGTTCCGCGACCGAAGCTTCTCGATCGCCAACATCGTCGGCTTTGGATTCAGCTTCGGGATGTTCGGCGCGGTGTTCATCCTTATCCAGTTCCTGCAGGTGGTGAAGGGCGCAAGCCCGCTGGATGCCGCGATCCAGACGACGCCATGGACCATGGCGCCCATGATCGTTGCACCGCTCGCGGGCATCATTGCGCCGCGGGTCGGCACGCGAGTGCTCATCACGGTCGGACTCGCTTGCCAGTCGATCGCGCTGTTCTGGCTTGCTGCCACCATGTCCGCAACCGTCGCGTATACGACCATGCTGTTCCCGTTCATCCTCGCCGGCATCGGCATGGGACTGGTGTTCTCGCCGTCGTCGACTGCCGTGCTCGCGACCATGCGGGAGCAGGATCGCGCCAAGGCCAGCGGAGTGAACTCGACCGTTCGGGAGATCGGGGTCGCCCTCGGCATCGCCGTTCTGGTCGCGGTCTTCACGGGAGCCAACGGCCAGCTGACGCCGACGGGCTACGTGAGTGCGGCCATCCCCGCCGTACTCGTCGGCGCAGCCGTGGTGGCCGCGACGGCCATCGCGTCACTCGCGTTACCCTCCGGCAGGCTGCCACGCAAGTCCCCCGCCTAGGCGCGACCGGGCGGCGTGTCGCCCCTTAGTATCAGGAGCATGCGGATTGGCGTCATCGGAGCGGGAGCTGTCGGCGGCGCCATCGCCGCACTCCTGGCGAAGGGCGGCCACGAGGTCGAGGTCACCGCTCGCGGCGCGCACCTGGCCGCGATTCGGGCCGACGGCATCCGCCTGTCGGGCGCCTGGGGAGACTTCACCGCCACCGTGACCGCGGGCGAGTTACTGATCCGCGCGCCGGAGCTCGCGATCATCGCAACCAAGGCCCAGGATGCCCGCGCCGCCGTCCTCGGCAACGCCAGGCTCCTGAACGGCATCCCCGTCGTCGTCGTACAGAACGGCCTGGAGGGTGTCGCCGGGACGAGCCTGCTGCTCCCCCGGTCGGACATCCTCGGTGCCCTCGCGATGTACGCCTCATCGCTCGTCGAACCGGGGCACGTCGCAATCACGACGCCGGGAGTCACCTACGTCGGCGGCGGTGACGACCTCGCGACCCGCTATGTGGTCGGCATCCTGAACGACGTGATGCCGACGGAGATGACCTCCAACTTCGCGGGCGCACAATGGACCAAGCTTTTCGTCAACCAGATCAATGCGCTGCCCGCCATCACTGGACTCAGCGTTCAGGAGGTCATCGGGATTCCCGCTCTGCGGCGCATCCTGACCAGGAGCATGCGGGAGAACGTGCGCGTTGGGATGGCGTCCCATGTGCGATTTGCACCTCTGCAGGGCCTCAGCAACGCGCGGTTGCGCCTGTTTGCCAGGACGCCGCTCCCCCTCGCCGAGTCGCTTCCGAAGCTGATGGCGCGTCGCATGGGTGCGACCCCGAACCCGGGTTCGACGCTGCAGAGCATCCGGCGTGAACGGAAGACGGAGATCGACTACTTGAATGGTGCGGTCCTGACCGCGGCGACCAGGGTCGGGATGGCTGCTCCGGTGAACGCCGCCATCGTCGAACTCGTACACGAGGTCGAAAAGACGCGGAAGTTTCTGACCCCGGAGCAGGTCGTCGCCAAGGTTGGCTAAGCGCTCCGCGGATCGGCGAAGCGCGGCGCGAGCCGCGAGCGCCAAATCTGGTCGCGGCGCAGATCGGCTGAGCGCTGCGCGAGCCGCGAGGGCCCGATCGAAGCGACGCTTCGATCAATCGATCCAAGGCGCATCTGCGCCGCCGGATCGATTCCCAGGGCGCGGACTAAATGGCGCCGCAGGGGCGGCGGCGCCAAAATCAGCAACTATCAGCGAATATCCGCTTCGGATTTTCAAAGTCGTTGTTGTCGAAGATGGCCGTGGCCGCTTCGCGCGGCTTCGCCTCTTTCAGGTAGAGCTTCTGGCCATCTGTATAGCGCTTGGCATTGCCAGACGCACCATCCCGGGCCAGCACGCGCTGCGCCGCGATCTTGCGGTCGACCTCGAGCCAGATCGAGTAGTTCCAGATGCCTCGCAGCTCCGGACGGTTCAGGAAGATCCCGTCGACGATGAGAATCGCATCCTGCGGTCCCGACGACCAGACCGGCTGGAACGGCACATCGCGTTTCAGGTCGAATGCGCGGAGGTTGAACGATCCGATCCATCCGGTGCGAAACGGCTCCGTGAGCATGCGCTTGAACGTCGGATAGTCGTAAGAGTCGCGATAGAAGCCCTCGGCCGAGTCGCTGCCACGGGCGTACCGACGGGCACGCGACTGGTGAAAGTCGTCGATGGATGCCCGGAAGACCGCGCGGTGCCCGACACCGAGTTGCTCCGCGAGCGCGTCCGCGAACACGGTCTTGCCTGCGCCATCGAGCCCATCGACCGCGACGATTGCGCGCCCCTTGCCATAGTTGTGGAGGATCTCGTCGCTGAGCGCTGCAATCACTTCTGACTTGCTCAGAACCTGAATGGCCATGGCAACAGTTTAGGTTTGCAGTGTGCCGATTGGATCAAAACCGGGAGCTATTGCCAGCGTTGTGAACGACTGGTTTGAACGAAACCGGCGCCAGCTGCCCTGGCGCGCGGACGGGTATCCGGCCTGGGGCATCCTCGTGAGCGAGATCATGTTGCAGCAGACGCCGGTGGCCCGGGTCATTCCTCGGCTCACCGAATGGCTCGAGCGCTGGCCGACGCCCGCCTCGCTCGCGGCGGCTGCCCCGGGCGACGCGGTACGCGCGTGGGAGCGGCTGGGTTATCCGCGACGGGCACTCAGCCTGCACGCCGCCGCCGTCGCGATCACGGAGCGGCACGGCGGGGTCGTGCCACCGGAGCTGGACGACCTGCTTGACCTGCCCGGGGTGGGGCAGTACACCGCGCGAGCCGTCGCCGCCTTCGCGTACGGCAGGCGACATCCGGTCGTCGACACCAACGTGCGACGGGTGCTCGCGCGTGCGATCGACGGCAACGGCGAAGCGGGACCGGCATCGACGACGCGGGACCTTGCCGCGATGGAGACGCAGTTGCCGCAGGATCCGGTGGATGCCCGTCTCTTCAATGCCGCCGTCATGGAGTTAGGAGCCGTCGTGTGTACCGCCCGGTCCCCACGCTGCGGAGAGTGTCCCATCGCGGACCGCTGCGCGTGGCGCGCCGCGGGCTATCCCGCCTACGAAGGAAGGCGTCGCGCGGTACAGAAGAGGTACGAAGGTTCTGACCGCCAGGCGCGCGGGGTGATCCTCGGCGCGCTCAGGGAGCGCCGAACCCCGCTCGGCTTCCGCGAGCTCGAGGTGCTCTGGACGGACGCTCCCCAGCGCGGGCGAGCGCTGGACGGGCTGTTGGGAGACGGCCTGGTTATCGGGACTCCCGAGACCGGATACAGCTTGCCCTAACGGTAGAGTCTCGACTCATGGACCTCGTGCGCGTCATCCTGTCGATAATCCTTATCCTCATGCTGCTCGTCACCGGGGGCGGCAAAGTTCTCGACCTCGCGTACGCACGGGGAAATCGCGACAAACTCTCCGTGCATCCCGTGTTCTGGAGAATCATCGGCGTACTCGAGCTCGCCGCCGTCGTCGGGCTGCTCTGGGGAATCTGGTTCGTGCCGTTCGGACTGGCCGCCAGCATCGGGGTCGCGCTGCTCATGATCGGTGCATTCGGCTTCCGCGTGCGCACGCACGATCGGGCGATCGTGAGGGATGGGCTCGCCGATATCGCCGTGTTCATCCTCACGCTGGTCGTGATCACGCTCAGCATCATCACGCTGCTCCACTAATTGACTGGGTGCTAGTCATAGGCTGTGGCTCGTGCCATCAAATGCCCTTCGCCTCATGGTGGCTCCGGCCACGGGTCCGCTCGCTGAGGCGCTCGCCGCCATCCCGATCGCACTCGGAATTACCCGCGATTTTCCTGTCGAAGTGATGGCAGAGGCCGAGGCGGCCGCGGAGAATCCCGTGCTGCCCGACCTCGACAACACGGACGTTCCGTATGTCACGATCGATCCGGTAGGGTCAATGGACCTCGACCAGGCCCTGTACCTCGAGCGCGCCGGCGACGGATACCGCGTGCGCTACGCCATTGCGGATGTCCCGTCCTTCGTGAGGCCGGGCGGTTCCCTCGATACCGAGGCACGCAAGCGCGGCCAGACGATCTATCCGCCGGATGGGCCGATTCCGCTGCATCCGCTGATTCTGAGCAACGGGGTGACTTCGCTGCTGCCCGGCCAGGTACGCAGTGCGTTCGTGTGGGACTTCGCCCTGGACGCCGCGGGCAACGTCACGTCGACGGCGCTGAATCGGGCGCGCGTGAAGAGCACCGCGAAGCTCGACTACGTCGGAGTGCAGACCGCGATCGACAACGGGACAGCAGACACCAGCCTCGCGCTGCTCAGGGAGATCGGTCTCAAGCGCATCGAGCTCGAGATCGCCCGCGGCGCCGCGAACCTGACGCTGCCGGACACCGAGGTGAACGAGGTCGACGGCTCGTACCAACTGGTGCGCAGACAGCCACAGCCCTCGGAGGACTGGAATGCCCAGCTCTCCCTGATGACCGGGATGGCCGCCGCGGAACTCATGATCGGAGCGAAGGTCGGCATCCTTCGCACCATGCCGGAGCCCGAGCAATGGGCGATCGACCGGTTTCGGCGCCAGACCGTCGCGCTCGATCGACCGTGGCCGCAGAGCCAGAAGTACGGCGACTATCTTCGGGCGCTGGATACGACCGACCCGAAGCAGCTGGCCATCATGCACGCGGCCGGCGCGCTGTTCCGCGGCGCAGGCTACACCGCGTTCGATGGAAGCGTTCCCGTTGGACTCGTGCAGGCCGCCGTCGGCGCCTCATACTCACACACGACCGCTCCCCTGCGGCGTCTGGTCGACCGGTTCGTCCTCGTCCTCTGTGAGGCGATCGCTTCCGGCACGGAGATACCACCGTGGGTACGGGACGCGCTGCCGACACTGCCCGACCTGATGTCCCACTCGTCCGGTCTTACCAGTCAGTTCGAACACCGGGCCATCGACACGGTCGAGGCGGCCGTGCTCTCGACGCGCGTGGGCGACGTGTTCGACGCGACAGTGATTTCGCTCTCGAAGACCGGAGGCAGCATCCAGCTCACCGAACCGGCCGTGACCGCACACTGCAACGGAGCGGTGACCGACGGAAGCGTCATCCGCGCCAAACTGGTGAGGGCCGACATCCCGACCGGCCAGGTCACCTTCAATCTCGCCTAGCACCGCTGCAGTTTGTTGACCGTGCTAGCCCTACAGGGGGCGCGCGGTCAACAAAGTGCAGCGGTGTGTGACGGACGAAGGGGTGCGTGAAGGACGAAAGGGGTGGCAGGTTGCTATGCGGAACGTGCGGCGCTCAGGTTGCAGGAAACTCCAGCGGATTCCACTCGCGCAGCTCTGAGCGGTATACGAGTCCCTCGAGCTTGAACGGGTCGCTCTCCATGAACTTCTCGGCGGCGTCCCGGGACCGAAAGATCGCCATGGAACCCTGGGTGGCGGGATCCGCGAACGTTCCGATCATCCAGACCTGCCCGCCCTTGGCGAACTCGTCCAGGTAGGCACGGTGGCGCGGATAGACCTCCCGCAGGCGGTCCATATTGCTCGGGTCAACGACAGGATCGGGGTGATAGAACGTCACGAAATACACGCGACGATGCTATCGCGTGGAGTCGATCAGGTAAGCGTGTCTTCTTCGCCCTCGTCGAGGTCGTCATCGTCATCGTCATCCGAGATCACTCTTGGCTTGACGTACGGATCCTCGTCACCCGCGTACTTCGCAGTCGTCGCAAGCGCGGCAACCTCGGTGTCCCGGCTGCGCGCCTCGTTGAGCAGCGAGTCAATGAGGGCTGCGTTCTCCGGGATTCCGTCCGCGATGAACTCGAGCGACGGAGTCAGCCGCGCCGTGATGTTCTTGCCGACCTCGCTGCGGAGCATCCCCGTCGCCGACTTGAGTGCTGCCGCGCTGTCTGCACGTTCCTCGTCGGTGCCGTAGACGGTGTAAAACACCGAAGCGTGCTGCAGGTCGCCGGTCACCCGAACGTCCGTAATCGTCACAAACCCGAGCCGCGGATCCTTGATCCCACGCTCGAGCCGCTTGGCAATGATGACCTGTATCCGGTCCGCCATCTTTGCGGCCCGCGCTGCGTCTGCCATTGGTTACTCCTCTGAAAGCGGTCCCGGATCGAGCCCGTCGAGATCTCGACGGGCTCGATCCGGGGGGTACTAAACCCGCGGCTTTTCCTTCAGCTCGATCGTCTCGATCTCGTCACCGATCTGGATGTCGTTGAACCTACCCAGTCCGATACCCGCCTCGAAGTCCGTCCGGACCTCCGTGACGTCATCCTTGAACCGTCGCAGGCTCTCGATGGCGAGGTTGTCCCCGACCACGATGCCGTCGCGGATGACCCGAGCCTTGGCGTTGCGCGTGATCGTTCCCGACCGCACGATGACACCGGCGACGTTTCCGAACTTCGACGAGGAGAAGACCTCGCGAATCTCGGCAACACCGGACTGAACCTCTTCGAACTCCGGCTTGAGCATGCCCTTGAGGGAGTTCTCGATGTCTTCTAGCGCGGCGTAGATAACCGAGTAGAAACGAACATCCACACCCTCACGAGCCGCGCGTTCGCGCGCCTTCGTGTCGGGCCGAACGTTGAATCCGATGATGATCGCGTTGTCGACCGTTGCAAGGTTGACGTCGCTCTCGGTGACGGCTCCAACACCGCGGTGGATGATGCGCAGTGCGACCGAGTCGTCCACATCGATCTTGAGCAGCGACTCTTCGAGTGCTTCAACAGCACCGGAGACGTCACCCTTGATGATGAGGTTGAGCGCGTCGACCTTACCCTCTTCGAGTGCACGAGTGAAGTCCTCGAGCGAAATGCGCTTGCGGGCACGAGCCAGCTGCGCGTTGCGCTCGACCGCTTCACGCTTTTCGGCGATCTGGCGTGCCGTGCGGTCATCCTCGATGACCAGGAACGTGTCGCCTGCGCGGGGCACACTCGACAGTCCCTGTACCTGCACTGGGCGTGCGGGCTGGGCCTCGAGAACGGCGGTGCCGTCCTCATCGGTCATTGCCCGAACCTTGCCATACGCGGTACCAGCGACGATCGAGTCACCGACACGAAGCGTTCCGGACTGGATGAGCACGGTTGCGACTGCACCGCGTCCCTTGTCGAGACGCGCCTCGATGGCGACACCCCGGGCATCCTTGTTCGGGTTTGCCCGCAGGTCGAGTCCGGCATCCGCGGTCAGCAGCACAGCGTCGAGCAGTTTGTCGATGCCGATGTTTCCGAGCGCGGACACGTCGACGAACATCGTGTCTCCGCCGTACTCTTCCGCAACGAGACCGAACTCGGTGAGCTGCTGGCGGACCTTCGCAGGGTTCGCGCCGTCCTTGTCGATCTTGTTGACAGCGACAACGATCGGCACGTTAGCCGCCTGCGCATGGTTCAGTGCCTCAACGGTCTGCGGCATGATGCCGTCGTCCGCTGCGACAACGAGGATCGCGATGTCCGTCACCTGGGCACCACGGGCACGCATGGCGGTAAACGCCTCGTGGCCCGGTGTGTCGATGAAGGTGATGGCGCGGTCGTGACCCTCGTGCTCTGTCCAGACCTGGTACGCACCGATGTGCTGCGTGATTCCGCCGGCCTCGCCAGCAACGACGTTGGCCTTGCGGATCGCGTCGAGGAGCTTGGTCTTACCGTGGTCGACGTGGCCCATGACGGTCACAACCGGTGGACGGATCTCGAGGTCTTCGTCATTCTCGTCCTCGAGCTCCTGATCGAGGTCGATGTCGAAGCCGCTCAGCAGCTCGCGATCCTCATCCTCTGGGGAGACCATCTGGATCTTGAAGCCGAGCTCGGCACCAAGCACCTCGAAGGTGGCCTCATCGAGAGACTCGGTCGCCGTTGCCATCTCACCGAGGTGAAAGAGCACCGTAACGAGGTTGCCGGGGCTGGCGTCGATCTTGTCGGCAAAGTCGGTGATGGAT
>Ga0193728_1000921_pt1 | contig 14650 bp, 14 predicted proteins | sample U1c1metaG_FD_143037 | JGI IMG/M metagenome (GOLD analysis project Ga0193728, IMG submission 143037) | Soil microbial communities from a riparian zone of the East river system, Colorado, United States - U1c1 | ecosystem: Environmental > Terrestrial > Soil > Riparian zone | place: USA: East River...
CAGGACAGCGGCGCGGTACTACGAGTACGCGCCGCTCTACCACCTGCTGTCGCGGTCGCAGGCGGAACGGCACGGTCTGCCTCTCATCCGGACCGGGATCTGGCCCTACACGGCCGGCATCGAACAGCCGGATCAGTACCTGCCCGCGGACTTCGGTGCCCGGCTCGGCCGGGCATTGGCGTCAGCCGTGTGGCGGCATCTCAGCCCTGGATCGCCAGTGAGTGCCTTCAGCCGGTCGGAGCCTTCACCGGCGCGCTGACGGCCACCCGCGCCGCGGCGCTTGTGGTAACGGCCGTGATCTGGGTTCTCGTACCAGCACACATCGCCTCGATCGTCTCGTCGTCCCGGCTGCAATGACTGACCGGGCCACTTGCAGAAAAGGCCCGGTCGCCGGACCTGAACCAGACCAGTAGCAAGAACACGGAGGCCTTTATGTTCACGGCTTTTATCACGGGACTTCAATAAGTTGCATGCGGCAATTATAACGTAGTAATGGTTATTCCGGTGGCATTGACAATCACCCCCAAACACATGCATAGTATGGACGTCACGCTTTCTCTGTGGCACCCGTCTAGGTACCCCGGAGGGGGACAAGATGTTTTACATTTCACGCAAGGATCGGCCCCTGGCCGGGGTCGGCGCCCTAGCGGTTGCCGGCGCCATCGCGCTGCTCGCCATTGGCGGCTGCGGCGGAAGCTCGCCCAGCACCGGCAGCACCAGCGGCCAGGGCAGCGGCACCGCCGTGACCTCGACCGCCAACCCGGCTCCGGCCGCGGCGTCTGGCAGCTGCGCGAACATCAAGGCCGACACCATCCACCGCGCGCTGGGTGGTCAGATCACCAGCAATGGCTCCGATGGGAGCAGCTGGACGAGCAACACCTCGCACACCACCCTGCAGTGCTCCACTCGCTCCACGCAGTGGCCCGACAGCATCGTCGGCACCTACACCGTGGCGATCAACGGCGTACAGTCCCCCTGCACCGACGGGACCTTCGCAACGGCCGGTGGATCGCCCGCTGTGGGCGCCTTCTGCCCCGCCGGCCAGGCCGGCTACATCGGGTTGATCCTGCAGAGCGACGTCGAGCCTGCGGGTTCAAGCTCGACCTTCTACCCCATCGGCACCGACCAGCAGGAGTGGGTCGCCCAGGCGATGAAGGAAGCCCTCGGCCACTAGAACATCCGGCCCCGCGCGGCACAACAAGCTCCATCGAGCACAATGTGGCCGACTCGGCAAGCGCGGTGAGCCAGTCGCGCACTGAGCGGACTGCCGCCGGGTGCAGGTGAGCCTCGGGCTCGTCGGCGATGTAGCAACCCGGCGCGTCGGACGCGTCCAGCCGGACGACAGTCTGGGCGAGGGGCAGAAGGCGCGCCTGCCGAACTGCCTCACGCTTCTTGGCCTCGTCGCTGACCGGCTCGCCGGCGTCGTCAGTGACGATCTGCTCCCCGGCCTCGAGGCGCTGGCACGCCAGCCGGATCGCTGCTGCCACCCACCGGGCCGTGCCAGCTCCCAGCACCCGCAGATCTCGATCCTCCGCGCCTGGCTCGGTAAACGTCGCCCGGACACGATGGCCGCCGGCGCTCCAGACTGATACCGGCAGGACCTCGATTCCGATCTTGCCCTGGCTCTGAACGAAGCTGGGCGCGATCCGGTTGGCCTCCGCCGCGATGACTTCTGCGGCGGCCAGGATGCTGTGCCGGACCCGGTGCCATTCGCCTTGCCAGTAGTCGTGGCCCAGGTCCGGGACAATAGGCTCGCCTGACTGTGAGCGCTCCTCAAGCCAGCGATCGGGGCATATTCTGGCCTCCTTTCCAGTACCGATATCGAACCATTCACCGACTACGGTGTCGCCCCATGCATTGCTGTCTATTACCTGGAATGAGGCGTGCCAGAGCCGGTCATGAATGACGGGCAGCGCGCGCATCAGCTCATCCGACAGCGACTCTGTACTGCCGTCGAGCAAGATGACCGGGGGCACTGCCGTCGCAAGGCCTTCTGGTGTCCCGCACCCTGGACGACCGAGCCCACCTTGGCAGCACCGTCGGACACTAGCCTGGTTGCGATCTCGGCCAGTCGGTCCACGCCTTCATCGTTGCCTCTCGCCCCTGACTTACGGCGGGCAGCGTCGCAGGCTGCTGGCGACATGGCCCGCCAGCACGCCGTCATGGAGATCTCCATGCCGCCGGACGTGAAGTAGCACGCGCCATGCTCAAAGATTTCGCGAGCCAGAAGCATCCTGTCCTCGAGCTCTCCCGTGGATCCAGCTTCTGCCAGGGCCACCGCGAGCAAGGTCGGCACCTGGCTGGCTTCCGCCGCCCGGAGCCGACCGGTGTAACCGTCTCCGAGCCAGTCCCAGGGGTCGCCGGAGAAACCGAACAGCTCATCCGGCTTGCTGTGCTCACCGCGGAGCAGCGACAGGTACACCCGTGCGTCCTCGGATTCGTCAACCCCGGCTGCCGGAAGAGCGAACGACACTGAACCGTCGACGTACTCCTCCTCGCCGCCTGGATCGGTCCGCCAAGCAGCTGCCCCCGCGAGGATCTGCTGAGCTGCCTCAAGAACCGTCGTCTTGCCCGCCGAATTAGGACCGAAGAGCACGACCAGGCCATTCACCGGGAGCCACTGGTCCTCAATCGATCGGAACCGGGCAATATCCAATCGCAGCAGACGCACTCCGCTACCACCGCCCAACTCTGAGTAAAGGAATCGCGCAGCGTCTGACCATGCCACACGCACCAAGAGAATATTGCCACGGTAAATGGCCCGAAGCACCACAGAACCGTCCTGGGCCGACTCGCCCCGTAGCGGCTAAGCCGGGCTGCCGCGATCTCCGCAGACCTGCAGCCCGGCGGCAGCCACGCCCACAGCCCGTTGTGGGCTCGGGTGTCTGATGCCAGCTTGCGCAACTCGGCCTCAACTTCGTTCCGAGCCTGGACTGCCATGGCAACTGCCTCATTTCCCTGACCTGCGCCGGCCAGCATCCGGCAGTACTGCAGGTCGGTATCCAAGTCGATCAGTTGCGAGTGCAAGTCCAGTTGCTCCTTGCACCGCCACCGGCCACAGCGGGTCCTGTGCTTCTTCGCCGTGCGTAAAAGGGTGATATGTGGCCGCCGGGAATGCGGTGCTTAGTTCTCGTATCTGGTCGGCAGCGGTTCTCAGGATTCGGGTGGCGTTGGACGATGGCGGGATGACAGGTGCTCAGTACCCTCCGGTCCCGGATTTCGTCCGTGCCTGCCATCAGGCTGACGTCGATAGCCAGCATGTGCGCTGGTGGCTGACGCCGTTCTGGCGGCGGGTCTTGCGCGATCACCCGGTTCTGCGTGCCGACCTTGAGGCAGAGGTCGGCCGGCACGAGACCATCAGGCGGAGCTTCGTCAAGGATCGCGAGGATCCCGTCGAGCTGCTCCTGGCCTCGATGGCCTGGGGCGGAGCGTGGCGGTCCCGCTCAGGTCGCCTTGCTCGATACCGGCATCCGGGCCGCGGAGACGAGGGCCAGGATCGCGGAGATCGTCCGTGTTGCCCGCGAGGAGGGCGCCGGGGACGGATGGAGTTCGCTGTACCTGAGGCAGACCGAGGTGCCTGGGCTCAGGGCTTCTTTCGGGACCAAGCTGCTGTACTTCGCTGGCTACGATCGCGCCACCGGGAGCCTGCCGCTGATCCTTGACGTGAACGTCATGAGGGCTCTGACCGACGCCGGATCGCCGACCGCTCAGGTGTTCCGCGGCTGCCGCCCCTGGTACCGCGAATGGTACGAGCAGTACCTGGACCTCGCCGCGGCCTGGGCGTCAGACCCCTCGTGGGGCGAGACGCCAGAAGTCGCCGAGTACGCCCTGTTCAGGCAGGGCCAAAGGCTGAGAGGCGAGCAAGCGGGGCAACCGGGCGCGTCCGCCTAGAACGCCCGTAGTGCCCGCCGCGCGGACTGTCCGCTCAGCGCCCCATGCCCGCATCTCGGTCAAGCTGAACGGACCCTCGCCGCGATCAACCAGCTCCCCGGTGGCGGCACCGGCCACTACCTCCTGCTCCAGCACGGTCAGGTTGTACCCAGGGTGCCAGCCCAGGCGCGTTCGCCCATTTTGGGAAGGTCGTAGCGCTCCAGTTCTGTCTTCGATGTCCAAAGATCGCTCCAGCCTGTGCCGTGCAGTCGAAAGCGGACGCTACGCCCGGCCCTTCGAACCGGCAATCTGAGGGCCAGGTCAGGTGCGGCGAACGGGGCGACACTGCTGCCCTGTAAGTGACCGCAAGTGTGCGACTGCCTACGTCGCCACCCAGCGATTCGCACGGCTCCGCCTGCCCGCACCTCCGCGCCGTCAGCTGGGAAACTTGCTGACACTGCACATCTTCTTGACATGCCCGAACTGTTCCGCTCGCTGGCCGACTTGCCCACGCCGTGACCGTCGACCCCGAGGACGCAGACAGCCCGGGCGAGGACTGCTTCCCCGACTCGTTCTCGCTGCCTGTTCATCAACCTGGGTGACGGGCCGCAGTTCACCCTGTAGTTCGACGACCATGGCCCGCCTGCTCTGTCTAATCCGTTGTCAGTCCAAGCTCAGATCGCATGATATTCCGGGCATCGGCAATCCGCTGTCTGACCTCTTCGAGATAGGAGAACGTCGACTCGACAGTCTCATCAGGTATTTCGGACGGCGCTGTTTCCTCGGCGCTCGGTCTTGAATCAAGCCGTCTTGCCATTCCATGTGCCCGGCCGAGGCCATCATTCGCACGCCCCGCCGCCTTCAGTACTTTATCTGAAATTAGCATCTGCACATCGAAATAGCATTCAAGATAGTCGCGCCGCGCATCGTCGAGCTTTTCTCGATCGGTATTGGCGAAATTCCCGGATCATATGAGATGCATGTAGTTCAGCAGCGTGCGGTGCATCGCACGCATCTGGGCATTCAATTGAGTGTAGGCGGCTCTACGCTCGACATACGCGAGCCGATCCTGCTCTACTTCCCGATCCTCCGCGCGCTGTCGTTGGGCAAGGTCAAATTCCTGCAATTTTATGCGGGCGCTTACGCGTTGCGCCAATATCGGCGAGAACAATGTGCCGAGCACGGCTAGTGCGGCCGCGATCGCTGTAGTAGTTCCTGTATTCATGAAATCTTACCACCAATGTATATTTCGAGAAGACTGGGCGACATTAGGCCACGCCGCCGTCGTCGTGAGCCGCGGGTTCACTCTCCCGTTTCGCAGGCGGCGACGGCCTTGCACGACATGAACATCACGAACGCCTGCCTCCGGTGGCAGTGGTCAGCTGATGTGCTGGAGGAGAAAGGGACTTGCCTGCCCGGGTCCGTCGCCTTGGCAGCTCCCGGAGTAGCTGCCGTTGCTGGTTGATGTTGACGGGATGACAGCCATGGCGGTGGCAAGCGTGAATGCGCGCGAGATGAGCGTGTTCTCTGCGTCGATGTCGTGGTAACCGCACTGCGCCCAGAACATCCCGCCACATTGCCCGGTCTGCGTCCGGGATCGCGAACATCTAGGAGCGGTCCCCGGCGAAACGATGCTGCCTCCGGCCCGCCTCGCCCGGCGGGCCGGGGCAGTCGGCTTCCCCTGGGCGGCAGACCGCCGGCACCACCCGCCGCCATGATGGCCGCGGGCATGGGTAGCGTGGCAGTCGTGGAATGTGCTGAGCCTGCGGAGCGGGAGCTCGACGCGGAGTCGGCGGACTGGCTGCGCCGTCTGTCGGCCTGCGACGGTGTGCGGCGGCAGGAAGCCGAGGGTGTGCTGCATGCCCGGCTTCTGCGTATCGCGCTGGCGGAGGTGAGCCGCCGGTCGGGCAGCACCCCGGTCACTGGCCCGGAGCTTACCGACGTCGCTCATCAGGCCGCCGACGATGCGATGCTCGCGATCCTTGCCAAGCTGGGCGCCTTCCGGGGCGAAAGCCGCTTCATGACATGGGCGTACCGGTTCGTCATCCTGGAGGTGTCGAGCAAGCTCGGCCGCCACTACTGGCGTAAGCCGCCGGTCACGCTCGACGCCGAACAGTGGGACCAGCTTCCCGACCGGCTCGGGATCGACCCGGAGCACCACGCGGAGTCGGCGGCCGTGCTTGCCGAGGTGCGCCGCGTCGTCGACGACGAGCTGACCGTGCACCAGCGGCGGGTCTTCGTGGCGATCGTGGTCGACGGGATACCGCTGGACGCGCTCGCGGCGAGGCTGGGCCTGCAGCGCAACGCCATCTACAAGGTAATTTTCGACGCGAGGCGTAAGATCCGCCGGGAGCTCGTCGCTAACGGCTATCTGGATGATCCGGGCTTGGAGCAACGATGAGTGAGTCGGAGCGGCTGGACCGCTTCCTGCGAACCGATCCGCGCGACGTCGGCTGCGACGAGGCGATGGCCGTCCTGCACATCTACGTCGATCTCACCGTGACGGGCGGGGACGCGGCGGAGCGCTACCAGGGCGTCGCCGTCCATCTGCGGGCCTGCGGGCCGTGCGGTGAGGACTTCACTGGCCTGCTCACAGCGGTCGCCGGTGGCTAGCGCGACGGGTGACCTGGGTGACCGTGAGGTCCTGGCCTTCGACCTGTACGGGACGCTCGTCGACCCGATCGCGATCTCGAGCGAGCTCGGTCAGGTACTCGGCGACTCCGACGGCCGTGAGGCGGCGCGGCTGTGGCGGCTCAAGCAGCTGGAATACTCATTCCGGCTCACCGCGATGGGTCACTACGAGGACTTCCGATGGGTGACAGCACGCGCACTCGACTTCGCGCTCGCCTCCATCGGGGTCAGCCTGCCCGACGGGCAGGCCCAGCGGCTCATCGGGCTTTATGACCACCTGCGGGCGTTCCCGGACGCCGTCGCGGCGCTGCGGGCGCTCGCCACCAGGGGATATGAGCTCGCAGTGCTCTCCAACGGCAGCCCGGACATGATCAGAAACTGCCTCGACAACAGCGGCCTGCGAGAATTCTTCGGCCAGCGCATCAGCGTCGACGAGATCCGGGCGTTCAAGCCGTCGCCAGTTGTGTACCGGCACGCCGCCAAGCGGCTGGCCGTCCCGATCGGGCGGGTCCGGCTCGTCACCTGCAACGCGTTCGACAGCGTGGGCGCGAGCGCTGCCGGCATGCGCACGGCCTGGGTGAACCGCTCCGCCGCCCCGTTCGACACGATCGGCCGGCAGCCCGACCTCACCGTGCCCGCCCTCGACCGGCTCGCAGCAGCGCTGGCCACCGCCAGGTAACTGGGGGAACCGCGCCAGCCCCTGGCCCTGGTCGCGAAGCCCGCGAGCACGAGCAGCGGAGTCCCGGCGCGGCCGCTGAGCCGGACAGGACGTCAGCCGCCAACGGGGGCGGGGGCGGTGCTGACGTCCCAGATGGCCCCTGTGTCGTCGCCGCCCAGGTGAGCCAGCAGCGCCGCGGCGGAGTGCTCGGGGGTGATCAGGGTGCCCTCGGCGAAGTTCCTGTTGAACGTCTCATGCAGGCCCGTGCCGATGCGCCCGGGGTCCTGGCCGCGGATCCAGGCTTGCATGGCGGTATCGACCCCGCCCGGCCGGTAAGCATTGACAGTCACGCCGGTGCCGGCCAACTCGGCGGCGAGGTTCACGGTATGCGCCTCGACCGCGGCCTTGGTGGTGGCGTAGGCGTTGCCGCCGACCATGCCGGCCGGGTGGGCGGCGATCCCGCTGGAGACGTTGACGACGCGGCCCCAGCCGGCGTCCAGCATGCCAGGCAGCACGGCGGCGGTGAGACCGGCCGGGGCGACGACGTTGACCTCGAAGGCCAGCCGCAGGTCCGTGGCCGCGATGCCGATGGTGGGGCCGAGCGGCTCGACCGTCGCCGCGTTGTTGACCAGGATGTCGACGTGACCAGCCGCGAGCACGGTCGCCACGGCGCGGCCGCGATACTCCTCATCGGCCAGGTCGGCGGGCACCACGCTGATCCGCCCGGCGGGCACACCCTGCCCGCGCAGCAGGGCGCGGGTCTCGTCCAGCTGCCCGGCGGTGCGGGCGAGCAGGACCACGCGGGCGCCGGCGCCGGCCAGCCCGAGCGCGATGGCCCGGCCGATCCCGCGGCCGGCACCGGTGATCAGCGCGGTCCTGCAGGCGAAGTCAGCTGCCATTGTGGTCTCCTCAGCGGTTGACGGTGAAGCTGGACGGTGGAGAGCCAGCCGGGTCCGTTCCTGCGAATGTTCTTGACCTGCTGCCTTTATTAGCGGCACACAGCGGCAACGTCTCACCATTCACGCCCAAGGTGAATTTCACGGGTAAGACCCGGGGCCAGGGTGACGCGTATCCGGCAGGCGGCTCTCGTCCAGCGCCGTCACGAGCATCCCCGAAGGAGAACCGCAATGCCCCTGCTCAACCCCGGCGACCCGTTCCCCCGGCTGACGATCAGCACCAGCGACGGCCAGGCGCTCACCCTCCCGGACGCGTTTGCCGGCGACTTCGGCGTCGTGCTGTTCTACCGGGGCTCCTGGTGTCCCTACTGCAACGCGCAGCTGCGGGCCTTCGAGCGGTCCGGTCAGGCGCTGGCGGACGCGGGCATCCGCGTCGCCGCCCTCTCGGTCGACGACGAGGAGGCCACTGCCACCCTGGTCGAGCGCCACAAGCTGACCTTCCCGGTCGGCTACGGCGCCGACGCGCCCGCCGTCGCCTCCCTCACCGGTGCCTTCGTCAACCCGGACCCCGTGTACCTGCAGTCCACCGGCTTCGTGCTCGACCCCGCGGGTAACGTCATCGTCAGCGTGTACTCCAGCGGCGCCATCGGGCGACTCGTCCCCGACGACGTCATCGGCCTCGTCCGCTACCTGCGCGAGCACTCGCCGGCCAAGACGGCCTGATCAGAAACGGGGACAGCATGCGCGACGCCGACATCCGCTTCTACTTCGACCCCGTGTGCCCCTTCGCCTGGATGACCAGCAAGTGGGTGCGCATGGTCGCCGCGCAGCGGGACTACACCGTCGACTGGCGGTTCATCTCGCTGCGGATGATCAACTCAGGCATCGACTACGACAGCCACTTCCCCGTCGGCTACGAGGAGGGGCACACCTCGGGGCTGCGGCTGCTGCGGGTCGCGGCACGGGCGCGCGCCGAGCACGGGCGGGCCGCCGTCGGGCCGTTCTACGAGGCGGTGAGCAGCGAGATCTTCGACTCGCCCGGTGTCGGCTCGCTGACGGCTGCTACCCGGGGCAGCCGGGACTTCATCGAGCCGCTGCTCGCCAGGGCGGCCCTGCCCGTTGACTTGGCGGACGCGCTCGACGACACGCAGCGGGACGAGGAGATCCGCGCAGAAGGCGACGAGGCGCTGGCGCTGACCGGCAGGGACGTCGGCACGCCGATCATCCAGTTCGGACCCCCGGCGGGCACCGCCTTCTTCGGCCCGGTGATCAGCCGTCTCCCAGCTCCGCAGGATGCGGCCCGGCTATGGGACTACGTGACCGGCCTGGCCGGCTTCCCCGGCTTCGCCGAGCTCAAGCGGAGCCTGCGCGAGCGCCCTCAGCTGCAGAGCTTCGGCGCACACCCCGGCGCGGCCGGGACGGAAGAGGACTGGCACGCCGGCAGCCGCACGACGGCGTCCTAGCGCGTACCAGGTAGCGAAACAGCGCGGGGCGTCTTGCCAAAGACGCCCCGCGCTAACCGTTTTCGATCCATCTGCAGAGACGGGCCCTCGATGCTTCCTATGCGGAGGGCCGCGCCTCGCGGCGGTCAGTCCCTAAGGCGATCGAGGGTGCCGATGACCTCACCGGGTTCCGTGCGGGTGCTGTAGTCGGGGTGGACATCGATCCACCGCACGGTCCGGTCAGCGTCGAGGATGACGGTGGCGGGCATCGGCAGGGTGTCGGTGCCGTCGGCGTTAACGCTGGCCAGGTCAAGCCCGAGCTTCAGCTGAGCGGCACGCGCCTCCTCGGAAGGCCGCGTGAGGATACCGAGGCGGCTGGCGATGGTGTTGCCAGGGTCGGAGACAACGGTGAAGGCGAGGCCGTGCTTCTGCTGCATGGTCAGCGACCCGTCCGGCTGCTGCGGGCTGATCGCGACCAGCCGGATGCCGCGATCGGTGAGCTCCGGGAGCAGCTGCGCCTGGTAGGCGGACAAAGCGACGTTGCAGTAAGGACACCATGCGCCCCGGTAGAAGACCAGGACCGACGTGCCGCCGCCGACCGCCACGGACAACGTGGTGACCGCTCCGTGCACGTCTAGCAGCTCCGCGTCAGGCAGGACGGTCCCGACTGCGGCGACGCCGGCCGTCGCTCTTGCCGCCAGCTCGGCCTGTTCGCGCCTGAAGGCACCCATAACCTCGTTGGGCGGCTCCGCCGCCGTCGCGGCATGCATCTGCGCGACTTGTTCGGTGATCGTGGACGGGCTGGTCATTACTTGGCTCCTGCCGCAAGCTGTGGTCGGGGGCGCGAGGCATCGGCGGACCGACGCTTTACCATGCGTAAGCGGCACATCAGGGCGACGTCTTACCTGGTCCCCGCTCCCCGCCCGCCCCGGTTACTTCGACCCCGCCCTCCCGAAGCGCTGCCCCCGGACATAGGCCACCGCCCTCCCCCGGCCGGCCGGGACTGGTGGCGCCCGGCCGACTGCACGCCGGACTCGGCCCCGCATGTCAAGCCGGAATGGTCTGCACGCCGACTACCCGGATTGATCGCGCTCACGCCGGACGGGACGACTGTGTACGTCGCCGTTAGCAGCCGTCCTGCACAGTGGTGCCGATCGCCACGGCGACCAGCACGCCGGGTCAGCCGATCGATGTCGGGGACAGTCCCGGGTGGTCACGGTCACGCCCGATGGAAAGGCCGTCTACGCCACCAGCATAGGCTCGCCCATAGAGACGCCTATCACGACGGACCTCCCGGCCGTAGCACGAAAAGGCAGCGGTGCTGCTGGGGGCCGCAGACATGCTGTGGGACAAAATCCCCTTCAGGCATTCCAGCACATTGCCCCTCCCACGATAAGAACGAGCGGAGCGCCCGTAATGCCCTGGGCGAGGAGAATTTCGGGACGCCTTCCAGCCCGGCAGGGACCTGAGCACCGGCGACAGCATCGCCTGCGCGCTGGCCGAGAAATCCCTGTCGAGATAACCGGCCAGCGCCAGGACCAGCCCAGGACCAGCCGGCCTAATTCTCACGCCGCGTGAGCGGCAGTTCGCCGGCCTGGTCGCATAGGGCCGGACCGACAAGCAGATCGCCGCGCGGCTGGTCATCGCCCAGCGCACCGCCGAGGGCCACGTCGAGAAAATCCTGGTCAGCTCGGCTTCGCCGCCCGCGCCCAGCTCGCCTCCTGGATCGCGCCGAGCAGCCATCGGCCGACCAGCCAGGCCGCTGAGGCCGGACCCGTCGATGCCACCCGGGCTACTGCTAGTTCCAAACTCAGCCCGCCGATCTCACCGATGTAGGCTGAAAAGCAGCCGTGGCGGCGCGAGGCGCAAACGTGCGGCGGTGGCGATGACCGCCGACAGCCAGGCCCAGGCGTCACTGGGAACGGTGGACTCGATCGGCCCGCCCAGGTCGCACCAGACGACCTGCGCGCGGCCGACCCGGAAATGCCCCCACCTCGCCGCGATCATGTCCACGACCTGCAACCCCCGCCCGCCCTCGTCCAGCTGACTGGGCTGGCGCAGCTGTGGGGCGGTGATGCCGCCCTCGTCACAGACGATGATCCGGACGCCATCGCGTCATAGGCGGTAACCGACTAGCACCCGGTGTCCGGCGGGGCAGTGCTGCAACGCGTTGGCGAACAGCTCGCTGACTACCAGAGCCGCGTCAGTCGGGTCGGCGAGGCACCGGGACCGGTTGGCCGCCCCGCAGATCCAGTTGCGGGCATCTTTGCCACAGCGAGGGTCTGTTGCGAAGACTCGCCATCCACGACCGAGCCAGCTGGCCCGCCGACCCGGCTCAATCATCCTGGTCATACATCGTTAGCAGCTGCGCAGTCTCGTATCTTACCGGCATTGTGCAGGTCAGTCCGACAGCCGGTAGTACGGCACCGATGCGGGCGGATGCCACTCCTGGCCCCGCTCCCAGGCGCTGATGGCTGCGCCCGCCGCACGCACGGTCCGGCGGGACGGCGCCACGCTATGCCGGAGCACGCCATACCGGGGCGACTCCGGCCGAGCGGACGTAAGAACCCGGTCGCCAGGGACGCCCACATGGTGAGCACAACAGCGCAGCGATGGTTCGCCGCCGACCGGTTCCGGCGTTGCCGGAAGACAAGAAGGATGTCAAATGAAGATCAGTTCACGCCGATCGCGGCTGACTGGAGCACTGGTCAGCCTCGCGGCTGCGGGTGTGGCCGCCGCCGCGGCCGCCCCTGCCTCCGCTTCCGCCTCGACCTCCGCGTCTCCGGTCGTCGGGCACGTCTACGTCAACGACGACACCACTGGGACGAACACGATCGGGGCATTTGACCGTCATGCGGACGGGACGCTGACCCCCGAGGCCGGATCCCCGTTCAAGGCTGGCGGGGCCGGGAACGGGACCGGCCTGGCCTCACAGGGCGCGCTGCAGATCACCCGAGACGGCCGGTTCCTGATCGCCGCCGACCCCGGCAGCAACCAGCTCTCGGTGCTGCAGGTCAACAGGGACGGCTCACTCCGGCTCGTGCACGTGGTCTCCTCGGGCGGGGTCCTGCCCGACAGCATCGCGGTGCACGACGGCCTGGTGTACGTGGCCAACGCGGGTAACGGCGGCAGCAACTACACCGGCTTCCGGCTCACGTTTACCGGCGGCCTGCTGCCGATCCCCGGCTCGACCGTCGCGCTGCCTGACGGCTCTGCGCCGGGCGACGTGGTGTTCAACGCCACCGGCATCAAGCTCGCCGGGACCCGCGTCGGGACATCCCAGATCGACAGCTTCACCGTCGGCTTCAGCGGGCGGCTGACCGCCGCGCCGGGATCACCGTTCGTCGGTCAGGGCCTCGGCGCCTTCGGCAGCGAGTTCAGCCCGACCAATGCCAGCCAGCTGTTCGTGTCCAACCCCCACAACCCAGGCGTCGGCGCCAGCACCGTCTCGGCGTTCAATGACTCCGCCAACGGGACCCTGACCTCGGTCGGGGCCTCCCCGTTCGCCGATGGCCAGGATGGTTCGTGCTGGGTGGAGATCAGCCACGACGGCAAGTACCTGTTCGTCGTGAACACCGGATCGGGCACAATCTCCCGCTTCGCCATTGCCACCGACGGCACCCTGACAGTGCTGGGCAGCACCCCGATCGTCGCCAACGGCGGCGTCGGCGCCGTCGACCCCCGGCTCAGCCCAGACGGCAAGTTCCTGTACGTCGACGAGAGCAAGGCTGGCAAGGTTGGCGAGTTCGCTGTCGATGGCGGCAACCTGACCGAGCTGCCGAGCTCCCCGACCCCGCTGCCCGCCGGCGCTTCGGCCGCGGGCATCGTCGTCAATTAGACTAGGTGGTCAGCACTGCACCACGGAGCCGGGGGCCATCAGGCCCCGGGCTCCGGCCGCTAATGCCGCAGATGTCAGCGTGCTCGTGTCTGGGTCCGGTGCCGCGGTAAGCCCGCTACCAGCGGATATGCCGAGTAACGGCAGATGCCTGCTGATCAGGTTGCTGGCAAAACATCAGCCAGCTCCGACAGGCTCGTGATCATGTAGTGCTGCAGGTCTACGTCCCCGTCGGCGCCATCCGCCCGCGGCGGCTCGCCGCAGTCAGCGGCAGCACCCTCACCGCGCCCGCCCTCGCCCTCACCGGGCCCACTCCCGCCAGCGAGCCGCACCGGCTGCCGCCGCCGCCGCCTGCGGAATCCCAGACGGCACGCAAATCTCGGCTGTTCGGCATCATCCGCGATGACGCCGTCCGCGGCAGGTCCATCCGGCAGATCGCCAGCCGTCACCACGTTCACCGCCGCATGGTCCGCCAGGCACGCGCCGAAACCGGTGAAGATCGCCTCGACCGAGAAGGCCCGCAGGATGATCTCGACGCCGAAGAACACCCCGGTGATCGGGGCATTGAAGGGCCGCCACATCGGCCACCTCGAGCGGCGGCAGTACCATGCGCCGCACCGCGGTCGGCAGGTCGGCGAGCTGATCACGGACCTGCGGCGCCATCTCCTGCCGGTCGTCACGGCAGGTCATAAGCAGCGTCAGCGGCAGCGCGGCCGCCGCGTCGGCCACGGCGCGGGCAACCAGCAATGACGCCGGATCGCACCAGTGCACGTCCTCCAGCACGACCAGCAGTGGCGCCGGCCGTGCGGCCCCGGCTAGCGACTCGACGACCGCCGCCGCCACCAGTTCACGGTCCGGGCGCGCCGCGCCAGCGCCCGCGTGCTGCCACGGCAGCGCCAGCCCCATGCTCTGCAGCGCCCGCTCCCAGACCCACAACGGCGGCGTCCCGGCGGCTGAGCACCAGCCGCGGACGGTGCGCAGCCCCTCAGCGCCAGCGCGTCCGATGGCCCAGTCAGCGAGCACCGGTTTGCCCATGCCGGCCTCTCCCAGCAGCAGCACCGCCCGCCCGCGGCCGCCGGGCGCCTCGGCCAGGGCGGCCGCCAGATCCGCGCGCTCGCGCACGCGCCCGACCATCCCCGGGAGCACCCCGCCCGCTGGCTGCACACCACTACCAAACCACACAAGTGCCAGGTCAGGACACCGGCGCCGCTCCCACTGCCGCTGCCCGCCGCAACGATGGCCCGCGCTGTCGCGGCACGCTGACTTGAGTCTGGTCCCCGCGCCACCGATGCCCGCTCGTCCATGACCTGCGCGAGAT
>Ga0193728_1000923_pt1 | contig 14642 bp, 9 predicted proteins | sample U1c1metaG_FD_143037 | JGI IMG/M metagenome (GOLD analysis project Ga0193728, IMG submission 143037) | Soil microbial communities from a riparian zone of the East river system, Colorado, United States - U1c1 | ecosystem: Environmental > Terrestrial > Soil > Riparian zone | place: USA: East River...
ATCGCCTTCTCGGGATTGTTGAACGACCGGTTTCACAAGCACCTCATAAACCTCGCTAAATAAGGCACCGCGAGGCACTTCCTCCTCTTCGCGCGGGTCGATAATGACAGAGCCTCTCACAGGCCCGACCCCCTCCGCCAGCCAGGCCTGGCTTAGATCAAAACTCTCGCAGATCTTGCTGCCGATGGAATAGGGTAGAGGCACACTGACACGCTCATAATTCGCCAGGCGGAAGGTCCCGATGCCAAGCTCCTCGGCAAAGGCAACCCGGCTCAGCCTGATTGACCGGCGAAATTCGCCCAGCCGAGCGCAAATCGCTTTCTCGTTTGGCGGTAGCGGGTTCTTTCGAGCCACGGCCCTAAGTATGGCAGGGTCAAAAAAAAATGAAATCAGGGCTTGACGGAAACCTGAAATTAGGTTCTTGTTTACGGCATGGTTATGCCGGACACCAGAAAGCGGTTGCATCACGCGCTTATCGACGCGGACATGACCTCTACAAAACTGGCCCGCAAGCTAGGTTACTCTGCCGCGTATTTGCGCTTGGTGTTTAGTGGGAAGAAGTGCAAGCCGGCCCGCCAAGCAATCGAGGACGAGTTGGGCGCTGCGATTTGGACGCCAGCCAGGGAGTTCAAGATCCGCCAGAAACGGAAGGAAAAGCAAAATGCCAATTGAAACCAAAGCTCGCTCCAGGAACGTTCGCATCGTTGACGGTTCCACGTTCAAGATCGAATGTCGGCAATGTCTCGCGGTTTGGTCTCCTAATTTGGGCGCAGGGGGGCGGCTGCCAGCCCTCTGGTGGCAGTGCCCTAATCTCTGCAACACCCCGGTGCCTGCGGCCAGCACAGTTGACGCCAAACAAGCGAAACGGATCAATGAGATAACCCGCCATGTCAATTGAGTGGCAACAATATTTTGGACCGGCATGTTCTTTGTCCGGTCAGGTCGGAGGATCGGGGCATCGCGGAAGCCCGGCTCTGGGCTTTGTTCTCCCCCTGGGGCAAACAGGGGGTTGTTGGTGTCCTGGAGCCGGGCGGATTTTCACAACCTTGGACGAGTAAGAGAAACAACATGTGGCGCCATGAAGGAACATTCTAGGAATTTTAAGCCCGCCGCGCTCCCGTCTGCGCCACAGCGAGAGTTGTTGGGCTTACAGGCGTCGGGACTGAGTAGGTCTCGACGCTCTTTTTTTGCCGCGCAGCGATGCACTCGCTGGCAAGTGCGAGAGCTTAAGCGCAGGGAACGAAAGCTCGCGAAGCTGGAGGCATTGCTTGCCACTGGCATGAGCCAGGTGAAGGCGGCAAAGCAATTGCGCCTGGGCATCGCCACAATCTGGCGTTGGCGGCGAAGGATCATGCCGGCCACGGACAGATGCGGCCGCGATTCAATGCTGGCCGCCTTTGGCGTGACCGAGAGTTTCTTATCGCGGGTGGCGCTGTTGCAGCTCTCGGGCTTGGCGAATATCGCGGCGTGGAAGGCCGCCGCCAGTTTGCCCGAGTGCCCGCCTGCGCTGGCGAAGTACGTCCGGATGGCCCATACGCTGCCTCTTTCTTTTCGCCGCGCAACCAAACTCACCAGCATCAAAGCAATCCGCGGACCCGGATTTGTCCACATAAACCAAACTAAGGAACCATTATGAGATTCGCACTCCTGAGATCGAGCAGTTTGACTGTCCTGAACGCTTTTAGCGCCGAGCGCGATCCGCTCAAACGCGCCGAGATGTACTTCAAGGAAATCAAGCCACGCCTGGCCGAAGGCGATCCGCTGCCCTTGCGAGCGGCCAACAACCTCGGGACTTTGGCCGGCACGCTGGTGACGCAGCGCACGCTGGAGCTGCTGAAGCTGAGCTTCCCGGTGCTGAGCAGCATCAGCACGGATTTCAGCGACCAGCAATCGCGGCTGAACCAAACGATTGACTCACGCATCATCACCCTTCCGGTGGTGCAGGATTATGATCCGGTGAACGGCTGGCCCGACAGCGACGCGGTGACGACCGACGTGCCCGTGACGTTGAACAAGCAAAAGGGCGTTTCGATCACCTTCACGAGCGACACGCTCTCGAGCACCGTGCGGCGGTTGTTCGACGAGTTCGGCCCGGCGCAAGCATACGCGCTGGCCAAGCAAATGGTCGATGACCTCTATGCGTTGTTCATTGGGGCCAACTTCACCCAGGCGGCGATTGCCAGCGCGCAGATTGATTTCGGGCGGCCCACGCTCATTGACGTAGGCGTAGCCCTGGACAATCGGGGCGTTCCAGACGGCGCGATGAACCGGTTCGCGCTTTTCAACTCGGCCTATTTCGGCCAGCTCAAGAAGGACAGCGCCATCGTGACGCTGGCGGCCTTCCAGGACAAACAAATCATCGAGCAGGGAGTGCTGCCCGACGTGGAAGGTTTCCGGGTCATCAAGGCGGTAAACCTGCCCGGCACCGCCAACCTGGTGGGATTCGCCGGGAGCAAGAGCGCGGCATTGATGGCGTCGCGGCTCGACAGCGACTACACCACGATCCTGCCCGGCGCGAGCTACGGCAATGTGACGACCGTGACCGATCCGGATCTCGGGCTGAGTGTCTTGCAGGTGCAATACACGAACCACCAGAAGGCGAGCGCGACCCAACGCATCAGCCTGCTCTATGGCGTGGCCAAGGGGCAGGACAAGGCGGGGCAATTAATCAAGAGCGTGTAAATCGCTCCCATGCAATTCGTCAAGCCAATGCCGTTTGAGGAGGCCGTGAGCTTCCTGGGCAACCGTTCAGCGATCGGTAGCCAGATGACTTCGGCGGAATGGCAGGACGTGCCAGTCGCCTTGAAAGTTAGAGCCGAGTTTTCGAGCGAGGTCGAGAGCGTGCGCTTCCTGCAACGGTCGCGGGATTGGCTGGGTGATTTTCTGAGCGCGAACCGCGAGACGCTGCCGGACGGGCAAACCGCTCTGGCGGTCGGCAGCCGGGCGAAGTTTGTTGAACTGGCGCGGGAATTTGCCGTGGCTCAGGGGATGGGTCCGTTAGATCCTGCGGACGCCGGCACGATCAAGGACATTACGAGCGAGCGCCGGCTAGGCTTAATCTTCAATGTCCAAACGCAGCAGGCCGATGATTTTGGTTATTTTAAGCAGGGCATGGACTCCGATGTGCTCAATGAATTTCCCGCGCAAAGGTTCATCCGGGTGATTGACGTAAAGGAGCCTCGCAGCTCGCATGCGCAGTACGAGGGCCAAGTCTATCTGAAAACCGATCCTATCTGGGTGCGCATCAACGAAGATTTTGGCGTTCCCTGGGGACCGTGGGCGTGGGGTTGCGGCCATGACGTTGAGGACGTGGACCGCACCGAGGCCGAAGACCTGGGATTGGTTGAGCCAGGCGAAACCGTTGTCCCAGAGGAAAAGAGCTTCAATGACGGTTTGGAGGCCAGCACGAGAGGGATTGAACCGGACCTGGTCGCGAAGTTGCGGGACGAGTTTGGGGACCAGATCGAGATCGATGAGGAAAACGAGGTCATGCGGTGGAGCGACCAAAACTGAATTATGCCTCTTCGAAAAAAACCTGCTCGGCAAGCCGTTGAGTCAGTGGTTTACACGGTTGCGGAGGTTGCGAAGCATTTGGCGATTTCACAACCGGCCGTGGTTGCCCTTATTGAGGAGGGGGCGATCCACGCCATTGACATCGGGACGAGGGATCGGAGGTATTGGCGGATTCTTAAAGTGTCAGTTGAGAGGTTTAAGGCGCCGCAACCCGAACAACCACCAAAAACGGGTTTACAGGCTGGTCCCGGAATTGACCCGAATCGGAAAATTGCCAAGGTTTCGCCTATTGCAGCCCCTGTGGCGCGTCGGAGCCTGATTTCGCGGGATTCCTCGGACTGTGGGTCTGGAGCGCGCCCAGGGCAAAATTCACCTTCGCCGGTTTTGGGGCCAAAATCGCCATGAATGCCACTTTTACGGCCAGTCAGATTGCGGCGGCGGCCGGAGTGACGAGTTCGGCTATCCGCTGGCAGCTTCGAGACGTTTCGCCAGACGCCACGGTCATGGTAAGCGGCCAAGAGGCAGCCGCCTGGTCGCTCGCCCGGCTGCCGGACTCGATCCAGCAAAAGCTGAGCGCGGCCGCCACGCGCGGCGGCTGCCGGAGCACAGAGCAAATGCTTGCCGATCCTCCCAATTGGAATCCGGAGATCCCCGTCGAGGAATGCGCCGAGCCTTATCAAAAGAAAGCGCGGATGCTTCAGCGCGCACTGGCGACGGCGCTGGAGAAAAGGAACGATCCAATGCTGAGCGCCCGTGAGCTGCAAGAGATTGGCCTGAGAGATTACAAAGCAGCCTTCGGAAGTCCCATATCGGCTAGTCGCTGGCATTTCCTATTTTACCGCACGATTGAGCGAGCAGGCGCGTCTGAGAATTTCAGCCGGCTTGACCTTTACCTTGATAGGCGAGCGGCTCGCAAAGAGCAGGCCATGATGCCGGAAGCCAAGAGAGGCAAGTTTTTCAAAGTCGAATTGGCGTTAAGCCAATGCGGGGACCTGAACAATCTCTCAAAAGATGAGCGCCGCCATGTCCTGGTTGCCATGATCGAAACCTACGCGGCCCTGGTTGACCTGGGCGAGCCAGCGAAGCGGGTAAAGCGGGACCTTTTGAAACTGGTTGCGGCGTCGGGAGCGCGGCTGTCAAAAAGCAGGAACTCACTGCGGCAATATTTTCAATGGCACTATGATCGCTGGCTGACTGGCGGAAGCAAAGAGGGGTCTCTTCAGGACAGACGATCGGAGGCAAACCGCAAACGCGCCCGGCCAATTCCCGAAGAGGACCGGGAACTCGTGATTATGCATGCGGTCATGGCTTGCGGCGGCCGTATCAGCCAGGCGTGGCGGGAGTGTGTTCAAAAAGGGATGCTGAGCGAGGAACTGATGGGCCGCTTCCTGCACAATCCGGCGAGCAAGTCTCACGTTCCTTTTTCGATTCGCGAGGCAATGCGGTGCGAAGTGGATATGGTGGAAGAGAACCATCACGGGCCGAGGGGGACGAGAGACAACGGCGCTTACATTGAGCGCTATTGGGGAAGCACTCCATCCTACGCGTGGTACTGCATGGATGATTGCACTTTGCCAATTCTCTTTTGGGTTCCTGACGGCAAAGGCTGGTTCACGCTTATGCGCGGCCAGTTCCTCCTGGCAATTGACACCCGCTCAACCTGCATCCTGGGATACGCCTTAATGCCCGAGCGAAACTATAACGCACGGGCCATCCGCACACTCATCACTCACATCGCTGATGAGTATGGATTGCCAACCAGAGGGTTCTACTTTGAACGCGGCATTTGGAAAGACGCGAAGATTTTGACGGGCGCCAAAGGAGACGCGCCGCTGGATTGGATCGAGGTCGAGCGGGGCCTGACGGAGTTCGGTTTGGTTTTCAAGCATACCATTCGCGCCCGGTCCAAGCCGATTGAGCGGGTTCTTGGGGCGTTGCAGAACCTGCTTGAGGGAGACCCAGGATATGTTGGGCGTAACGAAATCATAGATGGGTTCGAGCAGGTGAAGCGGCTGCAACTCCAGGTCGCGAGCCGGAAGCTCGACCCTCGCGAAACATTCTACAGCCATGAGCAATGGGACAAACGGTTGGAAGCAATTTGCCAGCAGTACAATGCCGAAACGCAGCAGGGCAAAATGACGATGGGGCTTTCTCCGGAAGATGCCTTGCACGGGTTCAAGGATAAATCTGATAAGTCGGTACATTTTGGCGCATCCTGCAGGTACCTGCTAGCTCTTCATAAACGCCCCATCTTAGTCACGAAGAACGGCATCACCCTTCACTTTGGCAAGCAGGTTTTCAATTATCGAAACAAGAGGACCGGCGAGCTGCGCGGCCAAACCGTGATTGCATGGTTCAACCCCGAGTTGCCAGAGGTTTTGGCTGTCACCGATATGAAAAAGGAGAACGCGTTTTGCGTGGAGCGCTCACAGTCAGTGCCGGCACTCGATGCGCCGGAAGAGCTTCTGGCGCAGGAAACTCAACGGGTCGCGGACCACATGAGCTATGCGCGGACTCGTTATCGCGTTCTTAAGGCGAAGTACGATCAAGACTTCCGCCCCCTTGTCGTTGACCGCCATACGGTCGAGCTTGGACAGCAGATCGAGGGGGGGCGGGCGGAGGCCACGGCCCGCATCAAACAAAAGAGGGACTTGCAAACGCGAGCGCGCAAAGTTTATGGCGGGCTCGGGTTGGACATTCCAAACGCCGGCGATGCCAGGCCCGAGCAAATTGAAGCGGCCCAACGGCTGGCCAATCTGCTGAATGAGGGCGAAACACTATGAATACCAGGCACGCTGAGGATGGGACTTTTAGCCAGGAGCGCTTTTGCTCCGCTGAGGAATTCAGCAGGGGAATTTTGGCCAACCTGGTAGCCAAGCGCTGCGAGCTGCTCAAGGCGCCGGAAGATCGGGAGCTTATTTGGGAGCTTCAATTGCTCTCACACCGCGAGGGATTTGAGAAGCTGGCCGCAGATCTGGTGCAAGCGTTTCCAGACGAGATTGGAACCAAATCAATGAAACGATTCGGCATGAAGCCAGGCCAGAAATACACTCCGGACCAGGTTAAAGCCATCCGCGATGAGATCCCAGGCGGGGGACAGAAGTTTCTGCTGGATGGCGAAGAGAGCATCAGCGGGCAAATTCACCGCCTCTATGCGAAGAGGGAATGCCGTGGCCTTCGCGAAATACCAGGGCGTCCAGACGGCTACCGCGTAGAGCAATTGTTGGACGTGAGTTTGGTTAAGGCTGATTATCTCCCAAAGCTGCTCACGCGCCTTTGCGTGGACCCCGAGCAGGACCTGGAGACGTGCGCGCCATGGTATTTCAAATCTCTGGTTAAATCATTGCGTAGTTACTTGGAGCACCAGGCCGGAGCGATCGCGCAACAGACCGTTGTAACGGAAGTGGGCAAGAAGGTTTGCGATTCACTCGACTACTGCCTCCAGTCCGGATTGATGACGGTCGTGGAGGGAGCAAGCAGGACGGGCAAAAGTTTTTCCGCAAAGAGTTGGTGCGAGCAGCATCCCGGCCGGGCGCGGTACGTTCAGGTCCCGTCCACCGGCGATGAGATTGGATTCTTCCGGAAGATATCCGAGGCAATAGGATCGGCGTCGGCTCTTTCAATGAAAGGCGTGCAATTGCGAGAGCGAGTGGAGGCAACGCTCCAAAGTAGCAAGCTGATGCTGGTTTTGGACGAGGCGGCATTTCTATGGCCTCAAAACAACCGCCGCGAGGCCCTGCCCGGTCGCATCAATTGGCTAATGACCGCCCTGGTCAATTACGGCGTTCCGGTAACTCTTGTCACGACGCCCCAATTTGCGAGGGACCAAAAGATCGTTGAAAGGAAAACTGGCTGGACCAGCGAGCAATTCATCGGCCGCATTGGTCACTATGAAAAACTCCCGCAGCGGCTGAGCAAAGCGGACCTGATGGCCGTGGCCAGGTACCACCTGCCAAAAGGCAATGCGAAAGCCATCGAGACTTTGGCGTTGTACGCCCAGGCATCGGCAAAGTATCTGGCAGCGATTGAAACGACGGTAAAGCGGGCCGCGTTTTTGGCGAACCGGGAAGGCCGGGCTGAGCCGGGATTTGAGGACATCAAAAGCGCCATCGGGGCAGTCGGCGGCCGTCCTGCCGGCGAGCTGCAGCCGGACGGCAGCGCCGTTGCTGCGGTACCGGTACCGCCTGGGCGAGAGATGCAGCCAGCGCTGCCAGGGAGAAACACCAGTCCACTTGTGGTGGAGGAAGACTAAAAAATCATTATGAGCGAAGGCATTACATTAAGAATCAACGCGGACACCGCTGAGGCGGCCGCCCGGCTGGAGAAGTTTTTCAGCGGGACAATCGGCGGCTTCGACAGCTTGACGCGGGCAACTGAATTTCTCAGCGGCATAGGAGCCAAAATCGCAGCCGCGTTCAGTGTAGGGGAAATGGTCGCGTTTACGCGCGAGTCCATCAATACTGCGGAGCAGATCGGCAAGCTGGCTGAGAAGACTGGCTTGCTCATCGAAACCATTACGGCGCTGAAAAAGGAGGGGCATGAGCTGGGCGTGTCGTTCGAGCAGTTGAGCCTGAGCCTCGGGCTTTTCGCGGACAAGATTTTCATTGCGCTGCGGATGGGCGGCCAGGCTGGCCAGGTCTTCCGGGATCTCGGGGTCGAGCTGCTCGACGCGAACGGGATGATGAGGTCCACCGATGCCATCCTGGGCGACGTGGCCAATCGTTTTCGCGCAATGGTGGATGGTCCGCAAAAAGCAGCCGCGGCGCAGGAGCTATTTGGCAGGAGCGGCCGTGAGTTGATCCCGATTCTGAATGAGGGAGCGGCCGGCATCGAGCGCATGCGGCTGGCCGGCAGTCCTTTCAACGAACAGGCCGTCCAGGACGCGACGGCCTTTAATCGGGCGATGCGTGGGTTGCAGGAGGAAGTGGAGCAGGGCTTTCAGGCTCTATCTCTACAACTATTGCCGGCGCTTCAGGAGTTGTTGCGGCATCTCAAAGAATTGAAGGATCGATTGTCCGAGCTGGTGGATGTAACCGAGGCTCTGGGATTTGTAGCTAACGTATTCGTCCTGGCACTGGAGGCCATGGATAACAAGGCGATGGAAGCGGTTGAGGACATGGTTGACGGGTTCACGACTGCGAAGGCCGTGCTCGTGGACCTTGGTGAAACGGCACTCAAGACGGGAGTGATTATCGCCAAGGCGCTGGGTGGTAACTTAATCGGCGCATTTAAGGATGCAGCTAAACTGGAGGGCAAAAAGGACGCCCTCGATTTGATTGGCGACTTCATCGTGCGGGCTGCGGACAGGCAGGCGAAAATGTTGCAGGAAATGTCAGAAGCCGCAGCCCGTTTATTTGGAGCAAACAAAGACCCCTTTAGCGATGCGTTTTCGAAATTCATCACTGGTGATGGCGCTGCTGACGGGAAGGGCGCCACAGGCGGGGCCGGAAAGAAGCCGCCAGTGAATGACGCGGCCGAAAGCCTGATTCTGGAAATCGATAAAGCTTTTGCTGAGCAATCGGGTGGCAGGATTGCGGCACTGGAGAAAGAGCAGGAGGCTGAGAAAAGGAAGATCGAGAAAACCATCATCGACAAGGCCAAGGCCAACGAGGAGCTGCTCAAGCTGGATTATATTTATGCTGTAAAAAAGAACGAGGTCCTGGACAAGGCCGAGGATGAGAGAAACAACCTGGCGTTTGCACGGATCAATGCCGAGCGGCAACTGCTTGAGAAGAATCCCGACATTACAGAAGCCGACAAAAAGCAGCGGCTGTTAGCGTTAATGATGGCAGAAAATACCGAGCTGGCAAAGAACATCGCGTTGTATAAGCGGCGTTCGGAGGATTTTAGTCTTAGTCCGGAAACGCGCCAAGCAGCGCAGAAGCAATTGCAGGGAGCCCAAGGGCAACTGGCATCGAACAGTCAGGCGGCTGATAGTCTTTCGGCTTCGGGTACATTGGGAGGGGAGATGAGCAAGGCTTGGAAGGGCCTGCAAGATCAGTGGGGAACCCTGGCGCAGCAAGTTGCCAACTCATTCAAGAATGTGATCGGGACGGCTATATCAAGCGTGGGCAATGGCATCACGGGCTTAATCACCGGAACGAAAAAGTGGAGCCAAGCCCTGCTTGAGATCGGGAACACTGTTCTCACCACGATCATCCAGTCGATCGTGGAGATGGGCATAAAATGGGTGCTCACTCATAACACTATGGGTGCCGCCCTGGCTGCCTTTCACGCATTGGCCCGCGTCCTCGGATGGGAGTCAACCGCTGAGACGATTGGCATGGAAGCGGCCAAGGCTCCAGTCCTGGCCGTGAACGCCACCAACGCTTCGACATCTTCTTACGGCGCGGCGGCCATCATCGGCATTGCCGCAATGGTTGCGGCCATTGGCATCGGAGTAGCGGCCGCGCTGGGAGCCTTCGACCAGGGCGGTTACACGGGAGCTGGCGGCCGGATGGAACCGGCGGGCATTGTGCATCGAGGCGAGTACGTGTTCAGCGCACCGGCGGTGAATCGGATCGGCCTGGGGAACCTGGAGACGATGCATCGTGGAGGGCAGGTTCCAGGCAATACTGCCCACGGGCGAGCAATTGGACAAAATGTGAACCTGGCCTTTTTTGACGACAGGAGCCAGATACCCCATTGGGCTAAAAGCCAGGATGGGGAAGCGCACATGGTGGATGTCGTCCGCAGGAATTGGCATCGACTATCGGCACCCCGATGAGCTGCAAATTATATCGGATAAGATTCGCGCTACGGCCAACACCGCAGCACCCGAGTTATTTTGAGGTTCAATTTTGCTTCCTCAACGTCTGGCTCTCTGATGAGTCGCCTGAAGCCGCAAAGGCGCGCGCCATCGCGATCTTAGATCAGCTTCCATATGAGCAGCCCGTACAGCCGGAGGTCTTCTGTGATGAGCATATCCCCCAGGCCGAAAAGCACGAGCAAACGCTGTTCGGGGAGGCGATGGCAAATGCATTGGGAATAGGCTTGAAGCTGTATGTTGCCGAAACCGGCTCGCCTGACCCATTTCCAGAGAAAGCACCATAACGTTGCAGCTTGGCTGCATCGTCGCTGCAAACAATTTTAACAGGTCGAAGGTTCCACTATGAGACCTTCTTATGCCGGTCGCCAAATGACCGCGCCACTTCTATCTACGGCCATTTCTACTGCTTCGCGACCCCAAACCGCAGAAATTGGCCGCGAAGCTACAGTAAACTGACGGGCTCGACCGACAGAACTCCCTGCGCGATTTGACCCAACTGTTAGCACACGGGGTCCTGCGTAGGATCGGAAAAACCGGCCGCACCGCCCACTACCAGCTCGCGAGCAAACCCGACATAAACCCGACATAACTCAACGCCTCCAAGGAACCCGCCATAAACCCGACAAACGCGGCACCCCTCGGGCGCGGTTTGTTTGCAAGCCGGCCGATTGAGGCTTAAAACCCCGTAGGGGTGGCCTGTTTATAGGTTGGGATACCGGGATCATTCTTTTTGTTTTCCCGCCCCGGACGGCTTCGGGGGCGGGAAAACGAAAAGAAAAGAGGTTGGACAGCGCCTGGTACTATAAACAGGTCACCCCTACGGGGTTGAGGGGCGCGGGCGCGGCAGCAGGGTGGCTGGATGTCAACGGCAGTGGGCAGCCCGCGGGAGGGGATGCTGCGGCCTGGCCGCCTTGGCGGCAGCCAAAATCCTCGCCGCAGGACCTCTCGAAGTTTTCAAACAGGCTCTAGCTGCTAGAGCGTCGCTCTGCCGGCGGCCCTGGCTTTCTTCCAGCGCGCCTTGGCCAGCGCGGAAAGTCTCGCCCTGCCGGCCGCGCTCATCTTCCGTTTAGGCTTCGTGGCCGATTTCGTTGCGGTCCCTTTTATCCTGGCCCAGCGGGCGCGCGCTCCGGCGGCAATGGCGGCGCGTCCGGCCGCGCTCATCCGCCGCTTTCCAGTGCGGCGCGGGGCGGTGCTGTGATCGCTTCCACCAGTCCGCGCGTGGCTCGTGCCAAGAATCTGTGACAGCTCGTGTTCAAGCTCGTCAATCCGTTCTTTGATCGAGGCGGCGTGTCTAAGTTGTTTTGCTGATACGTCTGTGAATGAGTTCATTAGGTGAAGTTTGATAGCCGAGCCCAGGAAGTCAAGTGGGTTGTTCTCGGTTTTTTTGGGCTAGAAACCTGGTTAACTCATAGGATGGATTTGCAGGGGGAATTAACGGGAACTACCAGTCTCACCAATTCCGATTGCGAACAGCGCCATTCTTTTGTACAAACCTGCGCTCAATGTTTATGTTCAAGCGATGCATGGGTCCTGGTTTGGTCGCCGCGGTCCTGTTGATGTTTGCGGGCGCGTGCGGTAAATCCCGGCCAACCGATCAGAAAAAAGCGGAGACAACTCAGCCGCCGCAATCCCCGTCCGCCAGCGCTGGCGCCGCCGCCCTGTCCGGCGACACCGTTGCCCGCATCCATTGGCTCGGCAAGAAGCGGCTCGCCGGCGAGACCAATGCCGCCCACTTCATGAGCATCTGGAACCTGCCCGAGAGCGCGAAGCTCGAAGCCCAGACGCTCGACAAGCTTGCCGTCGCGCCCTGGCGGTTGCTGCTGGGGGACACCAATCTGACTGTCACCAACACTCCCGCCTCGCTCCTTCGACCGTTGCTCGATGACCTCGTCCAGGAAGAATCTTATCTGGAGCTTCGCCATCCGACCAACCAGCCTGGCGCGCTCGCCTTCGCCATTCGGCTCAGCGCCGAGAGAGCCGCGCTTTGGGAAACGAATCTGGCTTCGGTTATCGGTGCTGTCCCCGGCATCCGCCCCGCCCCCGGACCGGCTGGCGCTCACGCGTGGCAATTGCAAACCACGAACGGCCCTTCAACCGCCCCGGGTTTTCTCCAGCTCACCCGGGCAGGTGAATGGACCGTGCTGGGCGTGGGACAGGACTCCAACCCGGTTTTCTCCGATGTGTTGGCCCGGGTCCAGCGCGACCACGCGCCGTTTCCCGCCCGCGCTACCAACTTCTGGCTCGAAGCCGACCTGGATCTCCGGGGCGCGGTGGCCGCATTATCGCTGGGTTGGAAATTACCCAAAGACCTGCCGGCCGTGGCGTTGACGCTTATCGGCGACGGCGAGAATGTCCGCACGCGCGGGGAGTTGAAGTTTCCGGAGCCGCAGTCGTGGGAACTTGAGCCATGGAACATCCCGACGAATCTGATTCATGACCCGCTCATTGGGTTTTCGGCCATTCGAGGCATCCGTCCCTGGCTCAAGTCGTTCAAGCCATGGAACGACCTTCATCTTGGCACGCCGCCGAACCAGGCGTTCTTTTGGGCGCAGTCCGGTGGGCCGTTGCATTTTGTGGCTGTCCCATCCTCTGAAGCGAGCAATCAGGTGAACACGATCACAGAACTCGTGATCGATAAAATCAACCCTCTCTCTGCCACTAGCAAGATGAGAGTTGGGAAATTTGAGCCCATGACTAATTCCCCGGGACTCCTGTGGCGGGGAATTCCTTTTTTTTCACCTAATCTGTCCTGCGCCGATCTCGACGGCACTCCGTTCATTATCGGCGGCTTCTTCGGAAATAAGTTTACGACCCGTCCAATGCCGCATGAACTGCTGCAACAGTTTTCCGCCTCCAAAGATTTACTGTGGTACGATTGGGAAATCACGCAACCGTGCCTGGAGGGACTGACCCAGGTAGCCCAGCTCGCCCGTCATGTCATTGCGCGAGCGCGAATGACCAGCACCCCTGGTCTCCGCTGGCTGATCGCTATCTCTTCCAAGCTCGCCAACTCCGGTACCGCCGTCCGGGTTCTGGACCCGACGCGCTTATCCGTGACGCGGAACTCGACAGTGGGCCTCACGGGCGCCGAACTTCAGATCTTCGCGGATTGGCTGGAGTCGCCAGACTTTCCTCGCGGGCTCCATACGTTCCTGGCGCCAGTGGATTCAGTCCCGCCAGAGCAGATGTCAGAGTCCGCTGATGGCGTGAGCACAAACGCGCCTTCGGCCACGCACCCTTAGCGCCTGGAAGCCTCTCGAGAACAAGCGCTGACGAGACCTTGCCTCCGCAAACCGTAGATACCCTGCGCTTGACGCCGTCCCGCCGCCAGATATGCTGGCCCCGTGATCTTGCTTGAAAATTCTCAGGCGCGAGTAAACCAAACATAAATTCGCATTGCTATTTTCTCGGTATCCGTCTTTCTCAGCGCTTTTCTCCTCTTCTCGGTCCAGCCCATGGTCGCGAAGTTCCTGCTGCCTTCTTTCGGCGGTTCTGCGGGGGTCTGGGCGACTTGCCTGGCCGCGTTTCAGGTTTTGCTCCTCGGTGGCTATGCTTATGCGCATTGGCTCACCCGGTCCCTTAAGCCGGTGACGCAGCGAGTCCTGCATCTAGGTGTCCTGGTGCTCGCCGTCTCCTTTTTCCCGGTTGCGCCGCCGGTCCCTTCGGATTCCCTGATTTTGCACGCTCCGGCCTGGGCGTTGGTGCGCGCCCTGGCCTGTTCAGTCGGGCTGCCATTTCTTGTCTTGTCCGCCACTGCCCCGCTGCTAATGGAATGGTTTCGGCAATCTCGTCCGGGGCGCGTGCCGTACAGGCTGTACGCCTTTTCAAACGGCGGATCTCTGCTGGCGCTGCTGCTCTACCCCGCTTTTTTTGAACCAATCTTCGATCGACACTCGCAGGCAGGATTGTGGCGTGGAGGGCTGTTCGCTTTCCTCATCCTCTGCGCCATCACTGCCTGGAAGTCCAGGCACGCCACTGCCACTCGAGCCGAGCCGAGGCCAGGGTACCACGCAAACCACAAACCCATCTCGGCGACCCCTCGATTTTCTCTCTGGCTTTGGATCGCGTTGCCCGCCTGCGGTTCCGCGCTGCTGCTGGCATTGACCAACCAAATCTGCCAGGACGTTACCCCCGTCCCGCTGTTGTGGGTGGCGCCGATGGGGGTTTACCTGTTGACCTTCATTCTGTGCTTCGAAGGTCCTCGCAGCTATCGCCGGGGTTTGTTTCTTCCTGCCTGTCTGCTCGCCATGCTCGCCCTTGCCTGGCTGTTCTATTATGGTTGCCTGCAAACGTTCGCCGTACAGATCTTCGGGTATCTGGCCGTGCTTTTTATTGGTTGCATGGTTTGTCATGGCGAGCT
>Ga0193728_1000924_pt1 | contig 14638 bp, 12 predicted proteins | sample U1c1metaG_FD_143037 | JGI IMG/M metagenome (GOLD analysis project Ga0193728, IMG submission 143037) | Soil microbial communities from a riparian zone of the East river system, Colorado, United States - U1c1 | ecosystem: Environmental > Terrestrial > Soil > Riparian zone | place: USA: East River...
AAATTGTTGCGAGCGAGAGTTCCGCCCCGGTGGTATGCCCCCCTGCTCATTCCGCCGGTTCTCGTTCTGTCTCTTCTCTTCAGTCTAAAGACATTTCTTTCCCCCGTTTTTACTCCCAATCTTTTTCTAATGGGAGTCTTGTTCGGAGTCCCCGCCGGAGTTTTGGAAGAAATCGGTTGGACTGGATTCGCGTTTCCCCGAATGTCTTCGCAACACAACCCGCTGAGCGCCAGTATCACACTCGGGCTGCTCTGGAGCTTATGGCATTTGCCGGTCGTTAATTACCTCGGAACCGCGACCCCCAACGGTCCATACTGGTTTCCATTTTTCATGGCGTTCACTTTCGCTATGACCGCTATACGCGTTCTCATCTCCTGGCTCTACACCAATACAAAAAGCGTCCTAATCAGCTCATGCATATAAGCTCCACCGGCTCCTTGGTCGTCCATCCTTGGTTTTCGTTACGTTACAGACTCTTTTGCAAAAATACCGGGGGGGTGGGGTATCCCGGAGGTCCACTGACTATACTTCCCCCGGCACAAGGGTGCTTCCGGCAGCACTCCCCGGCCCCTATGTCTAGGTCATTCAAGGTATTTGTTGTCACATCACCGATGTGGTACGCTGTGCCGGCGAAACGCTCCGGCATCAGGGCGCGTAAGTTCCTGCTAACGCCAGAGTTCTCTCCCGCACCGGTCCCTGAATCAGCGCCACGTGGCGTTTAGCTGTCTCCAGGGACGGGACGGAAGCAACAGGTCGTTCATCGCCAAATGAAAAGGACGTAACCACGCCATGCCTGCTACCCAGCCAGCGCCTCGCGCCGAAAAACAGCCTATGGAAATTAAACTTGCGCATTCGCCGGATTCCGACGATGCCTTCATGTTTTACGCCCTCGCGACTCACAAGCTTTCCACTCCCGGTTACAAATACACCCATGTTCTTTCCGACATTCAGACTCTCAATGAAGCGGCCTTAACCGAAACCTACGACGTTACCGCCGTCAGCTTCGCTGCGTATCCCTCGCTTCGTGATAAATACGTCTTACTCGACTGCGGCGCTAGCTTTGGGGAAAATTACGGTCCCATCGTGGTAGCTTCCAAACCACTGCGCAAAGATGAACTCGCTGGCAAGCGCATCGCGATCCCGGGACTGAAAACCACCGCCTATCTCACGCTCAAACTCTTCCAGCCGGATTTCGAAGCCGTGGTCATGCCTTTTGACAAAATTCTTGACGCCGTGCAAGCGGACGCGGTCGACGCTGGACTGCTTATTCATGAAGGACAGCTGCTTTTTCCAAAACTTGGCCTGCATCGCGTCATCGATCTCGGTGTCTGGTGGCATGAGCAGACCAATCTTCCCCTGCCTCTTGGTGGTAATGCCGTTCGTCGAGCGCTCGGTCCTCAGTTGGGACGCCAGATCGCGCGTACCATCCGCGATAGCGTGGAGTACGGCCTCGAACATCGCGAAGAAGCTCTGAATTACGCCATGCAATTTGCCCGCGAAATGGAAACCGAAACTGCCGATAAATTTGTCGCCATGTACGTCAACCGATGGACCCTCGGATACGGCGATCGTGGCAAGCAAGCCGTCACCGAATTAATCAATCGTGGCACCGCTGCTGGCCTGCTGCCTGGGCCCCCATCCGTCGAATTTCTCAGCGAAGCATAAATGTCGCCGCACCAACTGCCCGCCTCTCGACGCCGAGCACCGGGCACCCTGAACGCCAAATTCGCGTGCGGCGATTTTGGTAATGCCTATCGCACTGCTTACTTTGTCGACTCAAGCAAAACTAGGAATATTTTCCGTCGCGCCCTTCTTTTGACATTTCTGTTGCTCCCGGCTGCTCGCAGCCATGCGCAAACCGCCGCTGAACTCCCCGGCAACTCCGCCCACTCTGCGAAACACCCGAGCACATCCGACACCTGGCCACCGCAAGCGGTGCGCGGTTCGCACGCCATGGTCGCCACCGACGAAGCGCTCGGCTCGCAAGCTGGCGTCACAATTCTGAAGCAGGGCGGTAATGCCGTGGATGCGGCCGTCGCGGTAGCCTTCGCGCTTGCTGTCGTCGAGCCCGCCGCAGGTAACATCGGTGGCGGCGGATTTATGCTTGTGCGGCTCGCCGATGGCAAAACAAATTTCTTCGACTATCGCGAAGTTGCCCCCGCCCAAGCCACGCGTGACATGTACATCCAGAACGGCAAACTCATTCCGGACGCCAGCACACTTGGCTATCGCTCAGTGGCTGTTCCCGGCACTGTCGCAGGGCTCGAATTGGCGTTGAAAACTCACGGCACCATGAAGCTATCCCAAGTAATGGCTCCCGCCATTCACTTTGCCAAGGATGGCTTTCCTGTCACTGAAAAACTTGTCCGCGAATTCGATGAAGAAAAATCCGGCTTGGAACAATTCTCCGTTAGCAAACGCATCTTTCTAAGCAATAGCCGCAACAAAAACCATCCCTACAAAGTCGGTGACATCTTCCGCCAGCCGGAGCTTGCCGCCACTCTCGAGCGCATCGTCAAAAACGGTGCTGCGGACTTTTATCGCGGCAAAACTGCGCGCATGATCGTAGCCGACATGCAAAGCAACGGCGGCATCATCACCGCCGACGATCTGGCGAATTATCAGCCGAAAGTTCGTGAAGTTCTCCGCGCTCACTATCAGATCGAAGGTCACCGCTGGGACGTTCTCACCTCGCCGCCTCCCAGCTCCGGCGGCATAGCCATCATCGAAGCCCTTAACATTCTTCGGCAAACGCAGCTAAAAGGTTGGAACGATTTGCAAAGCGTGCGCATGGTCCTGGAAGCCATGCGGCGTGTCTTCGCGGATCGCGCCGCTTATTTAGCCGACCCTGATTATTCGGATATCCCGGTCGCCGGTCTCATCAGCGACTGTTACGCCCGGGAACTGTTCGCGACCATCGATCCTCAGCACGCATCTTCAAGCAAGGAAATCAAAGCCGGCACGCCGCACGCGTGCGGAATTTCCGCCGGTCAATCCGTACCGCCCAACACGGTGGTAAGCCTCGGCGAAGGCCCGCACACTACGCACTTCTCCGTGGTGGACGCTGCAGGGAACGCCGTCGCGAGTACCTACACATTGAATGACAGCTACGGATCGCACGCCACCAGCTCCGCCGGATTTTTGCTCAATGACGAAATGGATGATTTCACCACGCAACCTGGCGTGCCCAATGCGCTTTTCGGGTTAATACAATCCGATGCCAACGCCATTGCTCCCAATCACCGTCCGCTTAGCTCCATGACTCCGACCATGCTGTTGCGCGACGGTAAATTGAGTTTCGTTACCGGCTCCCCCGGAGGACCGACGATAATTTCCGCCACGCTTTTGAGCGTCATTAACTGGATGTGCCTGGGCATGGACGCGCAAGCGGCGATCAACGCGCCTCGCTTCCACCATCAATGGCTGCCTGATCAAGTTGTGCTTGAAAAGGAATTCTCCCCTGCATTCGAGCAGGCCCTTAACGCCAACGGCTACGCCACCAAACGTAAGGGCCACCTCGGGCTTGTAAATGCGATCGGCATCGACCCACAGACCAGCGATCGCCTCGGTGCCGCCGATCCGCGGGACCATGGCTCGGCGGTGGGCTACTAATCTTGGGGTTACTAAACTTGGCTCCGAAAGCGAATATTTTGCTAATCACTCTTGTTATTCTCGCGTCAGCGACGCAACTCTTCAAGGCGTCGCGCGTTTCTAGGAATATAATTCTCAGGACAACTTATGCGCCGACTCCTCTCCTCTTACTTGTTTATATCTCGCAAAGTAACTCCTGAACTTTTGGGACAGATTGCCAATGCCGGCTTTGAAGGCGTGGAACTTTTTTGTTCGCGCAGTCATTTCGATTACACCTCGCGCGCGCAAATCCAGGCCATGGCGGAAACTTTGAACACTCAGAAACTAACTCTCGAATCGCTCCATGCCCCCAATAGCCGCGATCTCAGCGCCACGCGCGAAGGTGGTACGCCGCTCTCCATCTGCGAAGTGGAGCGCGTACGCCGCATCGAAGCCATGGACGAGCTGAAACGCGCCATCGATGTGGCTGAAGATTTACCGTATTCGCGCATGATTCTGCACATGGGCGGCTCACGGGAAACCGCGGACCCGCGCAAACGCGACGCCGCGTTCAGCACCCTTGAGCATCTCGTTCTGCACGCCCACCATTGCGGCGTGACTTTGTGCCTCGAAAATACTCCCAGCGAAATGGGCGATCCCGCATATCTGCGTACTTTTGTGGACGAGACGCGCTTGTCGGGCTTGCGCTTTAATTTCGACATCGGCCACGCGCATCTTTGCGATGGGCCAGCGGAAGAACGCATCGAAAAATGTTTCGAGCCCATGCGCGACCTGCTCGCCAGCGTACACTTGCACGACAATCACGGCGAGAAAGACGAACATCTTCCGCCCTATGCCGGCACCATCGACTGGCCTGCAGCTATCAAGTTACTTAAAACTTCTCCCGAGGGCGATAAACTCCCCGTCGTGCTCGAATTAAAAGAAAAAACCGGCCACGACGCGCCCGCCGCACCCGAATTGCTGGAATCCGCCCGCGCCGCCATGGACAAATTTGAAGAAGAATGGGGCTAGTTCTCCAAGCGTGTCGCCTTTTCAACTTTTTAACCCGCCACTGCTAAAATACTTGTGAGCAAATAATTTGCTACGAATCGATCCTGCCTTACTGGACGATTGGGACCGGCCGCGAAGATTTGCGAATTCAGGAAAATAAAAAGAATGACCATTATTTCCATCGAAGAAGCCGGCAAATACGAAGGGCAGGAAGTCACCATACGCGGATGGCTCTACAATTTGCGCGAATCCGGTAAGTTGCTGTTTCCCATTTTTCGCGATGGGACCGGAATCATCCAGGGCGTGTGCGCGCTAAAAGAAAATCCTGAAGCGTTTGAAGCCTTGAAAGGTCTCACGCAGGAATCCAGCGTCATCGTCACCGGGAAAATTCGCGCTGAGCAGCGCGCTCCGGGCGGATTTGAGATGGGCGTTTCCAAGATTCAGGTGCTTCAGAAAGTTTCGGAAGCGCAACCGTATCCCATTCAGCTCAAGGAGCATGGCGTCGATTTTCTTCTCGATCATCGCCACCTGTGGATTCGTACTCCGCGGCAAGCCAGCATTTTACGCATTCGCGCGGAAGCCATTCGCGCCGCGCGAAATTTCATGGACAGCCAGGGTTACATTCTGACCGACGCTCCGATGTTTACGCCAGCGGCCTGCGAAGGCACCTCCACGCTTTTCGAAGTGAATTATATTGATGACCAGAAAGCGTACCTCACGCAGAGCGGGCAGCTCTACATCGAAGCTACCGCTATGGCGCTTGGCAAGGTGTATACCTTTGGCCCTACGTTTCGCGCGGAAAAATCGAAGACCAGGCGTCATCTGACGGAGTTCTGGATGCTGGAGCCGGAGGCGGCTTACGCCGAACTCGGCGACATGATGAATCTCGCCGAAGGCCTGGTGAGCGCCGTGGTGCAATCGGTACTGAAAAATAAATCGCGCGAGCTCGAAATGCTGAAGCGCGACACAAAAAAACTGGAAAACGTGAAACCGCCTTTTCCGCGCATCCGCTATGAAGAAGCCATCGGTATTCTCAACAAGCACAACAATCCCACAAAATTTGGCGACGACATTGGCGGCGACGAAGAGACCATCGTGTCCAATGAATTCGACCGGCCCGTAATGGTTCACCGCTACCCGGCATCCATTAAAGCTTTTTACATGCAGCCGGATCCCGAGCGTCCCGATCTGGCTCTGGCGTTCGACATGCTTGCTCCCGAAGGTTACGGCGAAATCATCGGTGGCAGCCAGCGCATTCACGATTACGATTTACTGGTGAAGCGACTCCACGAATACAAACTGCCGGAAGAGCCGTTTCAGTGGTATCTCGATCTGCGCCGCTATGGCAGCGTGCCGCATGCGGGATTTGGTCTGGGCCTGGAGCGCACCGTGGCATGGATTTGCGGCACGGAGCACATCCGGGAAGTGATACCCTTTCCGCGCATGATTTACCGGGTATATCCTTAAATATCCGCTAAAGAAAGAACACTATATGGGGCAAAAAGTCAGAATTATCGGTGTGCCCATGGACCTGGGGCAGAGCCGCCGCGGCGTCGACATGGGGCCGTCAGCTTTGCGTGTCGCGGGATTGCAGGCACGTCTGAAGCAACTTGGGCATCAGGTCGAAGACATCGGCAACATCCCCGTCAAGCAACCGGAAGAAATGCCTGTCGGTGAAAAGCGCGCCAAGTACATGGCGGAAATCGCCGAAACCTGCAAAGACCTGGCCGAAATTGTTCAAAAATGCCTGGAAGAGGATTTCGTCCCATTGGTTCTTGGCGGCGATCACTCCATTGCCGCAGGCGCTGTCTCCGGCGTGGCCTCGTATTTCCGCAAAGAGAAAAAACAAATTGGCTACATCTGGCTTGATGCACACGGGGACATGAACACGCCGGAATCTTCCCCATCGGGGAACGTACACGGAATGCCGCTGGCCGCGGTGATGGGTTACGGTGCGCCGGAGCTGGTTGATCTTCTCGGTTTCAAACCAAAAGTTGAACCGCAAAATATTGTCCTGGTTGGCGTGCGCGACCTGGACCTGCAGGAGCGGCGTCTAGTCAAAAAGTCCGGCGTGCGCGTATTCACCATGCGTGATATCGATGAGCGGGGCATGCGCGAAGTGATGGCCGATGCGCTGAAGTACGCTACGGATGATACCGATGGAATTTCTGTCAGCCTGGATATGGATTTTGTCGATCCGTCTGACGCGCCGGGCGTCGGCACCCCGGTGCGCGGCGGCGTAACTTACCGGGAAGCTCACCTGGCCATGGAAATGATTGCGGACAGTGACGCCATGGCGTCCATGGAAGTGGTGGAAATTAATCCAGTGATTGACGAGCACAATCGCACGGCACTGCTCGGTGTGGAATTAATTTTATCCGGATTAGGTCAAAAAATTCTGTAAAACTAAGCGTCAAAGCCTCTCGCCCGAAGTAGTCCAAAACCCGCTCGAAAAGCATGACATGTGCGACACCGGTCGATATTTTTATCCGCCTAGTGCGCCGCTGGCGCCTTCCGGCAGTTCGATCTGATATTTGGTACGCGCTTTTTCTCGATGCTGTTCCAGGGCCAGGTCGATCAATTTGCCGATTAATTCGCGGAAGGGAATGCCGTTCGCTTCCCACAATTTCGGGTACATGCTGATGGAAGTGAAACCGGGAATGGTGTTCACTTCGTTCAAGAAGATTTTTCCGCCGCGCTTTTCGATAAAAAAGTCCACGCGTGCCATGCCGCTCAATTCCAGTGCGCGAAAGGCTGTTACCGCCATGCCCTGGACTTTCTTCACTTCCGATTTCTTCAATTTCGCCGGGATAAGTAACTTCGTTCCTTCTTCCAGGTATTTCGCTGCGTAATCGTAAAATTCACGATGCGGCACGATTTCGCCGGGAAGGGATGCTCGCGGGTCGTGATTACCCAGAACCGAAACTTCAATTTCGCGAGCACTCACCGCGCGCTCCACCATAATTTTCATCGCGAATTCCGCGGCCAGATCCAGCGCGGGGCCTAGCTCAGCCCGAGAATGCACCTTGGTCATGCCCACTGAGGAGCCCAGCGTCGCAGGCTTCACAAAAACGGGATACTTAAATTTTTTCTCGATGGCGCGACGGATTTCTTTCGGCTGGCGTTCCCAGTCCGCGCGTTGCACCGCGATCCAGGGCACCACCGGAATCCCCGCCACCTGCATCAGTTTCTTGGCCACATCCTTGTCCATGCCAATCGCTGAGCCCAAGACGCCCGCGCCGACAAATGGCAATCCTGCAAGCTCCAGCAGGCCTTGCATAGTGCCATCTTCGCCGAAGGTTCCGTGTATCACGGGGAACACCACATCCAATTTTTGCCCGCGAGGACTTCCGTCGAGCGGCATGAGCGCCGATTCGGTGGGGTCGGCACTCATGAGCACGCGCTGACCCGTCCGCAAAACTTCCGGCAGCATTTTCTGCGCACCTGCACCGATCAGCCAGTGGCCTTCCTTGGTAATGCCGATGGGGACCGCCTCGTATTTTTGAGGATCGAGCCCGCGAATAATTGATGCCGCGGAGGCCAGCGAAACTTCATGTTCGCCGGAGCGTCCGCCAAAAAGCACGCCGACGCGCAGCTTTCGTGAATGACCGTTCAGTGGTACTTGCATTCGCTTAGGATGAACTATTCTGGCGGGAAACTTAAGGACTTGTCTTTGGTGAGCACCCAAACGCTTACTACCCTGGTTTTACGGCTTTTTTCCTCGTCGCCGGCTTCTGGCAAAGGTGAAAAAGGACTGATCGCTACGCGCACGGCAATAGCGTTCGCTTTGGGTGGCGCATTTACTTTCAAAATTTTATAACTTTTCACCGGACCGTAGTAGCCCTGCGGTCCCCAATCGGCCAGGAAATCTTTCATGGCGTAACTGGGTCCCGGTTTCCACAAGCGGTAAGCGGTGTCGGTATCGCCCGCGACGAGCGCGTCAAAGAAATGTTCGGCGGCGCGTCTTTCCGGATAGTAGCGAAACGCAAAATATAAAAGTACGACGACGAAAAGGGCTAGCGCCCCAATCGTGAAAGCCATGGCACGGGATTTGGTAGATTTTTCGGCAGGTGGATCGAATAACGTCATGGTTTTCTCCTGCCCCGCGAGCAGTGAAAATCAGTATAGCGTAAGCGTGCATTTCTTCGAGCAGGCGGCCGGTCAAAATATTCAGAGGCGGGTAGAACTCAAAATTCCTGAAACTAATCGGTGGCCATCTTCGCTTCTTCCGGCAGCATCACTGGAATGTCGTTCCGGATCGGATACACCCGATTGCAAGCTTGGCATTTAAGTCCCGAGCCATCGGCCAAGAGCTTCACAGGAGCTTTGCAAAGAGGGCACACTAAAATATCGAGCAAATCCTGTCGTACTGCCATGCAAGCCTCCCTATGCAGAGAAAATGTCGCGAATGCGACTTTATCAAAGCGGCCGCGCGCGCAGCAAATCGCTGTAGAGTTACTTCGTGGATTTTTCCGAAATCTTAGTTTCGCTTATACCTAGCGGCGAAGTGTTCCCTGCATTTTGCATACTTTGATGCAGTCGTTCTGTCATCGTGCGCGCTTCATCCGGCGTAAACAAGAGTAAACCCTTATCAGCGCTGGCCAGCTCTTGATGGTACCAATGCGCTCGCATGATTCCGGAAGCGGAGTGTGAATTCGTTCCTAACAAGAGATGCGCGATCTCGTGGGCCATGACGTGGCCAAGCAATACGGCGGCGTTTTGTTCATTGCGACGGTGCTGTTCCGCTATCCGTGCATAAAAAACATAGCTGTAGCAGCCGATTCCTTCTGGAGACAGATACGAAACGCCGAACGAGGATTCGCTCAGGCCAGCGTGCGGGGGCACGATGCGCTGTTGAAAATGAGTCGGGAAAATAGCCTTCCGACAAATTTCTGAGTCCGGCAAACCTTGGACCACAACCGGGCAATTGATCCACTTCACTTTTACCCCGGCCTGTTCAAAAACCCGCGTGGCGATGTTTTCTGCCTGCACTAACAGGTTGGCGGGCGCGCCGGCATCGTTATAGACAGACACGTTGACGATATTTGCCGAGGAACCTGAGGGGCTAGCCGTCACCGGAACGAGCGGCAGTAGAGAGAGAAACCCTAACCAAACGCACCAGCTTCCCGTCTTTCTTAGCACAGTTCGCCTCCCGGTCAGGCGAATGTGGGGTCGGGATGCGGGTACCTCAATGGTTGGCGGGCTACGAACCGCGCTTCTGTTGGTGACGAGCTAAATGGCTATGGAAGAGTCAGATACCAACACGGGTAACGCGGAAAAACCTGAAACATCGCAGGCCGGAAAACGTACTTAGTAACAGCTATTGAAATCAGGGAACCTCATATGCCGGGCACCATGGCTTCCAACATCATTCGCTTCGGGATTTTCGAGGCCAATTTGGACACCGGCGAACTTCGGCGAAATGGTGTCAGGATCAAACTGCAAGACCAGCCGTTTCAGCTCCTGGCGTTATTGTTGGCCAGGCCGGGCGAGATTGTGACGCGCGAGGAGTTACGATCCCGGTTGTGGTCTGACGATACATTCGTGGATTTCGACCATGCCCTGAACGCGGCGATCAGGCGACTTAGAGATGCCCTGGGAGATAGCGCTGACAATCCGAGGTTCGTGGAAACTCTTGCGCGGCGCGGCTATCGTTTTGTTGCTCCGGTCCATTCACAAACAAATGAAGCAACGGAAAAGGATGCGCAGGAAAACGCTTCAGCCTCCTCAGTGGGCCTTTATTGGAGAATAGCGCTGGCGGTCGTAATTGTTCTTCTGGCGGGAAGCGGCGCAGGGTGGATAGCGGCACGTCATTTTAACCCTGATATTAAATTCACAGAGCTGCGACTGACCGCCAATCCTTCCGACGATCCCGTGTTTAACGCGGTGATCTCGCCGGATGGCAAATATTTGGCTTTTACCGACAGAAAGGGATTTTATCTGAAAATTGTCGGAACCGGAGAAACACACTCCGTAGCGTTGCCAGACGGTTTCATCGCGCGGCCGGTGAGTTGGTTTCCGGATGGAAGTCACGTCCTCGCCAACAAATTTCCAGGATCTAGCGAACAGTCCAATATATGGATGAGTTGGAAGCCGCCGGGCGCCGAGGAACAGCCCAGCATATGGACCATTTCTGTTTTCGGGGGAAATCCGCGAAAACTCATGGAGAACGCTGAGGCACGATCCGTTTCGCCAGATGGTTCTCAAATCGCGTTCGTCAGAGGCGAGAAAAATCAGGAAATCTGGACGGTATCTTCCGACGGGGAACAATCGCGAAAAATCGTCAGCGAACCGGGCGAGATGTTTGGGCCGGTAGTATGGTCGCCGGATAGCCGCCGCTTGGCTTTCGTGCGCTATGGGCCGGGTGCTCACGAGGAATATGTGTCTATCGTGGTATGCAACCCTGCCATTAAGGAAACCAATGTCATTCTCTCAGACCTGACGCTCGGTGATGCGTTGGCGTGGGCTCCGGATGGGCGTTTGATTTATTCTCTAGCGGATCCGCCACCCAACCAGAATGGATTCAGCTAGCCGCCGCCCGATTGGCGAAGCAACGCGCCTCACTAGCAGTCCCGATCGAAAGATGGGATTGAGCGTCTCTGCGAACGGTAAGTCGCTGGTGTTTTTGAAATGGAGTGGAGCGCCGCACGTCTATCTGGCAGATATTGAGGCCCGCACCGGGCGACTTTCTTCTCCCCGCCGTTTGGGTCTTCCTGAAGGAAGGAATCTTCCCTACGCCTGGACTCCCGATAGCAAATCCGTGCTTTTTACTTCGGACCGGGATGGAGCTACACACGTGTTCAAACAGGCGGTGGATCAACCCGCGCCGGATTTACTCGTTGGCGGAAAGGCCTCGGTGACCCTCGCGAGGTTAAATTCTGATGACTCAGAAATTCTGTACCTGGTGAGCCCCGAGAGCCACGACCATCCTGGTTTCGCCAAGATTATGCGCGCGCCGCTATACGGGGGCGCTTCGAAATTGGTATTGCAGGATGAAGCCATTGGAAACTTTCAATGCGCGCATGCCCCGTCTTCGATTTGTGTGTTCAGCCAGTCCTTACCAAGCACTCTTCGGTTCGTAATTTTTGATCCGGTGAGTGGCGCGAAAACGGAATTGACACGTATTGAGGGGCCCGCGGGATACAAATATAATTGGAGCCTTTCGCCGGACGGATCGACCATCGCTGCGGCGGTATGGCGAAGCAATCAGATTCAATTTCTCTCAACCACAAATGGTTCGACGAAATCGCTAGCGGTTAAGGGTCAAGGCGGAATTCTGGCACTTGACTGGGCCGCCGATGGCCGGAGCATGTGGGCAAGTTCTTCAACGGCCACGGGAGCTGAAAGGCTCGTGAATATAGATCTGCACGGGGAGATGAGACCGATGCTGGAAGATGTGGATAGGGATATTGGATGGGCGATCCCTTCGCCAGACGGGCGTCGCGTCGCACTATGGGAAGCAAGTGGAAGCGCGAACGCCTGGTCGCTTCAAGGATTTTGAAGAACCGATGGCGACGGGGCTGTTACAGAATTAACCCACCAGGATCCAGCGGCTTCTTTTCTGGACTGTCAAACATATAGAATGCGCTGATGATCCAGGCGGCCGAAATTGTTTTTCTGACGCTGCTGCTTTTCGTTGTGGTTTTCGCTGCGGTGGCGCGAAAGCTGCAGACTCCGTATCCCATTGTGCTGGTGGTCGCCGGGCTGATACTGGGTTTTGTCCCCGGAATCCCGAGGATCCCTCTCAATCCCGACGTGATTTTTCTGTTGGTCTTACCGCCACTGTTGTACTCCGCGGCGTGGCTTACCTCCTGGCGGGAATTCAAATACAACCTGGTTAGCATTTTTCTATTGGCGTTCGGGCTGGTGGGTTTCACGGTGTTGGGCGTGGCGTATACCGCGCACTGGCTGTTTTCGGGATTCGACATGCGGCTTGGATTTGTCTTGGGAGCGGTGGTGGCCACCACCGACGCGATTGCCGCTACGGCGATATTCAAGAGGGTAGGGCTACCTAAAAACATCGTCGATATTCTCGAAGGCGAGAGTTTGATGAATGACGCTACCGGACTGCTCGCTTTGGAATTTGCGGTGGCGATGGTTGTGAATGGTCAAACGCCTACGGTTGCGTCCGGCGTGCTGCGGCTAACTTATTTGATCGCCGCGGGACTGGTGATCGGGCTGGTCGTCGGATTACTGGTCAAATGGATTGAGCCGCAAATTGACGATGGGCCCATCGAAATTGTGATTAGCATCTTAATCCCTTATTCGGTGTACCTGGCTGCGGAAGCGGTACATGCTTCGGGGGTTATGGCGGTCGTAGCTTGTGGATTGTATTTAAGCCGGCAGAGTTCCCAGTTGTTTTCTGCGAGCGTGCGTTTGCAAACATTCGCGGTCTGGGATTCCATGACGTTCGCCATTAATGGTTTGGTGTTTGTGCTGATCGGATTGCAGTTGCCCTATGTGTTAGCCGGAATTCGGGAATACGGTGTACGCCAGCTTGTACTTTACGGAGTGTTACTGAGCGTTATCGTGATCGTGCTGCGGCTTTTGTGGATGCACCCTGGAGCGAATCTTGCTTATTTCGTGCGTTCCCGTTTTCTTCATCAGAAGGATCCGCGTCCGTCTCCAAAACAAATTTTTGTTGTGGGCTGGACGGGCATGCGTGGAGTAGTCGCCTTGGCGGCGGCAATTTCTTTGCCGGAAACGCTTGCGAATGGCAGCGAATTTCCGGAGCGCAATCTGATCATCTTTCTGACCTTCAGCGTTATTTTTGTGACCCTTGTGCTGCAGGGGCTGACGCTGCCTCCGTTGATTCGCATGTTGGGACTAGCCGCGGGGCACGGGAGCGACGCCGAAGAAGAAGAGGAGGCGCGCAGGATCATCACCAGCACCGCAATCGCGCATCTCGAAGAAGCTCGCGGACAAGACGTTTCGGAGTTTGACTCTGTGTATGACGAGATTGGGCGTCGTTATACGCGGCGGCTCGCGAGTCTGACCAAAGAGGGCACCGAGGGCGATGCCATGAACAACCGGGAATTACTGCGTTATCGCGCCATTCTGGGAGAGCTCTTGCCGGTGGAACGCAAGACTGCCGTGCGGCTGCGAAATGAAGGGCGCATCAATGACGAAGTGCTGCGCAAGATCGAACATGAGTTGGATTTGAGTGAATCGCGATTGGCGTTGAGCTAGGACTGATTTGCCGGCTTGATCCGCAGTAGTGTTCAGAGCACTTGATCAAAACGGTCAATCGGGTTCCTGGTGGGTGACGATGTGCACATCTACGGCGGGAGCGTCGCGCAAAAAACGGTGAATTGCCGATAAGTAGAAAAGTTTGCGTAAGCCTTTCACATCGGCGCGGCCAAAAATCACTTGCGTGACATGTTTCTCCCGCGCGAAGGCCGCCATGGTATCCGCGACGCTTTTACCTTTGATGCGCACGACTCTTGCGCCCAAGTCTCCCGCGAAGCGAATGTTGGCTTCCAAAGATTTGTGGCCGGGACCTTGATTTTCCGCGCCAGTGTCCACGTGGACGACGTAGAGTTCGGCGTCCAGGCGTCGCGCCATGCGGGCGCCGCGAGCGATCAAGTATTGACCAGAGGGGTTCGAACTGATGCAAACGGCTAGTCTTTCGCGCACCGGCCAGTTTTTTTCGATGTCCTTGGCAGCCATGTAGGATTCCAGGCTGCGATCGACGTGTTCAGCTACCTGGCGGAGGGCTAGTTCGCGCAGAGCGATTAAATTGCCGCGGCGAAAAAAATTGTGCAGTGCCTGATGCACTTTGTGTTTGGAATAAACGTCCCCGCGCTCCATGCGTTGCTGGAGCGCTTCCGGCGTGAGGTCCACCATCACCGTTTCATTGGCCATTAAAGGGACCCAGTCGGGAACGGTTTCGCGCACGGTGACGCCGGTAATACTGTGGACCGTGGGCGCGAGGCTTTCCATGTGCTGAATATTTAAAGTGGAGAGCACATCGATTTTGGCATTGAGAAGTTCCAGCAGGTCTTCGTAGCGCTTGCGATGCTTGCTGCCGGGAATGTTGGTGTGGGCCAGCTCATCA
>Ga0193728_1000925_pt1 | contig 14633 bp, 2 predicted proteins | sample U1c1metaG_FD_143037 | JGI IMG/M metagenome (GOLD analysis project Ga0193728, IMG submission 143037) | Soil microbial communities from a riparian zone of the East river system, Colorado, United States - U1c1 | ecosystem: Environmental > Terrestrial > Soil > Riparian zone | place: USA: East River...
GATATTTGCTAGCTAATTACCTAGGGAGCTATATATACTCTTGTTATAATAGAGCCTCCGCGGCGCCCATAAGTACGATATACAATTGTCTTAGAGACACCGAGGGCGATAGGACTTTAAGCCAGTCCTTACTCCCCCTAATAGCGGCTCCCTTATATTACCCCCTACGACTAAGCTTATACGCTAGGATGCGGTATTTATACAGGTTCCTTAGGATCCTACCTTAGGTAGTATTATTGGCAGCGGTATATAAAGTAATACTCCTTAGCTTAAAGAGGTAGCTATATATTTTAACCTCTAGACTAGCTCCTATCCTTATAACTAGAGAAACTAGCAAATCTTAGCACTAAAATAGTCTCCTCTTTTAGTACTCTTTTACTTACCCCTTTACTTCCTCCTATAAAATATATTCCTTATATTCCTCTAATACTTAAGCCTAAGATAAAATCTAAGGCTAAGCCTAAGGCGAAGCCTAAAATAATAAAACCTAATTCTAGTAAAGCTAGCTCCCCTAAATATAATAGAGAGTAGGCTAATATTAACGACTTCTTAACTAATCTACTAGACTCTAAAGCGTTACGTTCTCCAGATCTAGGACTACTAGCTCTAGTAAGAGCTATTAATCCTTTAGGTTTACTATATTAAGGTATTATCAATATCTTAAATAGTATAAGATAATAGATATCGGCTAATATATACGTATAGACGGTAAAGGTGGTCTTAGCCCTATTCCTCTGTAGATACTATAGAGTTACTAGCTTAGCTAGAAAGGGGCTAACTAGGCTATAGGCGTTAAGAAGATAAACTTAGCTATAGATAGGTTATTTAATAGAGGCAGTCTAGGTAGGTATACTAATAGCGTTACAGCTTTTATTTACTAATTAATAATAGAATTTTCTTTAGTTCTAGAGGATAATATAGCTAGAGTAAGCTATAGTATAGGGGATATCTAATCTAGTAGTGGGTAGCTAGAATATTAGGATAACGGTCTAGACGTAGCTAGTATACGCGCCCCCTCTATAGAGAATACTAGAGGCGTATATAATAGTAAGTAATCTTCCTACAGACTTATAGAGTCCCTATTTTAATATATTTAAAGACAGTCTACTAGAGTAGGATAAACTTCTCTATAAGGATCTGGGTATAATAAGTCGGCCGTCTATAATACATAAGCGGAAGCGTACTTTATCCGCTAATATAGCTATCTCCTTTATAGAAGTGCTAGACTTAACCTTAGAACCAGCTCTAGAAGACTCTTATTTAGTAAAGCGGCAGAGGTTAGCCTAGCTATAGGGAGAGAGCCTTATATCTAGTCCTATATATATACTAAAGTTAACGCTACTACTAGGCTGCGGTAGCCCGATTTCACCTCTTAGAACTAGTAATAATCTAAATACTAGTAACCTAGACAGTAGTAATAAAGATAATAACGTAAATATCCCGGACTTACCTTAAAGCGATATCCTTAATTTAGTAAATAGTAGGGATAGTAAATACTAAGGGTATAGGCTAGATATAGGGCTGCTAGAGCCCTTAAGATAATTAGTCTCTCTATATAGATAAACGGAGGGTAATTAATATATTAGTAAGGATATATATATAGGTAAAGATAGAAGCAATAGTAGCGATAGTAAGGTTAGGGAAAGTGGCGAGAACGACCCTAATAGTGACCAGGAGGTGTCCCATAGGGCTAGTATAGTAACTTTATAGCGATATAAACGTAGTAATTGTTTATTCTAGGATAAGTAGCGCGGTCTAATAGGAATAAGTCTTAAACGGCTTAACGGGAGTACGAGGCCTATAAGAATATTACAATATCTAAAGTTATTACTAGTACGCCACTACTCCGGATCTAAAGCAGACATTATAACTTAGTCTACCTCCCTTTAAATATCCTCTCTAGGAGTAGGGGTAGTATATAACTACACCGTTAACTATAGATAGAGCGACTATACGGACTATCGGCTAACTAATATTACCCTTTGCTAGGTGCCAGAATGTATAATATTAGTGACGGCGATTATCTATTAGAATAAGATAACGTTAAAGTTGTCTTTAAAACCGTTAACAATTATACGCGACTTGCTTGGTAACGTAGGGCAACTTATCCGTATAACGCAGTTAACATCGGATTTATAGCTATTAGTGGGCTATTAGTATAATAATACGCTAAATGTATATGCTAGTCCAAGCTTAACGTAGTAAAGCAGTAACTATACCGCTAGCAAAACTGGTACGCGTAGTCCGCATAGCAAAGGTGCCAATAATGATGCTGTTGGTCCAGACGACAAGGAGGACGATAATAATAGAGATGACGATTTTAGGAATAGCAGCCAAAGCTTAGGCAGCGAAAGCTTAGGTAGTAGTGATTCTAATACTAGCGCCGCCGCTGCTGATAACGGGCGGCTCTATAGAGAGCATAGGCGCGTATAAGTCCAAATATATCGGCCGTGGCTAGAGTTAGACAATTGGCGCTTACTCGCGTATAAGAACAAGATGGGTATAAAGTGGGACGATATATTTGGTCGCTTCCCAGATTAAACGCTGGGTGTAGTATAGGCGCACTAGCATATATTATAAGGGAAGTAATTTATTAAGGCCGCTGTAATATCCTTAGGATCTCCCAAACCGTTCTTATAAAGTAAGGTTTATTATAACTATAGTACTTTATCCTATTTACTACTAGATTCCCTTACTATTTTATCTATAGAATTATATATACTATACTAATATTAAGAAATAATTCTAATCTCCCTAAAGAAGTTAGTCTCCAGAATCTCTCCTTCTCTTTATTATCTAATTTCGTCTAAAGCGGCGAAGTTTTATAATATTATAGAAAATTTAGAGACCTGGCCTGCAATCTTCTTAATATACTTATCCTATTCTTTTTATATATAGCTAGTTAGAATAGAGTATAGGGAGTTAAAATAATTAAAAGTATTTAGATTAGAAATAATAGCCTTAATGCTAATTAGACACCAGCTCTGCTTAATAGAAGTTCCCCTCCCGCTCTAGAAATACTAAAGAAAAGCCTAGGCTTAGAAGACTATTAACCTAGATTGCTAATGCTAGCCTTTCTATATACTAATATTATAGTACCTTAGAGAGGGGACATACATCGCCTTTATTTATTTGGTACTCCTTTAGGAATAGTTCTACTAGTGCTTCTAGCAGCGGAGGGTATTTATACCCTCCCTCTTTATTATTACATTCGCGCTAATACGCCAGTTCCCTTTTAATCTAAGCTATATTATAATTATTATCTTCCTTTTTATACCTTTTATAGGCCTTAATATACCCTATAATCTTATATAGGTTAATATAGCTACTATATTTAAACCATTTCCACAATATTAAACCCTATATCTAAGGCTAATCTTAATTCTACTAGTAATAATCTATATTAAGTCTAAAGCGTATAGGGGCGAGTAAAGGTAAGTTAAGTATTTTTTTAAGATAGGATACGTAGAAATACTCCCGTGGCTATATATTAAGCACGATTTAATATTTATCCTTAATCTTAACCTACCTACTTCCTACTTTCTCTATAAAGAAATAGTAATCTATTTAATATCGTACTTATACTATATATCTAGGTAGAGTTGGCTATAATAGGACTGTTAATACAGGTTTACTCTCGAGTTAACGTTATAAGCGTAACTTATTCTCCATAATCTTTTCTTTAGGCGTTATCCGTAAACGCTACTCTTTTTTAGCAGTAAACCCTACTATATCTTTTAGAATTTCCTCCCTTTCTCTAATATCGCTTATAGGGCTTATAGGAGACTTAGATCTTCGGCGGCTTCTATAGGGTTTTCGTAGAATGTTTATAGTCTATAAGTTCTATAATAATACGGCGTTGTATACTTTAAAGGGTAGTGCGAGAAGGTAGTATAGGAACTATAGGCTAAAAAATCTAGCTTAGTATAGCCTTCGCGCTTATATTATGGTTAGTAGTTATTTTAGTATAATTATATTATTATTATAGAAGATTTAAGAAGCTAGAATAAAATTTACGGAAGAGGAAGACGTGCTACTTATTAAGTTAAAGAAGGAATAGGATCTTTTATAGGAATAGATTAAAGACCACTTTTTAAAAAGAAGTCTTAGATTACTATGGGCGTATTACTATTTAAAATTGAAGGCCTGGCCTGCTGTATAGAAGAAAAGGGGCCGGCCGAAGATCCTTTAGGCTGTCCCTTATATACCTTAAATACCTCTATACCTCTATACCTCTATCCTAACTAGTATCTAGCTATATCTTTTATTCTTAGGATTCTTTTAATATACGAGGCTTAACTAAGTGCCCTATTATTATCGCACTGGATAATGCTTAAGTGCCCTTACTTGGAATAGGGACTAGCGGCCTAGTTAGCCTATTAAAGGATTACAACGATTAGGTGCTGAAGTCGCCTTTCCGGTAATAAGTACTTTTAGCGCGTGATATCTAGCGCGAAAAGGCCGTCTACAAGCGCCTTGGCCAACACCCGTGCTTGCTACGGTACTACAAGACTATAGGCGACGGCATCTGCCTGGAGTATATGCCGATGGGCACGCTTCGAAACTACCTTATATTAACGGCTGCGTCCTCTATTATTGCCTCGCAGTGGTGTGACTAGATCGTGCAGGCGACTAGGGGACTGCAACACTTGTATAGTAACGACATTATCTAGAGCGACCCCAGCACCCGAAACTATCTACTTGCTAACGATCTGTCTCTCCGGATATGCGACTTTGCTAGCTTGGGCTTATAAGGACTTATACTAACCGTAGGTCTATATAGGCGCTCTTATAAGAGCTGGGATAAAAGTCCCTCTATTATAAGTAACCTTTTTAGTCTTAGGTCGATAATATATAAGATTATTACTGAAATACTACCTTTTTAGGACTTGTCTAAGGAGAAAGCGTAATATCGGTTTAGTATAGGTTAGTTTCCGGATACTAAGGGGCTTACGTATAGGGAAGTTATTTAGAAATATTAGATGGGTAGGTATTAAGATTATAGATATATATTATAGGATATCTATAGGAACGACTAGTAGTATTTAATTCTAGACTGTTAGCAATAATAATATTGCATACTCTTATACCCTTAGTATTATTGCTTGGCAATTTATAACTTCTCCTAGGAGCTATTGCCTGTCCGCCCCTATAGCCGTAAATAGACCCTCCTAGAAAATGGTATAAGGATTCTATAAATATTAGTATACAATTAAGGACTAAGATAATATTAGCTAGTTCTGCTTACCTTATCCTTAATACGAGCGGTATACTTCCTCTTAATTAGTTAACTAGCCTATATAGATATCCTCGGTTATCTAGTAGTTATTTCCGCACTACTTTACTCTTATACTCTCTACTATATAGCCATATTTGACGTATCGTGTTTTATAGTAATATGTTTTGCATATTATGGAGAGACGTATTGCGAAACTAAGGCGTGTTACTTATGATTTAGTGTAGCGTTAATGTAGAGGCTTAGAGAGGGGAGGTAAGAATACGCATTCCCTTAGGTATTAAGACTCCGCCCACTTTAAATGCGAGACAGTTTTCTAGGTAATAGGATGTTTCTTTTTATATATTCCATTTCTAACTTAATCTATTTATAGCGCATTTCCTATTATATAAGGGCTATATAAAAAGGTCCGCAAGAGTATTACTTTTTCGAGGACGGTAAGTAAGAGCTACTTATATTACTACTTATAACGCTATAGATAACTTAGCTAGTTAAATTAAATTATATAACACAGCTAAAATAGAGCGGCGTCCGAATAATATAAAGTCGGGCGTTAATAATTAATTAACTTATATATATAATATAAAGGCGTATAAACTGGCTGTAGTTAATTTGCCTTATAAATAAGAATAAGCTATGAGAATCTAATCCTTATAAGATATTTTAGTTAGTGGAGGGGTTATATATATCTGGTGACTCTAATATATAGCTAAAATGCACGTTATAGTGGATACCTTACCCGTTCTACTATTCGGCTGGTAGCCTAATTATATATATAATATTCTACGCTAGAAAGCTTTAATAGTAGGGTAGGGTAAATCTAGCCGCAGCTTAGCCTACTTGGCAATTCTTTTATATAAGCCTTCCTGTTGGGTACTAATAACTAAGCAGCTATAAACCTATTAACTGTAGTAATACCTCTATTTTCCCTTATAAATTTCCTTTAACCCTACTTCGCTAATTATTCGCAGCGTAGTTCCGTAAAGCTGCTCTCCGTTTAAGCCTACGATCCACCTCTTTTTATATTTCTTATATTCTACCTCTTATAGTTATCTAGCAATTCTATTCTTACCATTAAGGTAAATATTAGCTTAGCCATTTACCCTTTTCGCGTACCCCTTTTTAGTTAACTATAAGTTATATTCTTAGATAAAGTAAATATTAACTAAGCCTTCCTTCCTTGGCTACTAATAGGCTAATAGGTCTTGCGCGAATTATAGCCTTCCTCCCCTAGCCGACTTAGTGTCTCCGTTAAAACCTTTTACATTATATTATCTACTTATTAATTATAGCGGTCAGATATTTTAAACTTCTATTTTACTCCCTTTAACGTACTTATAGCTAACTTATATGTCTATTTAGAGAGGTAACAAAGCTCTTACTAAGTAAGAAGAAAAGGATATCCTAAGTTATCGTTTCCCCCTAACTATTAAAGATAGGACGATATACTTTAAAGGCGAATATATTTTAATCGTTAACTAAGAAACCAACGACTAGAAAACGTTTAAAGAAAATATAAGTAAATATTAGGAATATTAGGTGCCTGCTAGTTATACTTATTACGTTAGAGGCGCTAGCGTATATTTTAAAGTCTAGGAGATTATACGTCGTAGCCTAAAGACATTATTTAGATAGTATCTATTATTGTAACTATACTAGATGGTAAAGGAGATATCCTATATATAACCCTTTAGGAATAAAGTAGCCCAGTATCCTATTATCTCTAATTCTTATTAACTTCTTTCCTATTTCTATAGCTAACTATTCTAGACGGCTGTTCTAAATAGCTTGGGCAATTTCAAGATATTGCTAGCTAGTGCATTTGTATATATATACTTCATTTCTGTTAGTGAAATTATTAGTAGGGCCTTGTATATATTTAAAGCTTCTCCTTACCCCTGTTTTCCTTAGATAGTGATAATAAATCAGCTAGTGCTAGTTTCTCTTGCTTACTTTCGTCTTCAATGCGCCTTTGTTTTCTATATTTTACTAGCTTCCGTAATAGATTGTTAATTGCTAGCTATAATTAGTTCCTTACGCTGTTTTCACTAATCTAGCAGACTAACCTTTAAGAAATTCGCCGTATTCAGGAGACTTTTGTAAAAATTCTTTATCTTCCCTAAGTATGTGCAATGTGTCTCGTACCGTAGGTAGCTATGTCTAGACCAACTCGGGCTTGATATTGTCAAGGAGGCAGGTAAATATATCTAAGGCTATCGATCCTCCAGCCTAAACGGTAGGCGCGAAAGCAATTGCCTATAAAATCACCCCGTTAGGACTTAAGCCTCGGATTAACTTGTATCTCTTGCGGGTAGATTCCTTCTTAAACTTTACGTCCTTAGAATTGAATTTTAAATCTTTAGAACCCTTAAATATTATAACGATATTTCTCCTAAAGACGGCTAATTGTTTCAATTGACCCTTAGCGAAGAGGTTACCCCTTAATAATTATACGTTCGACCTATGTTCCTCGCTTTCCTTCTAGGCTCGCTATGTCCGCGATTCCTTTAGCACTTAGATTTTATCCTAAACTTTCTTTACTACCTCCAAAAGTTTTAAGCTTAAGTCGCTTAAAGTGTCCTACTGGTTATCGGTTAGATAGACCTTATAGAATTTCAGCTATAATTATTTAGTCTTTTTAAGTAGGCCCTTTAACTGCGAAAGTATTGTAGTTACTAATATGCTAAAAGATTAGGGACTAGTGGGCATAGTGGTAGGGGGAGAGAGGGAGAGGAGCTGATTAAGTTATATGTCATAGGGCCGTTAAAAGCCAAGTTTGGATTTTAAAGTTGGGTAGCTGTCTAATTTATGCAGGTCTGCAAAACTTTTAAAGCGAGGGTAGCTAAGTTTTGTCGCCTAGAGAGGGATGGTGTTAAGTACCTAAAGAATCGGATCTCTAATTAGGGGTTCTTTATAGAGCCCTTCCTAAATAATATACAGCTAGATTGCTTACTACAATCTAGCTAGCATTGCTGGTACCAATTCTATACTTATATCTTCAATTCGACCTAAGATATTACCTATCTCCTGTATATCAATTAGAGCACTTCCATACTTTGGGCGATGTCATTTTTCAAGCTCGCTCTAGTGCTAGAGTTAAAATCCCGTATATAAGCTAGGGGACTATTTCTATAGATACGGCAAGCACGTATACTATAGCTTTATTTACTACAACGGAGATAATATTAATATGTCTTAACTAAAGTCTACTAGGATTAATTAGGGAGGGTAGCCTATTACTAGAAGAGGGGTGTAGATATACCTATAGCATAGCTTATATTATATAAGAAAAGGGCGGATCCGGCCTAAAAAACAATACTATCTAGCTCCTCTTTCTACTTAGCTCCTTCTTTAAATTAGTATTACGTTACTAAAGCTTTATAGTGGTAATAGATCGAAAGGTATAAGATTGGGTAGATTTTCCTCTAGAGACCGGTACTATTAACCTCCTCTAGCTACTTCTCTAATCTTATACTTTAAATTAGCTCTACCCTTTAGGCAATATGTAGACTATATTAAAGACCCTAAACACTCCTCCGGGCAGCCCTACTCTATTACCAGCTTAGCAGCCCCTTACTATATAGTATGCTCTACAATTCCTAGAGCTGCTAAAGGTAGCTATAGCAACAAATACGTTATTTACCTCTACCTTTACCCTAGAAGGCCTAGCTATCGAGCCACTAGCCCTAGGAGACCCTAAAACTAAAGTAATATTATAAGCCTCTAGGTTGGAGTACAAGACGGTAAATAAAGTATATATCTTTATAGTTATACATATATAGTCCTACTAATACTATTTCTTCACAGTTAGGATAAGAAAGCTTATTAGTATAAGATTGCTAAGCTAGTGACCTTAATAGGAGAGGTTAATAAACTGGACCAATACGTATTTGTTAATCATATTCAAATCGGTAGGCATAACACTCTTTATAAGTGTCTTTAATTACTAAAGATAAATTATAGATAAGAAAACCAAAGACTCTACGTCTTATATTAATATTAAGTCTAAGGGGTTATAAGACGTTCTAAGAAAGGTCCTTAAAGATATCCGCGGGATCTACCTAAGAGAGGACAAGCCTTTAGTGCGGAAAATCTCCGCTATTAAAACTTACCAGCTTATACCGCGTATAGGTTGAATAGAACATCCTATATAATTTTATCCCGGAACTAGAATTATATTAAAGTAGTATAAACGTTAACTCTAAGAATAAAGTATATTTAAAACATCTAGACCTCTTAATTAGCTTTATTAAAACCACCTACACATCTATAACTAAACGCCTCTAACCCCTTCTTAAGAATTATAAAATTATATATAATCTACTCTAGGCTCTCTTTAAGCTAAGCTTAGAGGTATATACTACTTATCCTAGTACTAGTAAACTAAGATATATTATATTTAATTATAGTAAGGAGAAAGCAAGACTAAGTAGAGCTAAGTACTTCTATCTAGACTGTTACTACTTTGATTTTAATAGGAAAGTATTTAGGGAAGCCGCCCTTAGGCTTACTATTAAGAAGTTTCGCGGAATAAAACGGATAGACTTCCTCTAGGCATTTCCTCTAGAGTACTACCGAAAATCGAGTAAGATTAGAGTATAGCTGATTGGGTATAGTTAAATGTTTAATAACTTAAGAGGCGTCCACCACCGCTAGTACTAAGGGACTGCCTTCTATAAGGATAATGACGGTAATAAGATTAGAGTCTTTGTTAAGAGCCGAATTATAGTTAATATAGCGTATTTCTAGCAAATTAACCCTAATTACGCTAGACTAAAAATTAACAAGTCGCTAGAAATACTAGACTTATTAGCTATCTTTAATTTTATAGGGGGCTTAATAGAAAGGAAAGACTAAATTAAGAGGATAGATTTAGATCTAACTAAAATAAAGGATTAAGATTTCCTAGTCAGCAGCCCAACTATACTAGGTTTTAGTCTAGGTAATAAGCTCTAGCGTGCGTTATCTTTACTTATACATAAGCGGCATTTGCTAACGCGTTATAGTTAAGTTTATAGTTGCTAATATTAGCAACATTACGTAGAACCCTTCTTCCTTTAATAACCTTAGGATTCCTACTTAGTAGAAGGAAATTATTTAAGCTCTTAGTAATACCTACTTATCTTAGGACTCTTACCCTATCTTAGATAACTTTATATTAGGTAAAGGGCGTAAACTTATTACCCTTCTATAGTATATTACTAAGCCCTCTCTTATAAAATTAGTTATACTATTATCTACTAAGATAAGTAAATTAGTAGGCCGCCTAGTATTAGTAAGACCTTAATAGCAGAGGCGATATTAGAACACCTTAGGAGACCACTTTACGTTATACGTCTCTATTCCCTTATAATTGCGGCTCTTCCTAACTAAGTAGATCTCTACTAGAGAATTAGGTATAACTGCGGATATACTTAAGGAAAAGCTTTCTCTTATCTTTAAGATGGTAACTTACTAGAAAGCCACTCTACTCCTTAATAAGGCGGACGTGTTTATAGAATAGCGTGCTACTAATAATATTTATTATAATGCCCTTATTTATATATTCTTGCGCAAGCTTAAATACTATAAAGGAATCTTATTTCTTATAACTAACTAGGTAAAAACAATTGACGAAGCTATTGCAAGTAGAATATACCTTGCGCTCTAGTATAGTCTATTAGATTGGATCGCTTAAGAGGTAGTTTAGAGGAGTTTCCTTAATAAGGCGAGCACGATAAAAGGAGCCGTAGATTTTACGGAAAAGGACCTTAATATTCTAGTAGGGAAGGATCTTAATAGCCAAGAGGTAAGAGTCTTTACGTCTACAGTAAAGCTAAGCTAATTGATTTTCCGATCTAGATTAAAAATACTATTTTTATGGCTTAAGCATTGGCTAGCTATAAAGAGATATAAGTGTCCTTACTATATCTAGAATTCGCTATTAGTGCAAATGTAGAATTTTAGCGTAATTTTATAGGAGGAGGCAAGTTTAACAATATACAGTCCTATGCTTAGCTCTCTTAATTTTACTAGGGTATTAGGGGTCTATAGAATATATACCTTTTTAGCGTATAGGCAGATATACGTTTAGGATTTAGCTATCTTTTTCTTTTCTTCTTTTTTCCTATTTATACTTATTAATAGTTAGAGGCAGTATATTACTTAACTATACTATTTATTGGCTAGTAATATATATATATATATATATTAATAACTTTGCGTTATATAGCTTTAACGTAATATAGATATATAGCCTTAATCCTAAAACATAGAATCTAATATTACTAGATAGAGTTAGTTATATAAGCGGGTTTCTATTAAAAATAAGATAGAGAAACTAGAACTTTATTATTTTTCTAGATATACTATCTATATAGGATAGCGTAGAAATTAAGAAAAGAAAAGCTAGTAATTTTAAACAGTTTTAAATAAAGTTCTATACAGGATAGAAAATAATAAAAGTATTATTTTTATAGCTACTTTTCCTATATAGGAGGATATTAAAAGAGGTATTTAAAAGCTAGATATAAAAAGAGAATTTTAGTAGAAATCCTATATAAAATATTATCTTTTATAAATATATTTTTAAAATAGAACACAAATTCCAGTTTCTATAAGATTTTTTATTAAATTATTCTATATAGGATATTATAGGAAATAGGATATAAAATCTAGGTAATTAAATTTTAATATAGGATTAAAAATATAGTAGATTATTATATTTATTAGCTATTTATACTATATAGATAAAATTAAAAACTATATAGGCGAATTACTAGTAGATCTGGGAATAGTAGAACGGAAGCTATAGGGTATTAGTTCCTATATAGGAGAGGAAAACGTAGCTAGTGGCTCCTATAGGGGAGCTAAAGCTATACGGGAATATAAGCCGTAGGGGATTGGTTCCTATAGGGCGGTAGAATATATAGGTATTAGTACCTATAGGGGATTCGTTAGCGTAGGGGATTTATTAGCGTAGGGGATTTATTAGCATAGGGGAGTAGATCCTATAGGGGAGTAGATCCTATAGGGGATTTATTAGAGTAGGGGATTGTATCCCGTAGGGGATTATTAGGAGTAGGGGATTGGTTCCTATAGGGCGGCAAAACACGTAGGTATTGGCTCCTATAGGGGATTTATTTAAGTAGGGGACTTATTTAAGTAGGGGATTAGTTAGAGAAAGGGATTAATTCTCCTATAGCCTCCATTTAGGTGGCATAAGGCGGCTTCTAATAGGCTAGGGAGTAGATTATATATTTTGTAAAAATATAAAGCCTATATAGGATAGTAGGGTATAGGGATCTAATGATTTGGCGGAAGATTAGGTTATCCGCTTTTCTAGGTTTATTTAGCCTAGGCAACTCGCCCTCCGCTATTTTATATACGTTTTGACTAAAGGCTACTACCTAGCCTTAGCCGCCTAAATCTCTATAAAACTTGTGCGGTAGAAGAATATAGGAAAATAAAATGTTATTCTATATACTCTACTAATACCTCTAGATCCTTCTATACTTGCTAGAGAATCTCTTTTATCTAGGAATAAAGCGCCCTATCTTCCTTCTCCTACCTCCTATCTATTAGGAAAACTACCTTCCGCAGCCTATTAACCTATAGCTTTAGTAGTTAGTAGTAGGGTGTAAATGCCTTGGCTATACGGTTAAGAAAATAGCCTTCTCTACTTACTAGCCCCGATTTTAACTTAGCTAGCTTTGTAGTATTCTTATAGTTCTAATACTTAAACTTAGTTAGACCGATATCTTTACCTAGCCCGTTATAGTGTATATATATCTAGAAAAGCACCTAGAAGAATAACTCTAGATTATACCTAAAGGAGTGTTTCTCGCCTAGAAGCACTCCTATAGCTATAAACGCTCTTGTACTAGTCTTGCCCTATACTCCTAAAGGTCCTTCTTGCTTCTCTTTAATCGCGAGATTGAAGTTAATTAAGAATGCCAACTAAGAAGGATTGTTGTCTTCCTTATTTATTATAAGGTTACCTGTTAAAATATTATATTAGATAACACCAGCCTGTATATATAAAGACTCGTATCCTTTAATACTACCCTCTAGTATAGCAAGTATTACAGCCTAAGAGCTTGCCTTGTAAAGAGGCTTCCTATAGTTACTAGTAATAACGCGTCAATATACGCGATTCTACTTAATAGGGCGCTTAGTTAGAGAGGTTAAATATAGGCACTTACCGGGTAGTAATAGGGCGCTATAACTGGAAGACCTCTTTCTGCTAGAACTTTGACCTTTTCTTATACTGCCTTATACTCCAGCTAGTCTTAAAGGCATTATTAAGTCCTCTAGCTTATAGTTTGTTGCTTTAGTAATATCCAGCCCCTTATAGATATTAAAAATGTTATTATCTTGTCCACCTATATAAACAGTCTTATAGTAATAGTACCTAGCTATATTAACCACTTCCTTCTCTAATATCTTACGCAGCAGTTTACCTTCTTCCTCGCGCTCTAGGTACTACTATAAGTCTTTAATAATAAGGGGTTTCTTAGAGGTATCCCCTTTATAGTATCTTTTCCAGTAAGTTATCGCCTAACCTATAACGCAGTATGCCCACTTAATAACATTGTTAAGGATAAGACGCTTAGTCTAGCCGTTGCGTATAATTTTAATGTACCGTTTGCCGTCTAATATTAGAATAGTAGGATTGAACCCGAGCTGCTCCTTATTTATCTAGAGAAATCCTAACATTGCCGAGGTAAATTATAGTCTATCTTTATTAATATTAAATAGTAAAGATGTAATGCCTCCTACCTAGTTATACTCCTATAGCCGCATAATAGATCTATAGAGGGTAAAGCCTAGGACAAAGCGACGAGTGTCCTAAGCGGCGAAGACTTCTCTTATATATTTCCCTAAATTAAACTATACCTACAAGGGTATATTGGTATTTGGATTACTCTTTAGCTCTCCTAGTATAAGTATATACGACTAATAGCATTAAGAGCTTTCGCTGGCCATTAGATTATCCACAAAACCAATATCTAGCTTTTACTTTGCTATAGACCCTTATAAGGGCTGCTTAGTATATACAATAAGCTTTTATTATATCTTTAGGGCGGACCTATACTCCTTAGCGAGGCCTAAAAATAATCTAATTAGGTTATTAAACCACTCCAGGACATTATCTTGCTCTACGCTTTTAGGCCAGTTACGCTAGCCGCCCTCAGCGTATAGTGGATTGTTCCCTTTCTTGTATTTCTTAAAAATAACGGCGCTTACCTCTTTAAGACCTTCTACTCCCCTAAAGAATACTTTATATAAGCTAGGAATCCCTATATAAAGAGGGCCTAGCTCCTCCTTTAGAATATTATCTACGTATTTCCTGTATTTGGACGAGTTAGTAAAGCTGCTTATATTGCGTAGATGTGGGGTTTAAACGTAGAATAGT
>Ga0193728_1000926_pt1 | contig 14632 bp, 14 predicted proteins | sample U1c1metaG_FD_143037 | JGI IMG/M metagenome (GOLD analysis project Ga0193728, IMG submission 143037) | Soil microbial communities from a riparian zone of the East river system, Colorado, United States - U1c1 | ecosystem: Environmental > Terrestrial > Soil > Riparian zone | place: USA: East River...
ATTTGTCATGCAAGAACTCCGGCACGATTCAGGCCTAGCAAGGAAACCAGATGGAGACGATGGCTCCGATCCGCCCGACCGTGCACCCGCTGCGCCGTATCTCGCTGAGGCTGGGACCGGCCGCTGCGGCCGAAGCCCGCTGCCAGGTCGAAGCCGCCATCTACGCCTGCCGCGCCCCCGTTGACATGTCCGTCGCCGTCCTGCTCGCCAGCGAGCTGGTGACCAACGCCATCCAGCATCAGGCGGGCGAGACCGCCGAGCTGGTCATCGACTGCAGCCGCGGGCAGTTGCGGGTGGACGTCCACGACACTTCCGGCTCCATGCCGGTGCTGTTGGATGCGCCCGCGGACGCGGAGAGCGGCCGGGGCCTCATGCTGGTCGCCACCCTGTCGACCGACTGGGGCTTTTACCGGACTCCGGCGGGCAAGGCCGTGTACTTCACCCTCGCGTTCCAGGAGCACCTGGATGAGGGCCGTGACCGCAGCCCGGGGGGCAGCGCCGTTGTTTCGGGTAAGTCGTGAGCCCTCGCTGGAGCCGCCGGACGCCCTGCGCGCTCGTTCGCGCCCGTGCGGTCATAATCTTGACTCGATATTGCGCAATGCAGCCTCGCGCGCGATGTCAGTGCGGGAATGGACGTCCAGCTTCTTCAGGATGTGGGAGACGTGACTGGCGACGGTCCGCCGGGAGAGGAACAGCTTGGCGGCGATCTCCGGGTTAGAAAGGCCTGCCCCCACCAGGGCGGCGATCTTAGTCTCGGCGGGCGTGAGGCTGTCCCAGCCGCTTCGCGCTCGCCGGTGCTTCGTTGTGGGGCCGCGGCGGATGCCGTGGGCGCGGAACCTGGCCTGGAGCCGCGCCACGTCCGCCACGGCCCCCAGCGAGGCGTAAATCTCCATGGCCCGGGTGAATGCGGCCCGGGCCTGGTCGCGGTCGTCATCACAGACGAATTGCTCGGCGGCCGCGTCCAGCGCCTGCGCGTTGAGCATCGGGCGGCTGGCCTCCGCGTAACGCTCCGCGGCCTCGATCAGTCGGCCGGCGTCATGGTCCAGCAGACCGCGGCAATAGAGCGCGTTCGCCTGCCGGTGGGGGATCCCCGAGTCGGCGGCCAGGGCCGTGGCGTGGCCCGTGAGGTCCTTCGCCGTGTCCAGGTCGCCTGTCTTCGCGGCCAGGCGGACCGCGTCGGCCAGCAGGTCCTCGACCTCCTCGAGTTCCTCCATGTTGTCGGAGAACCCGGCCGTCAGTACGGCCAGCGCTTCCGGCAGCGCGCCGTCTTGCTCGGAATCCAGGCTGCGGGCAAGAGCCAGCGGGGCGATGACCCGGTTACCTACCCGCTGGGCATCCGGCACCGCCGCCGCGAGGTGACGGCGGGCCAGGGTGACCTCGCCGCGGTGGAAGCAGATGACGGCCGCGATGCCGAGATCATTGCAGGCCGCGGCGGGCTCCTTCCGCTCTTCGTGCAGAACGACCGCCACCTCGGCCATCGCCTCGTCCCAGCGTCCGGTTTCGAAGAGCAGCTGACCCAGAGCGCCGTGCGCCTGGCCCAGCCGGATTGTCGTGCCGACCTGACCCGCCAGGTGCCGCGCCTCCCGAGCCGCGGCGAGGGCCTCCTCGTACCGGTCGAGATTGCCCAGCATGACGGCCTTGTTGATCTGCAGCAAGAGCTGCAGGTCGGTCAGGGCCGGATCGGCCCGGGTCACGGTCAGCGCCCGGTCGAACAGGGCCAGCGCGTCCGCCGACTGGCCCTGCACCGCGGTCACGATGCTCAGCACGTGCAGGGCCCAGCCCATCGCCCAGTTGTCGCTGGCCTGAGAGGCCGCCGTGAGCGCGGTGGCGGCGACCCGGCCGGCCTTCTCGACCTCGCCGGAGTTGCTGTGCGTCCGGGCGGCGAGGACGAGCAGCCGGGCGCGATGCCGGGCCGAGATCCCGGGTGCGGTCAGGGCCTGGTTCAGAGTGGCCAGTGACTCCGCGGACCGGCCGGCCTGGATGCTGCACTGCGCCAGCGTCCAGTGCAGGTCGATGAGGAGATCGGGATCGACGGCATGCATCAGCGCGCGCTTCGCCACCTGCTCCGCCTCGGCTATCTCGCCGATCCGGTAGAGGGCGTCAGCGAGCCGGCCGGACAGATAGTCGTGCTGGGCCGAGGCCGCCGGGCAGCTCGCGACAGCATGGCGGAGGAGTTCCGCAGCCACCTGGGGGGCCTGGACGACCAGTAGCTCCGACGTGCGGGCCAGCCAGCTCAGGATCCACTCGCCCATCGGCTCGGACCGGCCGCCAGATCCGTTAACGGCCCACAGCAGCTGCCGGGCCACCCGGTCCACTGGGGCGCCGGCCTGCGCGAGGGCTCGCCCGGCATCGCGGTGCCAAGCGGCGCGTACCGGCGCCGGCATCCCGTCGTACAGTGCGGCGCGGATCAGCGGGTGCCGGAAGCTGAGGCCAGTGCCGGACTCGGTCAGCACGCCCGCGGCGCGGGCCCCGTCAAGGGCGGGGATCAGGTCCGCCACGCTGCGGCTCAGGACGGTGGCCAGGTCCGGCACGGCGAAGTCCACGCCCAGCAGAGCCGCCGCCTGAAGTACCTCGCGCACCGGCCCGGAAACGAAGTCCAGGCGATCCGCGATGGCCGCGGACAGGGAGCTGGGCGCGGGACCCCCGAGCAGCTCGGCGATCCCCGCGTCGGTGATGGCCAGGCTGGAGTTGCGAGCCAGCGCGGCGACCAGCTCGGTCACGTAGAGGGGATTGCCCGCCGCGCCGTCGGCGAGACGCATCAGCTTGTCGCCCGGTCGGCCGCCGGCCAGGGCCGCTACCAGCTCGGCTACCGCCGCCTCGGCGAGCCCGGTGAGCTGGAGCCGCACGGCATCGCCCGCCGCCCGTCGCAAGGCCAGCAGGTCATCCCGGTGAGGCACCGGCCGCATCGTCCCGATCAGGAGCAGCGGCAGCTGGCTCACCGACCGGGCTAGCCGTCCCCACAGGGCAATGCTCGCCCCGTCGGCCCACTGCAGGTCGTCGATGACCAGGATGGTCGGCATCACGGCGCACTGCTCGCTAATGAGCGCCAGCAATTGCTCGGCCAGCGCAGCGGACACGTCGTTGCCGCGGTCGGCGGCGAGCTCGCCCCGGAGCAGCCGGACGATAGTGGTGCGCCGGGGATCTGCGGGGTGCTCGCGTACCTGCAGGCCATCGAGCAGCGGCAGCAGCGGTAAAGCCTGACCCAGCTCGTCGCCCGCGCCCCAGAACACCTGGCAGCCAACGTCGGCGGCCTCAGCCAGCGCCGCTCGCACCAGCGTGGACTTGCCGATACCCGGCTCGCCCTCGATCAGCACCGCCCGCCCCCGGCCCGCGGCTACCTCGCGCATGAGCTCGCCCAGGATCGCCATCTCGCTGCCGCGACCGATCAGCGTCCCGGCCAGGGTCACGGTGGGCACGGTGGGCACAAGGCGGACTTTACTACTCGAACATAACGGATACAAGCGATGTTTTCGGATATTTGTTCGACGCGGAGCCGTTTTCTGGCGGCAATGGCATCGCGACGTGCCCCGGACTGTGGCGGTGAAAGTTGTTCTGTGGCTTGCAGTGCACGACTGGCCTAACATTCTTCTGCATGATGCTATGACGGTTTCCTGAAATTAGTCGGCGACAATTCTGCCGTGCATTTCACTTTATAGCCAAGGCTAGATAAAGACCAGCCGAGATGCATAATAGAGCTGAAAGGTGGGAAATAACCCCGCACAACGTAGGACGGCGTGCTGGCTGGCAACGCTGGACGGCGGCCTGCGGGCTGGGATTCGCTGTGGAGGAATCATGCGCACCGGGCGAGCAATCATCATCTCCGCAATATTAGCGCTTGGCACGGCCGGATCGATTCTGGCTAGCCCGGCAATGTTCGCCGCAGCCGCTGGGCACGCGCCCAGTGCGCAGGTGCATACAGTTGCTGCGTCCCCCAGCCTTTTCTATCACGGTTGAGCTATCAAGACGGTGACCCGCCGGGCGCAGTGCTATCCAGGCGCTCGGCCGGTCGATCGTCTGGAGTAACCCGGCCCGGTCGCCATGCGCACCGTACGCTGTTCTGTGATCTCCGCTGGATATTCGCGGCGATGCGCCGTCAAGGCCGACGGACTCCAGCGCAACAACTCGACTAGCGCACGGGCCTCTGGCGCTCCCGGAACCAGGGGCTCCGGAGCTGCTGGTCCCGCCGCCGACGTCGGCTCGCGACGACACGGCACATCAGGAATCGCCACGGAGGAATCATGCGAACCGGGCGGGCAATCATCATCTCCGCACGCCGAGCGCTAGGGCTGGCCGCGGCCATCGCGGCAGCGTCCCGGGCCGCGCCTCCCGCGCCCGCGACCCAGGCGCCTCCTGCCCCCGCCAGCCCCCACCTGCTGTATCACGGGTGACCTAGTAGACGCACGCAGATCAGCGGGCCGAGCGATAGGCGCCCCCCCGGCGACCTGACCGCCCTTTCTGGGCCGCCCTACGCCGCAGGCGCTCGCCGTGCCGCCCGCGCTCATCGCGCCGCCCGCGCTCATCGCGCCGCCCGCGCTCATCGCGCCGCCCGCGCTCATCGCGCGGCCCCATTTCCCGCGGGCCTGCATTCCCAGTTCAGAGGCGTGACCTGATCATCTTGACCAGGCGTTCCCGGAAACCGGCACCGCAGCTTCGCCATTGCCGACCGCCTTCTCCCCGATGGCGCCCGCCCGCCGCCCACTGGCCTGCGGCCGCCGGATCAAGGACGGCTGACCGCGCCCTGGCCTCCGCGTTTGCCCCGCGCCCCGGCCCGGTTACCCTTAATCTCAGCGCGAGGTGCAATGAAATTTACCAGTTTTTTATATGATCTCTGTGACGGCCGGGCTGGCCGGTCACGCGGACCCGGAGGGAGGGACGCCCGATGACTGTTCCAGGAAGCCCCATGGTGCGGCGCCGCCGACTTGCTGCGGAGCTGCGCGGGATCAGGGAGGGCAAGGGCAAGAGCGGAGACGCCGTGGCCGCGGCGCTGCGCTGGTCGCCCTCGAAGATCAGCCGTTATGAGCTGGCCCGGACCGGGCTGAAGCCGCGCGAGGTCGAGCGGCTCCTTGACTATTACGAGATCACCGGGTCCCGTCGCGCCCTTCTTCTCGAGCTGGCCGAGGATGCGTCCCGGAAGGGCTGGTGGGAGGAGTTCGCGGACAGCCTTTCCGCGGATTACCAGCAGTTCATCGGCCTGGAGCACGAGGCCAGCTCGATCGCGATCTGGCATGTTGAGGCGGTGCCGGGGCTGCTGCAGACCGAAGGCTACGCACGGCACGTGATCAGCAGCTACGGCCAGGTCGAGCCGATCGCGCCGGGCATGATCGAGCGGATGGTGCGAGTCCGGATGCGGCGCCAGGAGGCGCTGACCCGGGAGCCGGCGCTACAGTTGTCGGTCGTGCTCGATGAGTCGGTGTTAAGGCGCCGGATCGGCGCTGACGCAGTAATGCACGAGCAGCTCAAGCGGCTCGAGTACGAGGCCGACCAGCCCAATATAACGCTCCAGATCCTCCCCCTTGACGCGCAGCACACCGTTGTGGCCGAGTCATTCGTCATATTTCGCTTTGGGCCGGACAATGACGCTATGCTGCAGGATGTGGTCAGTTCCGAGCATTTGAGAAACGCCTTCTCGGTCGAAGGCGAGCGCGAGACCTACTTGCATAGGATCGCGTTTAAGATGCTCACCGATACGGCGCTGGACCCCGCTGAGTCCAGGGCACTCATACGCGATGCCGCTGAGTCGTACTGGTCGAGTTCACGGCAGTTCTAACTTACTGCTATACTTCTCGACTGCTGCCATTCTACTCGTCGTAGTAATGGCAATCGTAGCAAACCAATGCGACACATTCAGCGAGGTAATAACATGGGAAAACTGACGCTTTCGGAAAACTCCGGCGGACTAGGGTCGGAATCGCACTGGATCAAGAGCTCCCTGAGCTTCGCTAACGGCAACTGCGTCGAGGTGGCGAGCCTGCCCGACGACGAAGTCGGCGTTCGCGACAGCAAGAACGCCGAAGGCTCGGTACTCCGGTTCACCCCGGCCGAATGGCATGCTTTCATCGGCGGCGTCCGAAACGGCGAATTCGATCGCTTCGGCCGGATCTGAACGCTACGGTCGAAATGCCGTAGTGTCCTGCCCGGCCTAGCCGCCGGACAGACCGAAGGCGAAGGTCCCTCTCAGCACTGAGGGGCCTTCGCCTTTCGCGTGCCCTGGGCTATCCGGAGCGATTTCCGCCCGCTGACCGAATGACGCGGGGTGGTCTCCTTACCCGCCGCCGGGCTGATGCCGCGTTGGCGGCGGGTCGGTCGACTCCCTCCCCACCAGCGCGCTGGGCACGATCTGGACGCCATGGGTCGGCTCGCCGCTGAGTGCCGACAGCAGGTGCTCGGCGGCGGCCCGGCCGACGTCCTCCAGGCACATGTCGATGCTGGTGAGCGGCGGGGCGCAGCCCACCGCCATCGGCGTCCAGTTGTCGAAGCCGATCAGCGCGATGTCGCCGGGGATACGGCGGTCGCGCAGGCGCAGCGTGTCAGCGACCCCGCGCGCGATCTGGTCGCTGCCGCAGAGGATGGCCTCGACGCCGGGGCGGAACGCAGCAGGATCTCGGCTCCACCCGTCGTGCTCGAGACAGAGGAGGACTCCGCATGACCGCGACTGCTGGCCGGCGCAGCCGCTGACGGACTGGCCGCTCATCAAGGCGTACCACTTCATCGGCCTGGCCAACTACCAGAGCCTGATCCACAACACGGTGTTCCTCCAGTCCATCGTGTTCACGCTGAAGTACACCGCCATCGTGACCGTGCCGATCTTCGTCCTCGGCTACGCGCTGACCGTGTTCGTCCGGTCCAACCGGCCCGGGTCCACGCTCTTCCGCACGATGATCTTCCTTCCCTACATCGTCGGGCTGGTGGCCGAGAGCTACAAGGCCGTGGTCGAACTGCAGCCTGACTCCGGGACGGCCAACTTCGTGCTGGCCAAGTTCGGCATCGTCAGCGCGTCAACCGCGTGGCTGGTCCCTACCGGGCTCGCGCTGACCGCGATCAGCATCCTGGTCGTCTGGTTCGCCTCGGGCCTGACCATGATGCTGCTGATGGCCGGCATGCAGGGCATCCCGCATGACGTCTACGAGTCAGCCCGGGTGGACGGCGCCTCCTGGTGGCGCATCGAGCGGCGGCTGACCATCCCGCTGCTGCGCCGGTCCATCGCGCTGAGCCTGATCATCTCCGTCGTCGGCTCGTTCCTCGCCTTCAACCAGTTCTTCATCATGACCGACGGCGGTCCCGGAACGAGCACCGTGCCCGTCGTGATGTCGATCTTCGACCCTTCGCCCAGATGAACGTGGGCCTGGGCCAGCGCATGTCGGTGGTCCTGGTGCTGGTCGTGGGCGTCATCACCTTGATCCAGTTCCACTACCTGCAGGGAGACGGCGACTGATGGCTGTCGTGCGCAATCGGCAGGCCTAACCGAGCGGCCGCCCGCCGCCTCCGCGGCCTTTGGCTGGTACGTGCTGGGCGGCATCCTGATCAGCGCGGTGTTCGTCGTGCCGCTGCTGTGGGAGGTCTTCCGGTCGCTGCAGCCGGAGTCGGCGGTCAGCACGGCGCCGTCCGGAAAGACCTTCAGCCACCTGACCTTCGGCAACTACCAGGTCCTGCTGTCGGGCCAGGACGACATCCTCCGCAACGTGACGAACAGCCTGATCGTCGCCGTGGCCGCCGCGCTGCTGGCCGCCCTGGTGTCCATGCTGGCCGGCTACGGCTTCGCGGTGTTCCGCTTCCGGGGGACGAATCTTGCCTTCGGGCTCGTCCTGCTGGCTTTCATGATCCCGTTCCAGGCGGTGCTGACCCCGCTCTTCCTCGAGATGCACTTCCTGGGGCTGCTGGATAACCTGGCCGGCCTCGTTCTCTTCCACACCACCTTCAACCTCCCGGTGGGCGTCTACGTCATGCGCAATAGTTTCCTCCAGGTGCCCGGGGAACTGGTGGACGCGGCGCGGGTCGACGGAGCATCGGTGATGACGACGCTGCTGTCGGTCTACCGCCCGCTGATCATGCCCGGGATCGCGACCGCCGCCCTGTACGCGTTCCTGTTCTCCTGGACGGAGTTCCTCGGGGCGCTGAGCTTCCTGACCGACGACAAGCTCTTCACGCTGCCGGTGGCCCTCAGCAATGTGGAAACCGGCACCTACGGCGCGGTCAATTACGGGCTGCTGCTCGCCGGGGCCGTCATTGCCATGATCCCGTGCGTGATCGTTTACGTCGCGCTGCAGCGCTACTATGTGCGCGGCCTGGTATCCGGGGCGCTGAAGGGCTGATTCGGCGCCGGAGCACCTGCGACCAGCTGGAGGCAGTCACGTGAAGGTCGCGCGCCTGCACGGTGTCGGCGACGTCCGGATTCACGATGAGGACAAGCCGCCGGCGGCCGGGGGGTCCAGCCTCGTCCGGGTCACCGCGGTCGGCCTGTGCGGTTCTGACCTGCACTGGTTCACCGAGGGCGCCATCGGCGACGCGCAGCTCGGCGGCCGGCCGCTGGTGCTCGGGCACGAGTTCGCCGGGGTCGTGGAAGGCGGGCCGCTGGACGGCCGCCGCGTTGCCGTCGATCCCGCGATCCCGGATTTTGAGTGCGAGCAGTGCCTGGAGGGCAATCACAACCTGTGCCTGCGGCTCAAGTTCGCCGGGCACGGCTCGGTCGACGGCGGCCTGCGCGAGTACGTCGCGTGGCCCGACCGGCGGCTGCACCCGATTCCCGACTCCATCAGCGATGCCGGCGGCGCGGTCCTCGAGCCGCTCGGCGTCGCGCTGCACGCCTTCGACCTCGGCCACGTCCGGGTGGCCAGCTCGATCGCGGTCGTCGGCTGCGGCCCGATCGGGCTGCTGATGGTCCAGGTCGCCCGGGCCTCCGGCGCCCGGCAGGTGCTGGCCGTCGACCCGCTGCCGCACCGGCGCGCCGCGGCGCAGTCCCTCGGCGCCGACGCGGCGCTCACGCCCGGCGAGGCGGCGGAGGCGGCCCGGACCAGCCAGGTGGAGGTGGCGTTCGAGGTCGCCGGGGTCGACGACGCGGTGGACACGGCGCTGCGGCTGGCCCGGCCGGGCGCGCGGGTCGTGCTGGCCGGCATCCCGGACGACGACAGCACGACCTTCTCCGCCTCGCTGGCGCGCCGGAAGGGGCTAACAGTCGTCCTCGTCCGGCGGATGAAGGAGATGTACCCGCGCGCGATCAGCCTCGCCGAGCGAGGGCTCGTCGACCTGGACGCCGTCGTCAGCGCGACCTACCCGATCACCGAGGCCGGGCCGGCGCTGACCGCGGCGGCGGCCCGCACCGGGCTCAAGGTCATCGTCAGCCCGGCGCAGGCCCGGTCATGACGGCGGGCATCGACCCGGCGCCGCCGAGTGCCGCGCGGATGCCGCCCTGCCCCGCAGGCCAGCCCTGGCCGACCTTGATCATGGGAAGATTACTGACATTCTGATGTGAGTGATCTTCCCATGATCATGAGCGCGTCCGCCGGAAGCCGCTGCCGAGCCAGGCGTTACGGCCTGCGGCTAGTCCACCCGGTCAGGCCAGCCCCAGCAGCCCCACCAACTCCCCACGCGCCAATCCAGCCGGCCCGCAGCCCCGCTCCACCCGGGCGCCTTCGAGGCGCCACGGACCGGCCGCGCTCTAGAAGACCTCGCTGAACAGGTCGAGCATCGCGCGCCAGGAGCGCTCGTCGGCCCGCCGGTCGTACTTGAGCGCCGGGTTGCGGCCGTCCGCCTCGGGGTTGGTGAAGCTGTGGACAGCGCCGCCGTAGAGGTTGAGCCGCCAGTCCACGCCCGCGCCGCGCATCTCCTCCTCGAAGGCCAGCCGCTGGTCCGCGGGGATGAACGGGTCCTCCGCGCCGATGCACACCAGGACCGGGGCGGTGATATTCGCCGCGTCCTCGGGCCGGTCCGTGGCCAGGCCCGAATGGAAGCCGACCACCGCCCGCAGGTCGGCCCCGCCGCGGGCCAGCTCGAGGGACAGGGTGCCGCCGAAGCAGTACCCGATGGCGGCGACCTGGCTGGAATCGGCGTGCTCATCGGCCAGCAGCACGTCCAGGCCCGCCCGCGCGATCGCGCGCGTGCGCAGTCGGTCGCCGTTCAGCTCGGCGAACCGGGCGGCGGCCTGGTCGGCGGGCACCGGCTGGCCGTCGCCGAAGTAATCCAGCGCGAAGGCGACATAGCCGAGCTCCGCCAGCGCCCGGGCCCGGTTCCGGGCATGGTCGGTGAGCCCGCCGCCCTCGTGGCTGACCAGGATGGCCGGCCGCGTCCCGCGGCGGCTGTCGTCGGCCGACAGCTCGCCCACCAGGCGGATGCCATCGAAGGAGTACTCGATGTCGGTGGTCTGCACGGGGCCTCCGGTACCTAGCGGCGAGTTGGCTGGTCGAGCCCAGCCTGGCACCCCGCGCTCCGGCACCGCGACACCAGCCCTCTCGGTCAGAAGGTCTTCCGGGAGCCCGCATCGACGAGGTCGTGAAACCCCGGCCTGAGCTAGGTCCGGGCGATGGTGACCGGGCGTGCCGCGTGCTGGGCGAGGGCAGCGAGATCGCGTGGATCACTGGTCAGCACGACGGGAGCCGGGCGCGCTGCCCGGCCAGGGCGCTGATGCCCCCGGCATCCAGGACCAGCGTCATGCGCTGCGTGCCTCCCGGCCCGGCCCGCCGGGGGGCAGGACGGCATCCGCCCACTCCCTGGCGGCCCGGATTTCGTGCTGCGGGACGGGCCCGAGTTCGGCGTCCAGGTCGGCCAGGTAGGCGTCCAGCTCACGGATCTTGGCCTGGCGGTCGAGCTCGTCAGCCAGGGCCATCGCAGCGACCCGGGACACGTTCAGGCCTGCGGCCCTGGCCTGACCGAGCAGTTCGTCGGGGATCGTGATGTTCACCCTTGCCATGCGCATAGTATACACACGGGCCGCGAGTGGGAATGCGGGCGGGCGGCGCGGGCTTGTCTGGTGCATGGGTGACGTGGGTGAGGCGCTGCCGCTGGCGGTGCTGGATTTCGTGGGAATCGAGTACGGCGAGAGCGCCGCCGCGTCGGTGGCCGGCGCCGTGGGCATCGCCCAGGCGGTCGAGGCGGCGGGCTACCGGCGCTACTGGGTCTCTGAGCATCACAACATGACCAGCCTGGCGTGCAGTGCCCCGGAGCTGCTGACCGCGCACGTCGGCGCGCACACGTCGCGGATCCGGGTCGGCGCGGCCGGGATCATGCTGCCCAATCACGCGGCGCTCAAGGTCGCGGAGACGTTCCGGACCCTGCTGGCCATGTACCCCGGCCGCATCGACCTCGCGCTGGGGCGGGCGCCGGGCACCGACCCGCTGACCGCGCACGTGCTGCGCCGCGGGATGGTCACCGACCCGGCCGCGGAATTCCCCGGCCAGGTCGGCGAGCTGCTGGCCTTCCTCGGGGACGGCTTCCCGGCCGGCCACCCCTACGCGCCCCTGGTGGCCGCGCCGCTGGTGGACGAGCGGCCCGATGTGTTCGTGCTCGGGTCGAGCCCGTACGGGCCGCGGTTTGCCGCGGTCAACGGGATGAGTGCCGTGTTCGCGCACCACATGAGCCCAGAGCTCGCGTTCGAGGCCCTGCGCGGCTACCGGCGCGAGTTCGCCCCGCGGACGCCGGACGCCACGCCGTATTCAGCCATGTCGGTACTGGCCTTCGCGAGCGACGACGACGAGGCGGTGGCTCAGTTCGAGGCGGCCTGGACGCTGACCATGCGCAACATCCGCCGCGGGGTCCGCGAGCCGCTGCGGCCCGAGGAGGTCACCGAGTTCGCCCGCTCGCCGGAGTTCCGGGCCGGGCGCCGCGACGAAGGCCGGATGGTCACCGGCGCCCCGAAGGCCGTCGCCGAGCGCCTCCTGGAGATGCGCCAGGCGGCCGAGGCGGACGAGATCGTCGTCGTCACCCCGAGCCTGGACCGGGCCCGCCGTAAGGGCAGCTTCGCGGCGATCGCCGACGCCTGGCGCACTGCGGCCTGAGGGCCCAGCCCGATCACCGTCAGGTCGACGAGGGTCCCCACGCCCAGGCCCGCGAGCCGGGTGAGCTCAGCGCGGGCGGCCTCGTCCCAGGCGGCCTCGTCCCACCAATGCGGGACCGCTGTCCCCCGTTCACCGCCCGGCGGACCGCGGAGCGCCCTGAGCGCCCGCGGCCCGCGGCCGCCCGGCCATCGGCCCACCGCGTCGGGAACACGCGGCGCCGCTGGTCGGCTTCGCCGCGCCGGCCAGGAGATAGGGTCCGGATCAGGGAGGATACGGGGGAAGGGGACCGTCATGATGGCCCACTGGCTCGCGCGCCCGCGGGGCCGGTCATGAACACGACCGGCCTGGTTTTCACCTCGCGGCTGACCGGCCGCCAGCTGCTGGACAGCGACGGCCTGGCGGTCGGCCGGGTCCGGGATGTCGTCATCCTGCCCACGGCCGGCGGTGAGCCGCCCTGGGTGCTGGGCGCGCGCGTGATGCTCCAGCGCCGCCGGATCTTCGTCAACCTGGGCCGCCTGGCCGAGATCTCGGCCAACGGGGTCTACCTGCGCGGCGGCACCGTCGACCTGCGCCGGTTCAGCCCCCGTACCGGCGAGATCCTGGCCTCGGACCTGTACGGGCGGGCCGCGGGCGACGGGACCGTGGTGCTGGACGTCGGCATCACCCGCTCGGAAAGCCGCCGGGGCGGCTGGGAGGTCAGCGGCCTGGCGGTCGGCCCGGCTCGCGGGCTGCGCCACCACGCCACCTCGGTGGTGCCATGGGACAAGCACCCGGAGCTGTTCAAGGCGGGCGAGCTGGCTGACCAGCTGGCGTCGCTGCGCGAGATGCACCCGACCGACCTGGCCGACGCGGTGGCGGCCATGCCGCCGTCCCGGCGCGATCAGCTGGCCGCCGCGCTCCAGGACGAGGAGCTGGCCGACCTGCTGGAGGAGCTGCCCGAAGAGGACCAGATCCGGCTGCTGGCGGGCCTGGGGCTGGAGCGGACGGCCGACGTCGTGGAGGAGATGGAGCCCGACGACGCCGCCGACCTGCTGGCCGAGATGCCCGACGAGCAGCGGGAACGGCTGCTGGCCGCGATGGAGAAGATGCAGGCCGCGGACCTGCGGCGGCTGCTGCGCTACGACGCCACCACGGCCGGCGGGCTGATGACTTCCCAGCCGCTGATCGTCGCTCCCGACGCGCCCGTCGCCGAGGTGCTGGCCCGGATCCGGGAGCCGGAGACGGCCGTTACCGCGGCCGCGCAGGTCTACGTGTGCGAGCCGCCCTCGAACACGCCGACCGGTCGTTACCTGGGCACCTGCGGGTTCCAGCGGCTGCTGCGCCAGCCGCCGTCGCTCAGCGTGGGCGAGTGCATCGAGGAGAGCACGTTCGTCCGGCCCGACCTGCCCGAGCAGGAGGTGGCCCGCCGGATGGCGGCCTACAACCTGATCGGCGTCGCCGTCTGCGACGAGGACGGCCGGCTGCTCGGCGCGATCACCGTGGACGATGTGCTCGACCGGCTGCTGCCGACCGACTGGCGGCATCACAAGGAGGCTGAATGAGGATGTCGCAGCTGTCCCCGCGGCTGCTGGCGGACCGGGGGGACCTGTCCGCCCCGCGCGGGACCACGCCCCGGATGACCGGCCGCTACGATACGGACGCGTTCGGCCGGATCTCGGAGGCCATCGCCCGGTTCCTGGGCACCGGCCGGTTCCTGGTCGGGCAGACCGTCCTGGTCATCATCTGGATCGGGCTCAACGCCGTCGGGTTCGTGCACCACTGGGACCCGTACCCGTTCATCCTGCTCAACCTGGCCTTCTCCACCCAGGCCGCCTATGCCGCGCCGCTGATCCTGCTGGCCCAGAACCGGCAGGACGACCGGGACCGGGCCAACATCGAGCGGGACCGGGTGGTTGCGGCCCGCACCCAGTCCGACACCGAGTTCCTGGCCCGCGAGCTGGCCGCGGTGCGGCTGGCCCTGGCCGACGTCGTGACCATCGAGGATCTCAGCGACCGGCTCAGCACGCTGGAAAAGCTCATCACCGACCGGCTGCCGGCCGGCCAGGGCGCGAGCGGCGTTTCCTGAGCCATCCGGGCCGCTCCAAAATTTTGGGAGCGGACGCTATTTCGGAGTGCTATTTCAGGTATCCTCCTCCCGCAGGGATGGCTGCGGTGGAGCGATCCCGATGGGCAGCACGTTGCCGGGGGAAGCGTTGACATGGGGATGGCGTCAGCTCCACTGACGTCCAGGAGCCTGACGAACCATGGTCACGTGGGTTCTCGGCCGGAAGGCGGACCGCATGGGGGAGCATTCATCCCGGCCCGATCGGCCGACGCCGGGTGGATCCGGTGCCAACGACACTACGTGGTTCTTGTCTGACCCGGAGCCGGCCCCCCCGGAGCCGGCCCCCCCGGAGCCGGTGACCCCTGAGCCGCTCACTCCTGAGTCGCGGACCCCTCAGTCAGTAACCCAGTTCCCGATGACGGGCCCGCCGATTCCGCCGCCGCCGGCGCAATCGCATCCGCAGACGCAAGCCGCCTTTGCGCCGCCGACCGAGGCGGCTTTCCACCCGCAGACGGAGGCGGCTTTCCACCCGCAGACGGAGGCGGCTTTCCACCCGCAGACGGAGGCGGCTTTCCACCCGCAGACGGAGGCGGCTTTCCACCCG
>Ga0193728_1000927_pt1 | contig 14602 bp, 13 predicted proteins | sample U1c1metaG_FD_143037 | JGI IMG/M metagenome (GOLD analysis project Ga0193728, IMG submission 143037) | Soil microbial communities from a riparian zone of the East river system, Colorado, United States - U1c1 | ecosystem: Environmental > Terrestrial > Soil > Riparian zone | place: USA: East River...
TCAGCAGGGCACGCCGGTCGACCGGCCGCTGCTCCTCGTCTGGCTCGGCCGAGACCTCGGGGTTCCTTCGCTTCATGTGCCTACCTCCGGTGGGAAAGCCGCTCAGCGGACGTAGTCCACTATCCCCAGAGTCACGTATCAAACTCATTCATATCAAGCTTATTCCCCTATTTCGGGCATCATCTGTCATGACCCGTGGGCGCGCACCCGGGTTCACACTGGTTTCCCGTAGCTTGCTCTGAGCTTGCGCTCAGCCGTTGCTAGGGCCTGACCTGCATTGTTGTTATCAGCGCACGGCGGAGCCAGGAAGGCAACGCAGACGGGAGGCAGTCTCGTGAGCGGAAGCGCAGGGCCCATCGGGGAAGCCGCGTCGCGGGCTGGCCCGAAAGTGAGGCGACGCGCGGCAGGCGACCTGAGCCCGGCAGCGCGCCCGCAGGAGCCGTGGCTGAAGCGGTGGCGGCGCTGGTGCCTGTCTGCGGTGCATTCTGGCCGTGGTATCCCGCTGGACGTGTCGGGACCTGCGCAGCCGGGCGGGGCGCGGGCGAGGCAGGTGCTGGCGCTGGCGCTGTTCGCGGTCATCACGGCGGTGGCGGCGGCGCAGCTCGGAGTGGGCGGCGTTCTCATCGCGGTCGCGTGGCTGGCAGTCGGCCCGCTGCTGGCCTCCCTGGTACTGCCCCCGCGGCTCACCGCCGTGCTGGCCGCCTGGGCGGTCCTGGCGGGCCTGGGAATTATCGTGAGCGGGCCGGGGCCCGGCGGGCTGGTATCGCATCTGCTCGTACTCGTGCTGCTGGCCGGGTTCGCCGTCGCCAACTCTGCGCTGCGCACCGCGGCGCAGCGGCGGCTGCGGCAGGTCCGCGCCGTGGCCCGGGTAGCGCAGAGCGCACTGCTGCGCCCGGTTCCGGCGACCGTCACCGCGGGGCGGCTGGCCTCGCGCTACGTCTCGGCCGCGGCCGAGGCGCGGGTCGGCGGAGACCTGCTCGAAGTCGTTTCCGGGGGAGCCAGCCCGCGCTGGCTCATCGGGGACACGCGCGGCAAGGGACTGCCCGCGGTGCGCCTGGCCAGTGTCGCGATGACCAGCTTCCGGGACGCCTGCGCCCAGCCCGGCCTGTCGCTGCCGGAGATCGCCCGGGTCGTGGACCAGTCAGTTACGCGCGCGGCGGGACAGGAAGACTTCGTGACCGCCGTGTTCGCCGAGTACGACCCGCGCGGCTGGCTTCAGCTGGTCATCTGCGGCCACCCCCCGCCAATGCGGCTGACCCCCGACGGCGGCCTGCAGCCACTGACCCCGGACGCGTACGCCACGCCGCTGGGCCTGCATCCCGACATCCGCGCATCCACGTTCACCGTCAGCCCGGGCGACCGGCTGGTCTTCTACACCGACGGGCTGCTCGAGGCCCGGGACCGGGCAGGCCGCTACTTCCAGCTGCACGGCAGCCTCGACGCGCTCCGCCAGCCCAGCCTGGACACCGCCGCCGACCAGCTGCTCGACCGGCTCCGCGCCCACACCGGCCGCAAGCTCGACGACGACGTCGCGGTGCTGCTGTTCGAAGCCACCTCCCCGTCAGCCCGGCCGGGCGACGATGGCGCCGCTGGTCCGGCACCTGCCCGTCGCACCCTGCCGGATGGCGAGCGCCTGGTCACCGCCGGTCGGCCGTCATGACTCGCGGTGAGCCGGGCTACGGGCTAGCTGCCGTAATCGGCGGGGCAGGGGCATGCTCGGGCGGCGGCTAGGGTGTGCTGCGGATGGCGGTCTGGCACAGCTCGGGCAGCTTCGCCTCGGCCTCGCCGGCCGCCACCCGCACTCCGGCCCAGGCCAGCGCCAGCCCGTAGGCGGCCGAGCCCAGCAGGAGGGCCGGCACCCGGATGGCGGCCGGGGCGGGGCTCGTGGTCAGGCCGATGATGATCACCGGGGCGGTCGCCGCCGCGACCCCGAGGATGTTGCCGAAGGCGCTGGCGACCCCGTAGGACCCATAGCCCTCCGCCGCCACGAGTGTCGGGCTGCCGATCCGCCGTCGCGCCGGGAAGGCCACCGCCACCGTGAAGATGCTGGTCAGGCCCAGCGCCGCGCCTAGCCCGGCCAGGTCGACCGCCACGCCCACCAGTCCGTAGGACATGTTCCCGGCCAGCGCGGCCAGGCCGAGCGAGACTGCCGCCAGCAGCGGCGCGGCGATCAAGCCCAGGACGATGTTGTGGCCCGCCAGGTAGTCGCGCAGGGCGCGGCGGCTGCTGAGCGCCGTGGCCTCGAAGATGAAGGCCGGGCCGGTGACCCCGATCGCGTTGGCGTGGAACACGCCCACGAACGCGGCGCCGAGGACAGCCCCCAGGAGCAAGACCCCCGGGTGCCGCTGCGGGCCGAGCAGGGCGCTGATGGAGGCGGCCACCATGATGATGGCCACAATGCCCCAGCTGACCAGCATCATTGGCTCGCGGCGCTGGTAGATCCAGACCCGGGCGGTAACCGCGCCGCGCAGGCCGTACCGGGCCAGCGGCAGCGCCCCGGTATGCACCTGCGCGGCCTGGGTGGAGGTGTCCGGGCTGACCAGGGCGTGGCTCAGGGTCCGCGCCCACAGCCAGGCCAGCGCGACGATGATGGCGGCTAGCAGGGCCAGCCGCAGCAGGGCCGTACCCGGCCGTCCGTGCGAGGCGTCCCAGATCGCGTGCGCGGCCAGGCCGGGTGGCAGCCAGCGCAGCCACGGGTCGACGCCGGCGAAGCTGGCCGCCGTCAGCTGACCGCTGGCGGCCAGCCTCGGCACGACCTGAGTGAACAGCTCGTAGCAGGCGACGATCGGGATGAACAGGAAGATGGCGAAGTCCTTGCCCCGGCGCGAGCGCAGCACGCCGGCCAGGCCGGTGATCACGAACCGGGCGAGCACGATGCTGAACAGCACCTGCAGCAGTACGGCCACCACCGCGACGAGCTCGCCAAGCGCGCCACGGGCCAGCCCGATCGTCACCCCGAGCAGGCCGATCACGTTGGCCGCCGGCCAGGCACCGGTGGCCGAGGCGGCCAGCAGGCCGACGGCCAGCGGGCGGGTGCGCAGCGAGTACAGCGACAGCGTGGCCGGGTCCAGGGTGCTGTCCAGGCCGAAGGCCAGCAGCGGCAGGATCAGCCAGCCGAATGCGAACAGGGTGAAGATGACGGTGGTCAGGTCCGCCGGTGCGCCCTGGCCGCCCAGCGAGGCCAGCACGACGAAGGCGCCGGCCGCCACGAGCACGGCGACGGTCGTGCTGATCAGGAAGGAGGCCTTGCCGCGCGCGGACGAGCGCAGCGCGTTGCCCAGGATGCGCAGCTTCAGCTGGACGAAGAGCCGAGCCATGACAGCTCCTCCTCTCCCTGCCGCGTGCCGACCAGGTCGATAAAGGCCCGCTGCAGGCTCTTGTCGCCCCGCACCTGCCCGGTGGTGCCGGACGCGACGATCCGGCCCTGGTCGATGATCGAGACGTGGTCGCAGACCTGCTCGACCAGCTCCATCATGTGGCTGGAGAACAGCACGGTCGAGCCGGAGGCGGCATAGCGGGTCAGGAGCCGCCGGATCACTTCGGCGGACACCGGGTCCACGCCCTCCAGCGGCTCGTCCAGGAACAGCACCGGCGGGTTGTGGATCAGGGCACAGCCGAGCGCGATCTTCTTGCGCATCCCGGTCGAGTAGTCGGCCACCAGCCGCTTCGCCTCGCCGGCCAGATCGAGCAGGTCCAGTAGCTCCGCGGCCCGCGATCGGGCCTGCTCGGCGGGCAGGCCGCGCAGCCGCCCGGCGTACTCCAGCATCTCCTCCCCGCTGAGCCGCTCGAACAGCCGGACCTCGGCCGGCACGACCCCGATGATGGCCTTGGCCGCGGGCGGGTCGGCCCACAGGTCCCGCCCGCTGATCACGACCTGGCCCGAGTCGGGCCGCAGCAGGCCGGTCATCATCGACAGCGAGGTGGTCTTGCCCGCGCCGTTCGGCCCGACCAGCCCGGCCAGGGACCCGGCCGCGATCTCGAGGTCGAGCCCGGCCACCGCCTCCTTCTGGCCGAAGCTCTTGTGCAGCCCTCGCACCACGATGGCCGGACCGGCCCGGCCCCCCGCCCCCGCCGCGGCCGGCTCGGCACCGGGCTCTGCGGCGAGTTCCCCGGCGGCGTCCGCAGGGACGGGGGTGCTGCGTCCGGATTCGCGCGGGAAGAAAAGCGTGAGGACGACCACGAAGGCCAGCACCTTCGACGCCACGTTGAACGCGGTCGGGGCCGGGGCGGAGGGATAGCCGAAGCCGGTCAGGGCCCAGGCCGCGAACACGCCCAGCATCAAGGCAAGGGAGTAGAACGTGGCCCTGGTCAGCCGGGCCGCGGGCGCCAGGCAGAGCAGGGCCATCGTGGTGAGCTCGACCAGGATCAGCGGCGCGAAGAACAGCACGCGGAACCCGGCCGGGTCCGGGTGCAGCGGCGGGTAGGTGCGGGCCATGACGATGAGGTCGAACGGCAGCTCGAAGACCATCGGCGCGGCCATCGCGGCCACCAGCGCGCTGCCCAGCCGGGTCCCGATGCGGGGCGAGCCGCGCGTCAGCATGACGGCGAACACGGCGGCGGCCGCCAGCAGGGTGACCGGCGTGATGGGATCGGCGGGCGCGGCCCCGTGGGCCGGGTACTCGTTCTGGTAGTGCTGGACGTAGATGCTGGCGAGGGTCAGGAAGACCGGGATGGAGCTGGCCCAGGTCACGAGGAGCAGGACCATGAGCGTCTGGCCGGGCCGGGGCAGCCGGACGGGCCGGGGCAGCCGGGTCCCGGCATAGGCCAGGCATCCCGCGACGGCCAGCAGGCCGGCCGCGAGCTCGATCTTGGCCGGGCCGCCGTAGGGGATCCAGCCGCTGTACTGAGTCATGGCCTGTACCTGCCTTCCGCAAAAAACTGATATCACAATGATAGGTACTTGATAACAGCACGTCAAATGCCCGGCGGCGGGAGCCGGTCATGTGCAGCGAACCGCACGCGCGCTGTCGCTCGGCGGAAGGCCGCTGTCGCGGCGAGGGACCGGCCGGGGGGAACGATGACTCTAAGCTCTTCGCATGGCCAGGTACTTCGACATCCATCCGGCCGACCCGCAACCGCGCATGATTGCCCAGGTCGCCGACATCGTCCGCGCGGGCGGCGTGATCGCCTACCCGACGGACTCCTGCTACGCGCTCGGCTGCCAGCTCGGCAACACCGACGGCATGACGAGGATCCGCGCGATCCGCGATCTCGGTGACCGGCATCACCTCACGCTGGTATGCCAGGACTTTGCCCAGCTGGGCCAGTTCGCGCGCGTCGCCAACCCGGTGTTCCGGGCGGTCAAGGCGGCCACGCCGGGCAGTTACACGTTCATCCTGCCGGCGACCAGGGAGGTCCCGCGCAGGCTGCAGCACCCCGGGAAGAAGACCGTCGGGGTGCGGATCCCCCGGCACGCGGTAACCCAGGCACTGCTGGCCGAGCTCGGCGAGCCGCTCGTCTCGAGCACCCTGCTGCTGCCTGGCCAGGACGAGCCCATGACCCAGGGGTGGCAGATCGACGACCAGCTCGGCCACGCCCTGGACGCGGTGATCGACTCCGGCGACTGCGACACCGAGCCGACCACGGTCATCGACTTCTCCCTGGACGAACCCGAGATCCTGCGGCGCGGAGCAGGTGACACGTCCGGGTTTGAGTGACCCGCCAGAGGGCGGGACGGTTCTGGGCTGTTCCCTACCACCAGTTGCCCTCGAGGGCACGGTCGGTGCCGTGGGTCCGGTCGAGCGCCTCCAGCTCGGCCATGTCGCCGGCTGACAGGGCGAAGTCGAAGATCTGCGCGTTCGCGCTGATCCGCTCGCGGTGGGTCGACTTGGGGATGACCGGGACATCGTGCTGAAGGCACCACCGCAGCAGCACCTGGGCGGGCGTGCGGCCGACGCGCTGCGCGACCCGCCGCACCGTCGTACTGGAGAGGTGCTGGCCGGTGCCCAGGGGGCTGTATGCCTCGAGCGCGATGCCCCGCTGCGCGCAGGCATCAAGCAGTGCCCGCCGGTACTCCGGCGCGCTGAACTGCACCTGGTTGACGGCCGGGGTGATCGTTCCCGCGGCTATCACCTCGTCCAGCTCGCCGGCGCTGAAGTTCGAGACGCCGACCGACCGGGCGAGCCCCAGCTCGCGCGCCCGCTCCATGCCGGGCCACGCCCAGGTCGGGCCGCCTCCCGGCCAGTGGACCAGGTACAAGTCGACCTGGTCGACGCCGAGCCGCCTCAGGCTGTGCTCCGCTTCAGCGACGGGGTCGGCGTTTCCCGGGTAGAACTTGGTCGTGATGAAGACGTGCTCCCGGGGCACGCCGCTGTCGCGCAGCGCCGTGCCGACGCTCTTCTCGTTGCCGTAGGCCTGGGCCGTGTCGATGTGGCGGTACCCCGACTCGAGCGCCCACCGCACGGCATTGACGCATCCTGGCCCGTTCGGAACCTGCCAGACGCCCAGGCCGAGCATGGGCATCTGATTTCCGTCCGCGAGGACGCGGGCGCGCCCGTCTGCCGTCACTGCGCCTGCGGTCATGATGGCTGCTCCTTGGCTGTGGGGCCTGTCGGGTGAACTCGCGGTCGCGGCCCGCTTGACTAGTATCCGGTCGACTGGCTCCGCTGCCGGGAGGCTAGCCGAGATCGCTGCTGTCCGGATCAGCGGGCTGGCGCGGACCTGGTGACCGCGTAGCCTCCGCCCCGCCAGGCCGCGACGAGCGCGGCGTAGTCGTCCGCGCCGTCTTCCCAGGTGAAGTGCCCGGCGTCGATGAGGTCGAGCTTGCTGTGGGTAGCCGGTCAGCCAGGAGAGGTAGTCCTCGCGGACGGAGTCGGGCAGGACGTCGGGGCCGACGACGTGCGGGTTCTCGAGCCCGAACGCGTCGGCGACGCGAATGACGAACTCGCCCATGGCGCGGGGGGACAGCAGCGCGTCCGCGCGCTGGGAATGCCCGAACCCCGGCAGGTCGATGGCCACCAGGTGAGTGCGCTCGGCGAGCCGCAGCCACATCGGCTCGAAGGCCAGCAGGCTCTCCGGCCACGGGCTCAGCAGCAGAGCGTGATCATCACGGTCCGCGCTCTCGGCGAACCGGATGGCCAGCCCGTCGATGACCCGGAACTGCATCTGGATGGATTCGTTCAGCCAGGTGGTCACGATGCCGCTCCTCGCTAACTGTGACCGGACGCGCTCGGCGACTGCAATTCTGTGATTGTCCGGCAGGCCGGCCTGCGGTCGTAGCCCCCACAGCACAGCGCAGGTGACTAGGCCTGAGGGCTAGGGCGCCCTGATGGTGTCCGGGTCGGCGGGCAGGGCGCGGTCGAGCTGGCTGCGGGCGGTGATGCCGAGCTTGGCGAAGACCTTGCCCAGGTGGTACTGGACGGTGCGGGCGCTGAGAAACAGCCGGGCCCCGATCTCGGGGTTCGACAGCCCGTCGCGGGCCAGCCGCGCGATCTGGGCCTCCTGTGCGGTCAGCTCGCTGCTGGTCTCGACGGTGCGCTTGCGGGCGGTCTCGCCGGTGGCCGCCAGCTCGCGCCGGGCCCGCTCGGCGAAGGCCTGGATGCCCATGGCGTCCAGCCGGTCGTGGGCGCTGCGCAGCTGGTCGCGTGCGTCGCCACGGCGGCGCTGGCGGCGCAGCCACTCGCCGTAGAGCAGCTGGGAGCGGGCCAGCTCCGCGCGCAGGCCGGTCCGGCGGAGGCGGTCAATCGACTCCCGGTAGCAGCGGTCGGCGACGTCGCCGTCGCTCAGCAGGGCACGGAGGCGGGCCTCGATGCCCAGCGCCCAGTCCCCGGGAGTGACCCGGGTGCGTTCGGACAGCCACTCCAGCGCGGCCCTGACGAGCGCGAGATCGCCGGTCCTCGCCGCCGCCTCGGCCAGCTCAGGCGCGAGGAAGGCACCGTAGCCCAGGTGATCTGGCTCGAAAGCCGGCCAGGCGGCGTCCCGGGCGGCGTCGTGGCGGCCCAGGCCGTTGTAGAGCACCGCGGCCGCGTACCCCGCGAAGCTGGCCAGCCGGCCCTGACCGCGTGCGGTCGCCTCGCGGACGGTGGCCTCGATGAGCTCAGCTGCGTGTGCTTCGCGGCCGCGCCAGGCGGCCAGGAGCATGTCGGCGTACGCGACGGGCGGGTTACCTGTCGCGTCGGCGATCAGGCGGTCTTCCTCGATCAGCTCCGCGGCCGTGGCCAGCTCGCCGGCGAGCAGGTGGGGCACGGCGAGGAAGTTGAGCGCGAACTGCAAGACCACGAGCGCGCCGGCCTCGCGGGCGGCCCGCGCCACGCGAACGGCCAGGGCTCGCGCGGAGTCCGCGTCCCACAGTTCCTGGGCGGCCATCTGCCCGGCGCTGGCGCCGACTGGCCAGAGCCAGTTGTCGGCTGTGAGATCGGTGTCACCCGTCAGCGTGAGCGTCAGCTCGACGCCACGGGTCAGCTCCGGCGCGGCCGCTGCGTATCCCTCGGTCAGCCGCACCGCAAACGCATCCAGCAGGACGTCAGCCGCGCGCGGCGGCTCCGGACCGGGCGGCGCGGCGCGGGCCGTCTTGGCCGCCTGCAGCACGCCGCCCGAGTCGCCCGGTCCGCCGGCCCAGACCGCCGCGAGAAGCGCCTCCAGGTGCGTCTCGCGGGCCAGGCTGGCGTCGAGCGGCTCAAGCCGCCGGGCCGCGCTGAGGAGCAGCCGGGCACCGCCGCTGCTGCGCCGCTGGGTCGTCGCGATCTGCCCGCGGAGCTGCTCCACCTCGGCCGTCCGCAGGGCGTCATGCGGGCCGGCCTCGACCGCGACCAGCAGCCCGAGGCCCTCATCCTGCGCGCCTGCGTCGCGCTTGGCCCGGGCCGCCGCCAGCAGTCGCTGCGCCCGGCGGCCAGGCTCGGGGGTCAGCATCGCCGCGCGCTCGAGGAACGCCGCGGCCGCCGCTATCCCCCCGCGCGCCTTCGCCCGTCCGGCTGAGAGCTCGAGCTCCCCGGCCACCTGCTCGTCCGGCCCCGGTGCGGCCTGCGCCCGGTGCCAGGCCCGGCGGTCGGGATCGATGTCCGGATCGGTGACCTCGGCGAGGGCGCGGTGCACGTCCTGGCGCTCCTGCGGCGAGGCCCACCGGTAGGTCGCCGAGCGCACGAGCGGATGGCGAAACCGGACCCAGGCGCCGAACTCGAGCAGCCCGGCCTCGGCCGCTGGCACGGCCGTCTCGCCGCCGACCCCGAGCCGTCCGGCGGCCCGCCAGACCAGTACCGGGTCACCGGTGGGATCGGCCGCCGCTATCAGCATCAGCAGCCGGGTCCGGGCCGGCAGGGCAGCGACCCGCCGTCCGAAGCTCTCCTCGATGCCGCCGGCTAGCGGCATGCGGCCGGGCAGCCCGAACCCGCCCGCCAGCTCCGCCGGGGTCAGCCCGCGCACCAGCTCCAGCAGTGCCAGCGGGTTGCCGCGGGTCTCGGTGAGGATCTGAGCGCGGACCCGCTCATCCAGCGGGCTAGTGAGCACGGCGTCGAGCAGCGCTCTCGCATCGGGCTCTCGCAGGCTGTCGACCATCAGCTTCGGCAGTCCCACGACGTCATCGGTCGGCCTGCGCGCCGCGAAGACCAGGCCCACTGACTCTGCCCCCAGACGCCGCGCGACGAACCCGAGGGCCTGCGCGGAGGCGCGGTCGAGCCACTGCTGGTCATCGACCAGGCAGATCAGCGGCTGCTCCGCCGCCACCTCGGACAGCAGGCTCAGTACCGCCAGGCCGACCAGGAACCGGTCAGGCGCCGGTCCGGCGCTGACGCCGAACGCAGTCCGCAGCGCATCGCGCTGCGGCTCGGGCAGGCGATCAAGGTGATCCAGCATCGGCGCGCACAGCTGCTGCAGCCCGGCGAAGGCCAGCTCCATCTCGGACTGAACGCCCGCCGCGCGGACCACCCGGCTCGCGGGTGCCTGCGCTGCGACGTAATCCAGCAGGGCCGTCTTGCCGATGCCCGCTTCGCCGGCCATGACCAGAGCCCGGCTCCCGCCGGCCCGGACAGCGCCGACTAGCTGGTCGAGTACGCCGCATTCCCTGCGCCGGCCCGCCAGCCCGGTTGCGCGTCCTGGGACGGAGGAATGTGTTGCCATCTGACCAGGACCGATCGTACACGGGCGCCGACTGGCCGCCGCGACTGGCCAGTGGCGGATGCGAGCCTGCCACGGTCGGCCCGAGGCTGGGTCGAGACGATCTCCCCGACCAAGGAGGACCAGGAATGAGCACGACCCAGGCGGCTGACCGGTTCACCGCGCTGCCCGATGAGCAGGCGATCGCGGCGACCGTCGTGGCGCTCGAGGAGCACGGGTTCAGCGTCGAGGTCGTCGACGGCCTCGACGCGGCGCGCGAGGCCGTTCTCGCCCGCATCCCGCACGGCACCTCGGTGATGACCAATACCTCGGTGACGCTGCAGGAGGCCGGGATCGCGGACGCGATCAATGACGGGCCGTATGAGTCGGCACGCAACAAGATGATGGCGCTCGACTTCGCCACCCAGGTGCAGGAGATGAAGGCCGTCAGCGGCCAGCCCGATTTCGCGCTCGGCAGCGTGCATGCGGTCACCCGCGACGGGACCCTGGTCATCGCCTCGGCCTCCGGCAGCCAGCTGGCGGGCTACGCGTGGGGGGCCGCCAGCGTCATCTTTGTCGTCGGCGCGCAGAAGCTCGTCCCGACCCTCGAAGCGGCCCACGAGCGGATATACCAGCACAGCCTGAAGCTGGAGGACGCCCGCGCGCAGGCCGTCTACGGCCAGCACAGCTCGGTCGGCAAGGTTCTCGAGATCCACCAGGAACTGCCCGGCCGGATCCACATCGTCCTCGTCCGCCAGGTCGTCGGATTCTGACCGGTCTGGCCCGGTCAGAACAGGGTCGGCGGTCCGGCGGGGACCGGCTCCGGGAGCGCCTCGATCCCCGGCACGCGGGCCCGCACGTCGTCGTGGAAGCGGCGGGCCAGTTCCAGCGCGTCGGCGTTGTCGGGCGTATGAACGAATACCGTCGGCGAACGCCCCTCGCGCAGCCAGCCGGCCACCGCGTCGAGCCAGGGCTGCCATCCGGCGACGGTGCGGGCCATGTCGTCACGGCCCAGGTAGCGGACGACGGGATGGGCCGTGAGGGCCCGCGGCCGGCGGGGCAGGCGCGGCTTGTTCGTCCATGCCTCCCGCTCAGCGTGGCTCGCCGGGGGACCGCCGAACAAGACGGTGGTGTCGAAGGTCACCCATTCGGCGCCGTTATCAGTGAGAACCCGCTCCAGCTGCCGCTCCGACCGCGGATCCTCGAAGAAAGCGCGGTGCCGGACCTCGACGCAGTACCGGTGCTCGCCCGGCAGGCGGCTCAGGAATCCCGCCAGAGCGCCGAGGTCGGCCGGGCCGAAGGACGGCGGCAGCTGGATCCAGAGGGCGTGGGCACGCGGCCCGAGGGGCTCGATCGCGGACAGGAAGGCGCGGAGCGGAAGGCCGGCATCGGTGAGGCGGCGCTCGTGGGTGATGGGCCGGGGCAGCTTGAGGACGAACCGGAAGTCGGGCGCGGTCTGCTCGGCCCACGATGTCACCGTGCCGGGAGCCGGTGTCGCGTAGAAGGTCGTATTGCCCTCAACGGCGTTGCACCATGTCGCGTAGGCGCGCAGGCGCTCCCGCGGGGCCAGGGACGGGGGCAGGTAACGGCCCTGCCACGGTGCATAGCTCCACATCGCGCACCCGATGTGGAGCTTCATGAGGGCAAGGCTAATCGCCGCGGAACACGGGCATTACGGGCTGGCGCCCATGTGGTCCATCAGCCGCTCCGTCGTGACGCCGACGCGCTCCAGGCGCTGGGCAATATGAGAGGCCCGGTCCGGGAAGTCCAGACCGTCCAGCAATGCCCTGATATCTTCCGGCGGGACGCCAGCCCGCTTCAGCACCTTCGTCACGTCTGCCCGGTTCATCAGCGGATCACGATCTGCCCGGTGACCGGGATCCCGAGATCTGGTCATGGTCTCACCACATATCCTGGGGCCGTCTTCCTGTACCGGTTTCTCTCACCACGTTAGTCCGGGCATCATCAGGCGCCAGCCGTGCGGGCGGCCAGGCGGTCACTGGCCATCCGGACTGTGCAGTGGCGGATACGAGCGGAGCCCGCCCGGCGCGACACTCGCAGGGTCGCGCGTTGCCGGGATGCGCAGTGCCCCAGGCGCCCGGATGCGACGTCCGTAACCTCGCACGATCACGCAGGCAGGAGGCCGCTCATGAGCGATCTACTTGAAACGGTCATCGAGGCCCACGGCGGCCTGGAGCGCTGGGGCGAGCTGGACTCAGTCTCGGCGCGCCTGGTCCAGGGCGGGGCCATGTGGGGTATCAAGGGCCAGCCGGGCGTGCTCGACGACGTCTTCGTCCGGGCCAGCCTGCACCAGGAGCGGGAATCACATCACCCGTTCGGCGCTCCCGACCGGCGCAGCGCCTTCACGCCGGACCGCGTCGCCATCGAGACCACCAGCGGGGACGTGCTCGAGGCCATGGAGCAGCCGCGCGCCTCGTTCGCCGGTCATGCTCTCGAGACGCCCTGGACCACCCTGCAGCTGGCCTACTTCGTCGGCACGGCCATGTGGACGTACCTCACCCAGCCCTTCATCTTTGCCCGGCCGGGATTCAAGACCGCTGAGCTTGACCCGTGGCGGGAGAACGGCGAGGAATGGCGGCGGCTGCGCGTGACCTGGCCCGACGACCTGGCGACGCACTGCGCTGAGCAGACGCTGTACGTGGGCGCCGACGGACTCTTCCGGCGCCACGACTACGACGTCGAGATCGCCGCCACCAGCGGCGCGCACTACATCTCCGACTACACCAAGGTAGCCGGAATCATGGTCCCGACCAGGCACCGGATCTTCCCGCGGTCGGCCGACGGGCAGGTCCTCAGCGAGCCTCTGGTCATCTCCATCGATGTCAGCGAGATCGCATTCACCTAGGCGGGACCACGCACGCAGCACACGGAGGAGGCAGCCATGGCCGAGACATACTCAGGGCTCACCAGCAAGCTGGTCCGTGCCGCGAACGGCGTCGACTACGCATATCGCGAGAGCGGTGCGGGCGCGGTGCCGCTGGTGCTGCTCCAGCACTTCCGCGGGAATCTCGACAGCTGGGATCCCGCGCTGGTCGACGCGCTGGCCTCGGCCCGCCGCGTCGTGACGTTCGATAACGCGGGCGTCGGCGGCTCGAGCGGGACCACGCCGGATACCGTCGCGCAGATGGCCCGTGACGCCATTGCCTTCCTGACGGCGCTGGGGCCCGGCCAGGCTGATCTCCTGGGATTCTCGATCGGCAGCTTCGTCGCCCAGGAGATCGCCCTGACCAGGCCGGCGCTGGTGCGCAAGCTGATACTGGCCTCTTCGGCGCCGCAGGGCGCGGCCGGCATGCACGGCTGGGCCGCGGACGTCATCGGTGCCGTCGGCACGCCGGAAACCGGCCCCGAGGACTACCTCGGCGTCTTCTTCACCCGCTCCGCCGCCAGCCGGCAAGCCGGCCAGGAGGCGCTGCGCCGGATGTACGCCCGGACCCAGGACCGGGACGCGGCCACGACCTGGGAAACACGCCTGGCCCAGTACGACGCGGTCTGCGACTGGGGAATCCCGAATCATGCGCTGCTGCAGCGGCTGAGCGCCCTGCACCTGCCCGTGCTGGCGGCCAACGGCGACAGCGACCCCATGATCCGGCCGCACTACTCCTACCTGCTGGCCGGCCTGATCCCGCAGGCCCGGGTGAAGGTCTACCCCGACTCAGCGCACGGGTTCCTATTTCAGCATCACGCGCAGTTCGCCGCGGACTGCGAGGCGTTTCTCGGCGACCGCGAGGTCAGGTGAGCGGCGCGGGAATGCGATGGTCGGGGCGGCCGTCCTTGGCCAGGATCCAGTGCGAATCGGCGGCGGCCCGGTAAAGCCGCAGGCCAGCGGCGGGCCGGACGTCTTCGCTCGTCCATTCCGCACCGCCGTGGGCCACCGAGCGGCGGGAGAATGCCTCGATGGCCCGGGCCGTCTCGCCGTCCTCGAGCAGCTTGGCGGCGGCGGACATGTACACGCCTTGCCCGGTGCCTATCGCCGCCTGTGAGTCGAAGACAGCGATGCCCACCTCAGGGCGCGCGGCGATGTTGCGGGAATGCGTGACGTCCGGGGAGGAAACCCAGAAGAACTCGGCAAAGTCTGGCATTAGGGGCGCTTATGGCCATGGCCGGAAACGCCGTTGGCTCCTGGTGAACAACGCCGGAGTCTTCCCGTTCGGGCCCACGCACGAGGCGACCGAGGGGGACTTCGACTCGGTCTACGGCCTCAACGTCAAGGTGCCGTTCTTCCTGGTGGCCGAGCTCGCGCCGGCCATGGCCAAGCGCGGCAAGGGCGCCATCATCAACATCTCCACGATGGTGGCCGAGTTCGGCCAGGCCAACATGGCCCTGTACGGGTCCAGCAAGGCTGCGCTGGTCCTGCTGATCAAGTCCTGGGTCGCTGAGTACGGGCCGTCCGGAGTGCGCGTCAACGCGGTCAGCCCGGGCCCGACCCGCACGGAGGGTACCGCGCCCATGGGGGACGCGCTCGACCAGCTCGCGCCCTCCGCCTTCCCTCCCGGCACGTCCGGGGCATAGGACGCAATACGGACAAAGCGGCTAGCCGAGCCGCGCGCGTGCTTCT
>Ga0193728_1000928_pt1 | contig 14591 bp, 13 predicted proteins | sample U1c1metaG_FD_143037 | JGI IMG/M metagenome (GOLD analysis project Ga0193728, IMG submission 143037) | Soil microbial communities from a riparian zone of the East river system, Colorado, United States - U1c1 | ecosystem: Environmental > Terrestrial > Soil > Riparian zone | place: USA: East River...
TTTCAAATATCTCAGCTAGTGGATAGAGTGCTTGCTGATAATCGGGGAGGCTATCAGCAACCTGGATGTCGTATGTCTGCAAGACTTGGCGGAGTTCGTCAACCAGATTTTTTCCATATTGCCGTTGGGCAAAAAGAAGCCTTGTTTCTTGGCGGCTAGCTTGTGGATGAAGGTCCTGTTCATACAGACGTCCCCCCTCAAACATTGAGGCAGTCCATGATTGGACAAACGCAAAACGCTTGGTTATCGGAGCGTTGCGAATCATTCCAATGAGTACTCGTTCGGCATCAGGGCTCGTATCAATGGATTGTGTTTTCATCATCATCTCCATTTTGTTTCTTGCAATTCTACACAGGTGTTATCTTTATCGGTAGTCAGGACCTGCCCCCATAGTATCCGCAGCCAGTGAGGAGCGGCGAGGTGCTGGTGGCAGAGGTGGAGGTGTGTCCATCATATCTATCTCTTCCATGGCCAACGCTTCGTCAACATTTTCATTGTCCTGCAGACCTGGACGGTCATCTAGACTTTCAAGCCCTCTTTCGATGCTCAGAACGGTACGTTCAATTTCTGTTTCGATGCTAATCAGGTGTTCGCGCAGATTGCGCAGGGTCTCAGTGGTGTAGTTATCGGCGTCAATTTTGAGTTGTTCAGTCTGCTCTTCTGTACGGCGCATAATCATCTGAGCCTGCTCTGTCGCCAGTTGCATTATCTCCTGGGAGCGCTCTTCGGCCGCATTCAGCAGACCTTCGCGTCGCATGGCCTTTTCTACTTCGCCACGTATGCGGGCCTGGATATTTTTTGCATCGGCCTGAGCCTGGGCGAGGACACGCTCTTTCTCCTGAATGACGCGTCGTGCCTGTTTAACCTCTTCTGGAATGGCTGTACGCATCTGATCGATGATGTTTAAGATATCGGCCTCTTTGATAAGCACCCGATTGATCAAGGGCATACGCCGACTACTGGAAACCAGATTCTCGAGGCGATCTATAAGATACAGGATATCCATATTTCGCATCCCTCCTTCCCAACAAGCCCGTCTTCCACTTAACTACCCTTTGTTTGGATTAAGTAATCTTCTTCATCTAAAATACCAGCCAATAGTATAAGCCTGTCTCAACACATGAGATTGTGCGAGACAACAGCGGGCCCCTACAACTCAGGCAATGAATTGCCAAACGGGCGCGGTCCCTCGCATTGGCGAAGATCCTGAGCAGATCCGAATTGTGCCATCTATCTTTCGGCTTTGTCAAACTTCCGCTGCAGGGCATGTACGACAGCCGTCGGCAGCATATCGCTGACATCGCCTCCCAATTGTGCGACTTCTTTAAGGAGTGATGAACTGACAAAAAGCTGTTCAGGCTTCGTTAACAAACAGATTGTTTCGATTTCTGGTGCCAGCTTATGATTCATCAATCCCTGCTGGAATTCCGCTTCAAAATCATTTGGCGAACGCAATCCTTTAATAATGGCTTCGCCACCGACGGAACGCACATATTCTATCACCAGGCTAGAGAATGTATCGATGCGTACATTCGTCAATTCTTCGGTCGCTGCCACTTCTTTCCACAGTGCTACACGCTCATCAGCCGAAAAGAGAACATTCTTTGCGGGAAAGGCATACACGGCGATGATAAGCGTATCAAAAAACCGGGCACCTCGACGGGCGATATCCAGATGTCCGTTGGTGAGCGGATCAAAGCTGCCTGGATAGACGGCTATGCGCTGACGCTTTTCCTGGTGACTCACGCAAAAAACTCCTTCGCTGGATTGGCCTTTAAGGGTACGCCAGTGTACCCTTAAAAGTAAAAAGGTACTTCGATGAGGAGTGTACCACATCTGTTCTATCCTGTGCACTCTACTCGGGCTAAAGCCCGGTAGCTTCTAGCCTGTTGCTAGGTTCGAATTTCTCGTCCCGTTTCCAAGACGAGCTACGCGAAGAATGATGCCGAAACCTCATTCCCGTGGGCGGTGCCATATCGCCAACTACTGGGCCTAAGCCCAGATACTTTCGTCTGATGTTAATAGCTCCGACTCCATTAATTTATTCTGGTATTGCCGCTTGGCCCGTAGGTACCGACCGTTGAGGATATGCGTCTTCTCACCATCATGAGATACTGCCAGGTGTATCTCGCCTAAATCAATACCTGCGACTTCACTGCCCATCGGTTTGCACTCAGGTTCAAGCTTGTAGGTAGCAATCGCTTCATACTGCGTGCCCGTCCAGTGGATGACCACCGTATTGGGCTTATCCCACTTCCAGGGGAGAATGAGCGGATCGTTGCTATGGCCATTTGAGAGCTTGAGTTCTCCATTCTCCAGCTTAATAGCCTGACTTTTGTATTCGACCTTGAAGTACCAGCGGCGTCTACGTGGCGGGTGAGCGTTCGGGTCGGTTTTGCGACGTTCCTGCCAAGATTTGAGGCTAGCAAAGAAGGATTGTACCGTGGCATCGGAGGTATGGGCATGCAGCTTCTCAGAGGTGAAAATCCTTTCCATCTGGGCACATTTGAGCCAGATCCCCTTGTGCCGCACAGTACGCCAGAAAAAGACCACAGTCTTTGAGTAGAGTTCACCGCAAGCATGAGCTAACTCATCGAGTTGTGGTGTCTTGCCGAGGTTCACCCTTCTCACTTGATACATAGCCTTCTTCCTTTGCTGCTTTTCGTATGAGATAGCGGAGAACATTTGCCTCGCTATCAAGTCCATATCTCTCTTGAAGAAACCGTATGATACGCCTGTCCTCATCTTCAAAGAGAATACTTGTACGTTTCTTCATATATATATGATATATCTGCTGTGCATATCTTTCAAGAGAGCTAGGACTTTAGGCCTAGATAAACCCGCCTATCCGGCTTCGGCTGAAGTCTCGTCGCTTGCGGCGGGTTCTTTTTGGAGGCGTTTGTAGCGTCCTGCGATCATTTCCCCCATGCCGATGGCTAGCAGACCTAATAGCAGATGTGCAATCTGGATAGTCCAGTGGAGTGGCGAACCGGCCAGAATAGATTGCTGGCTCAATCCCAGAGCAACCATGCCGATGGCAAGCACAAAAGCTCCAATGGCCAGACCGATATTTCGTCCTTTAACTGTCACAATCAAACCGCCCAGTATGAGGAGCAGGAGCGCAACAAGGATACCGAGCCCCATGTGCAGTAAAACTAATGGGCCTCCAGACACATCAGTCCCTTTGATCCAGAAAAATATGCCAAGAATAAGTACGACAAGTACACAAAGACGCATTACCATGATAGTGATACGTACGGGCATAATGTAGTTCTCCTTATAAAATACTATTAAAGCGCAAGGGTAGACCTTTTAGATAGTTTTCCTTGCCTGCTATGCCTTGTTAATCTTCCCACTGTATGTCTTCCCAGACTAGTGCTGCTGTTTCGGCTTCGGAATGCTGCATGGGACTGGCAAGGCGGGCGATACAGCCAGCAACATGAGTATATCACCAGCGGTGAGAGTAGTGTTGCCCAATAGGTCTATTGGTAGACTGTCGTTTTGTTAACCAGCTCATAGTTTTTTCTCGTGGCGAATGTATGCTAGCAGTATAGAGCTTGTGGCTTGAAAGATGGTGGGTTTATATGGTAATTATGAGCGTATGAATGCATAGTGATCTCTCGATAGTGTGTTGATAATCTATTTTCTAAGGCATGTGTCAAAAAGGGGTGCTTCTGCTTGACAATGTTGACCTTGTACAAGTACAAAACTGTCAAGTTGATTTGACGCACGTCTAATGAACATGGCTTCCTCCTATCAACACCGTAGCAGAAGGCTACCGAAAATAGAGACACAGAAAGGAACACAGTATTGATTGAAATACAGGAATTATTTGGTCCCACCATTGAAGGCGAGGGGGCATTGGTTGGAGCCCCAGTAGCCTACATTCGCACAGGACCTGCCCTGCAGCCGAAATTAATATCTGTGGAAGATCTGATCAAGGATGTCGAGTCCAGGTGTGGCTACAATCCCTATCTGGTCACTATCACTGGTGGAGAGCCTAGCCTCTATGAGGAGATAGGAAACCTCTTAGACAAGTTGCATGCAAGAAACTATTCTGTGAAGGTAGAAATGAAGGGAACAAAAGTTCCAATCTGGATAGAGCAAGTAGATATCTTGTCTATCGCGCCAGATCTCTATGCGCCGTCATGGGATGTGCTACGGGCATGCATGCAAGCGAATACATGTGATGTCTATCTAAAAGCTGGTATCTTGACCAGTGAGGATTTAGAGCGGGCACATGAAATCTCACGGGTGTTCTCAAAGACGCCATTCTACTTGTTCCCCAGGCATGATGAAGCGTTGGAGAATCTGGCAGATATCAATGAAAACCTACTGAGCAACTACCGTTGGCTAGTAAGTGAGGTGCTTCAACGGCAGTGGACCAACGTGCGAGTGTTTCCGCCAGCACATGTGCTCCTTTGGGGGAATGCGAAAGGGGTTTAGTAGTAGACCATTCTGCCTTGGAGAGAATATCCGTCAATACTGTAGCAGAAGATCACCAATGCATTGATTTTTTTAGGAGGAAGTAGTATGGGATCTACCTCCCATCTGTTCTGTATACACTGTGGGGCGGCCAATCCACCACATGCGCGTTTCTGCCCTGTGTGTGGGCATGCTTTGGGCTTACAGAATACGGGTCGTAGTACGGCTGTATTGCCCGCTATTACCTCCGCTCTAGAAACTCCTGTATTTGCCACACCTTCTGATGAGACCCAAGTACCTTCGGTACAAAATGGATTACTCAAACAGCGCTATCGTTTGCAGAAGAAAGTTGGCTCGGGCGGCTATGGTGATGTCTATAAGGCGATCGATAGCCAGTTTGATCGGCTGGTGGCAATCAAAGAGATGAGCCAGAGTGGTCTCAGCCCGCAAGAGATTAACGAGGCCAGTGAAGCTTTTAAGCGTGAGGCTTTTCTGCTAGCCGCTTTGACGCATCCTGGTTTGCCCAGCATTTATGATTATTTTACGGAGAATGATCGCTGGTATCTGGTGATGAGTTTTATTGAAGGAGAGACGCTGGAGGCCTATTTAGACAGATCTCAAAAAGGTCGTCTCCCCGTTGATAAAGTGTTATATATCGGTATACAACTTGCTTCGGTCTTGAGCTATCTCCACGCACGTAAACCGCCAATTATTTTCCGCGACCTGAAACCTTCTAATAGTATGCGCACATATGATGGGCAGATCTACCTAGTTGACTTTGGCATCGCACGCCACTTTAAACCAGGGCAAGCCAAGGATACTATTGCGCTAGGCTCGCCCGGCTACGCTGCCCCAGAGCAATATGGTCGCTCCCAGACAACACCCCAGACGGATGTCTATAGCCTAGGTGTGATGTTGCACCAGATGATCAGTGGGTTTGATCCTTCTGATGAACCGTTTAATCTCCCTCCTCTTCATATTCCTGAGTATCCTCAGTTGTATATACTAATATCGTGCATGCTTGAGATGGACCCGAAGAAGCGGCCTGCTAGTATGGGCAATATCAAACGAGAATTGCAGCGCATCTCGACTGGGCGTTCTCCTCTCCCTGGGCAGCGTAGTCGTCCCACAAAGCAGATCCCTGCTGTGTCCCCAAACCCGAAGGTTGATGGAAAGAGACCACCTCATCGTTCTATACAGGTATCACCGCCGTATCCTCCATCCTCCCCTGATGCACTCTGATCAACAGCATCTTCCTATCGTAGAATATGTCCTGAAGAATGCACCGTGTGAGGTGCTGGTACTCAGTCAAGGACAGGCAGCTCTTACGTCGCAGAGAGCAAGTGAAGTGGAGGAGAATTCTGTTGCTATTGGATAATAATTGCAGTTTTCTAGATAAGAATTTACTAAGTTTTTACTTTTTCGCTTTAGTTTCTGATAACAAGTCTATTAGTAGAGTTTTTTATAACTAAAAATCTATTGTAATTATTGTTTGAAGAGTATATGCTAATAGTGTAAAAATTGAAAGCCGACTATACTATTTACTGATCCAGAAAGGAGTTACCCGTGTATACTCAGAAACATACACAAACCTTGGTACCAGATATGTCAGATGCCATGTTGGCCCAATTAGTCCTTGCTGGTGACCAGGATGCGTTTGAAATGCTGGTACGACGTTACAGTACTCCCCTGTTCAACTTTATTTGTCGCTTTTTGGGTGACTACGATCTGGCTTGTGACGTATTACAACAGGTTTTTCTGCGTTTCTATACTTCGCTGCCAAAGTTGGGGACTGGCGAACCATTTAAGTCCTGGCTATTCCAGGTTGCACGCAATTGTTGTGTTGATGAGCTAAGGCGTAGGCACAGGTATGCCATTCGTTTCTCTCAGCTTGAGATAGATAATGGTGATGGAGAACTGACAGGTTTGTGCGACATTCCTGACCCTGGTCCATTGCCAGAGGAGTTGGTTGAGCGTCGTGATCTCCAACTGCTCCTGATGAAGGCTATTCAGTCTTTGCCTCCAAAGTTTCGCTCTGTTGTCGTTTTGCGTTACGCCTCACAGTTGAGCTTCTCTGAGATCGGCAAAGTCCTGTCCATGCCGGAGGCTACGGCAAAAACCTATTTTCATCGTGCGAAAGCGTTGTTACGTAAAATTCTTTCTGCACATCAGAAGAACTCTGTATTTATGCACGGAGATGAATGACGCATCTTAGATGTTGTTCGTTGAAGTGAAGATCGACAGACAGAAGGGAATCTGGTGTATATGATACGAACCAGGCTCCCTTCTGTGTCTTTTTCTGGGGGCATTGAAAGGGCGGCTATGTTATCACGGAGTAGACCACCTGAGTATTACTCAGGTGGTTCAGGCTGCAACTCCCAGCCTTCTATTCCTATTTTTATTCCTGAAGTAGGTAGAGGACTCCTGCCAGCCTTTGCCAATGCGTTGGCGAACTTCCGATCCTGCGATGGGGCTGTACAACAGGGCAAGTGCCACCCCAAAGATCAATCCCCAGCGGAATACCATTTTTGCTCGCTTACGCCTGCGCTGGCGCTGCACAGATTGCTCTTGCCATGAATCTTGCAGATCTTTCGCTCTGGTCGTTGCCTGCTTTAAGCTATCTGTGGCTTTGCTCGTGGTTTTACCGAGAACGTCGGAGGTCTTTGCCAGACTGGATCTTACATTTTTCTGCAGAGGGTCTTGCATCTTCTGCATGTTTTTCTGTGCCTTCTCTAAATTCTTTTGTGCCTTCTGCATGTTTTTCTGGAGGAATGGAACTACTATACCAGTTGCAATTGCCAGCCAGGTAAGAGTCTTATTCCAGCCCAGTTTCATGCTCTTCTCCACCTCTGTATAGGCCAATTGGACTGTGTCTTTGGCGCTAGCAAAGGTGTCTTGTGCACTATTCCTAACGTTCTTGGAGGTGGATCGAGCAACATCTTTGGCTTTGGCTGATGTTGTTTTCACAACCTTTCTTACCTTGCGCTTGCTAGGCTTGCTTCTCTCATAAAGTTTCATCAATTGTCTCCTTTTTCTGTTGCTAGATCTATCAATGTGTATCTAGTTGATTACTTTGTTCCTTCTATAACCACGTCTGAACAATTCATCGAGTTTCAATTAGACACTCATGAAAAGCATTCACCACCCTGAATGAAAAGAGACCCATGATATAGAAGAGGAGAAGTTCGACGCTTTTCTCATGGCAGCCCAAGAGGTGCGCTAGTCACTGTCAACAATTACCAGGATACGTAGGACAACAAGGGCGATGAATACAAAGTCAGCTAGCACGACCCAGCCGGTGGTGTAAGAATGGAAGCTGAGGTTGATATATCCCATCAAGATTGGCAATAAGAAGCCTCCAATGCCTCCAAAGGCTCCAACCAAGCCCGTTGCGACGCCAATTTCCGTGCGGAAGCGCTGTGGTACGAGCTGGAAGACCGCACCATTCCCTATACCCAGGAAGGTCATACCGATGATGAAGAGCATCGCGGTGAAGCCGATGGGCAAGAGCAGTGAGGCAAGAGCGTAGAGTACGAACACAGCAGCGAGGGCAACGGTGAGCGTACGCACTCCGCCCAATTTATCGGCCAGATAACCACCGAGCGGACGCAATGTGCTGCCTGTAAATGCGGCCGCGGCAGCCAGATTGCCTGCATCAATGGCAGTAAGCTGGTACTGGTTATGAAAGAACTGTGGCAGGAAGGTGCTCAAACCAACGAAGCCACCGAAGGTCACGCTGTACAAGAGGCAGAACCACCAGAGGTCAGCTTTTTTCAGAGCAGCAACGTAACGAGAGACGGGGATGCTCGTAGGTTTCGTATCTTATGCAAGAGCTTTCACCAAAGGTTCTCTATTTAGATGCTCGAGTATGGATATTCCATATCTTGGGCAAGAGCTTTCACCAAGATGGGCTAGGCTGAGTGCTTGATGGCTTTGATGTGCCAGCACTCGCGAGCAATCTCCCAATCTTCCTCGGTGTGGATAATCAGGATGCGTATAGCAGATTCATGGGTTGCGATATCTTGGTCGGGAGGAGAAGCAGCGTTTTTGGCCTGATCTAGCTGGAGACCGAGAAAGCCAAAGGCCTCGCAAGTCTTTGCTCGTACCTCCGGTGAGTTCTCGCCCACGCCACCAGTAAATGTGAGGACGTCTATCCCAGCTAGCGAGGCGATCATGGCACCGATGAAGTAGCGTAGCCGGTACACATATATCGATAGAGCCAGCTTGGCACGTTGGTTGCCCTCTTTGGTTGCTTGCAAAACCTCTCGCATATCGCCTGACACACCAGAAATACCCTTGAGTCCTGACTCTTTGTTGAGTATCTGGTCGAGTTGCGCTGCCGAGTAGCTGTGTTCTCGCTGCAGGTAAAGCAGGATGCTGGGATCAATAGATCCTGAGCGGGTCCCCATCATCAGACCTTCCAGGGGAGTAAAGCCCATCGTGGTATCGATACTCTGTCCAGCGCGGATGGCTGCCAGTGAGCAACCATTGCCTAGGTGGCAGTTGACGATGCGTAGCGATTTGAGGTCTCGTCCGACGATTTGGGCACTGCGCCGTGCACAATACTGATGACTGATGCCGTGGAAGCCATAGCGACGAATGCCCTGCTCAAACCAGCTATAGGGACCGGGATAGACCATTGTTTCCTGTGGGAGGTGACTGTGATAGGCTGTATCGAAGACAGCGACCTGGGGAACATTGCTCAGGGTACGTTCAACTGCCTCAATCCCTTTCAGGTTCTCAGGATTGTGCAATGGCGCGAACGATGCAAGATGCTGAATTTCGGCTTTAACATCTGGTGTGATGAGGACGCTCTGATGATAGTGTGGTCCTCCATGAACAACGCGATGTCCAACGATATCAATGTCTGTAGGCTGTGAGATGACCCGGGTTTTCCCGCTCCACAGTGTTTTGAGCATCGGCTCGATAGTGTTCGAGAGTTCCTCGGTTGGCAATTCTTGTATGATCGTCTGACCATTGGCTGTGACCTTGAGTTCTGCCACCCCTTTTTTCTGTGTCCAGTTTGCATCAGCCCCCCACAATGCCATGGGAGGCATGCTTGATGGTTGGTCTGCGATTTTGTACAAGCGGCTTTTCTGGCTACTGGAACCAGCGTTGAGCACGAGTATTTTCATTGATCCTCTCCATTCTATTTTACCACAGCTGTCAACGTAGTTGCATTTTGGCATTTTGGCTGCCATTCTGCCATTCTGGGGATTTACTTTTCTGCTTGGCGCGAGTATACTTTGAATAGAAATGTATGGAGGATACTGGGGTTTGGATGAATATCGTATTGTGTATACAGACCACGCCTCTGACATGATGCGTGAGAGGCGTATTAGTGAAAAAGAAATTTTTCATGTTGTTAGCTATGGAATAGTCATCAAAGAATATCCAGATGATACTCCTTATCCGAGTGTGCTACTTCTTTGTTGGTGTGAAAAACGACCATTGCATATAGTTGTTGCAAGAGATGAAGAAAATATGCTACAGTTTATTGTCATAGCATATGAGCCAGATCCACATAAGTGGGAAGAAGATTTCAAAAGGAGAAGACGATGAAATGCATCGCTTGTAAAACTGGAGATCTTCAAGAGGGAACAACAACAATCACTTTTGAAGAAAACGGAACTATTATCGTTTTCAAGGACGTGCCAGCCCTTGTATGTGATCAGTGCAAGAAAGGGTACACTGATCGGGACGTGACAGCAAGATTGCTTCAAATTGTGAAAGAGGAAGCTACAAAGGGAAAAGAGTTGGAGCTTGTTCGATATACAGCATAGGGAAGAGCTACCTTGGCTATCTTGCCGATGCTAAGCTCCCTTGGGGCAAGGATAATCCTCTTCTGCTCATTTTGCCCCAAGGGAGGTTTGCCGTCTGTTTTTGGCATTACTATATGATTACTCAGTCCATACCCAATCTCGTACCTCGGGCATGTCTTCAAAGTTGGTTCGTATATAGCTAGAGTGTTTGGCGAGTAGATCGTTGCACTCCTGTATTAATGGGGGGACGAGATGCTTTACGCGCTCCGCATGCTGCATTGCTAAGATGCAGAGGTGATAGCGACTGACTCCATTGAGCACAACCATGTCAAAGGGGGTGGTTGTCGTTCCCTGTTCATTAAAACCTCGCACGTGGAAACGATCTGGATTTGGCCGTCCGTGGATGATCTGGTGGACGGCTCTCTGGTAGCCGTGGAAGGCAAACATGACGGGCCTATTTTCTGTGAAGTGTTCTAAAAAGGTGGCGTTATCTAGGCCGTGCGGGTGTATGTCTGGTGTGTAAAGCGTCATCAGGTCTACGATGTTCACAACGCGCACCTTTAGTTCGGGAATATGGTGACGTAACCACCATGCGGCTGCGACGGTCTCCATGGTCATGACGTCGCCTGCACAAGCCAGTACGATATCAGGCTCAAGATGGTCGTCATTACTTGCCCAGTGCCAGATCGATAGACCACGAGTGCTATGTTCGATGGCTTGCTGCATAGTGAGAAATTGCAGGTGCGGTTGTTTATCAATGACAATCAGGTTGACGTAATTTCGGCTGCGGAAACAATGGTCGGCGACGGAAAGTAGGCAGTTAGCATCTGGTGGTAAATAGATGCGTGCTATGTCGCCTTTTCTTGAAAGAGCTGCGTCGATAAGTCCTGGGCCTTGATGGCTGAAACCGTTGTGATCGTTACGCCAGCAGGTAGATGTCAGCAGAATGTTCAGTGATGCAATGGGTTCACGCCAGTGAAGGCTGATAACACCTTCTAGCCACTTTGAGTGTTGAATCATCATGGAGTCAATAATCATGGCAAATGCTTCATATGTGGCGAATAAGCCATGGCGTCCTGTAAGCAGGTAGCCTTCTAACCATCCTTCGCAGAGATGCTCGCTCAGTACCTCCATCACCCTTCCATAAGGAGAGAGATGGTCATCAATCGGGATAATTTTTTCCTCAAATGTACGATTTTCCACCTCAAAAACATCCCCAAGGCGGTTTGAGTTGGTTTCATCAGGAGAGAAGAGACGGAAGTTGTGCTGTTTGGCGTTTCTGACAAAGATGTCTCGCAGCAGCTTGCCAAACTGTTGAGTATTCCCATAATACTCTGTTGCGGGCTTTTTCACGTCAATCGCGTATGAGGTAAAGTCAGGCATATCCAGATCTACTAGCAACTTCCCGCCATTGGCATGTGGATTGGCCCCCATTCTGCGATCACCTCGAGGCGCGAGCGCTGCGAGTTCCGGGATGAGGTGCCCTTGCTTATCAAACAACTCTTCCGGTTTGTAGCTGTGCATCCAATCTTCGAGTATTTTTAAGTGCTTGGGGTTAGTCTTCACTTCGGCTACTGGTACCTGATGTGAGCGAAATGTGCCCTCGATAGGTTTGTCATCGACCTCTTTTGGTCCGGTCCAGCCTTTAGGGCTGCGTAGAATGATAGCGGGCCAACGTGGAATCTTCGTATAGCCATGCTGGCGTGCCTCTTTTTGATATTGGCGAATTTTGGTGTAGCACGTTTCTAGCGTTTCAGCAAAGGCTTGGTGCATGGTCATGGGGTCGTCGCCCTCTACGAAATAGACATCATAGCCATGACCTGAGATGAGTTGCCGTATTGATTCGTCATCGGTGCGTCCAAGGACGGTTGGGCCGGAAATCTTATATTCATTGAGGTGCAAAATGGGTAGGACTGCTCCATCGCGGACAGGATTCAAGAATTTGATGCTCTTCCATGACCCTTCTAGTGGCCCTGTCTCCGCTTCACCATCACCAATGACGGCGGTGACGATCAAATCAGGATTATCAAAGGCAGCTCCAAATGCGTGAACAAGGACATAGCCTAACTCGCCACCCTCATGAATTGAGCCGGGGGTAGGAACACTTACATGGCTTGGGATGCCTCCAGGTGTCGAGAACTGGCGAAAGAGACGGCGTATGCCCTCGGCATTTTGGCTAATCTCTGGATAAATCTCTGTGTAGGTGCCCTCAAGATAGACATTGGCTAGGATGGCAGGTCCGCCGTGGCCTGGTCCGGCTAGGTAGATCATATTGACATTGTGATCTTTGATGAGTCGGTTCAAATGAACGTAGATGAAGCTCAAGCCGGGTGAGGTTCCCCAGTGTCCCAGTAATCGCGGTTTGATGTGCTCGGGACGTAATGACTCTTTCAGAAGAGGGTTATCCTGTAAATAGATCTGTCCAACTGTCAGGTAGTTGGCTGCCTTCCAATATCTGTCTATCAGGTTGAGACGTGCTTGGTCGATTTTTGACATGCTATGCTCCTTAAAGAATAGTGGCAAACCGCATCAATGCCATGATTGATGCCTACTCGTCAATTTTTATGCTTTTTTAGAGCGGAAAGTCGCATGCTACAGAAGCCTCGACCTTCCGTGTCTTTCGCTACCGTCTTTTCTTCTTCTGTTTCAAGGGTTTGCTCTGTTTATTGGTGGCAGACGTTTGCTCAAGTTTTTTCGAATTGAGCACCTCGCGGAACGAGCGAACAAGCGGGGATTCCGGATCGATATGCTCTGCCTTGTTCAGGAATATTTCCGCTTGGCGGTAATCATCCATTTCCATGTACAGCAATGCTATGTAAATGCGTAAGACAACGGAGTCAGGATTGGCAATCAAACCTTCTTCAAGGACCTTGATAGCTTTCGAGGGTTGATCATTCTTTGCGTGCATTTGGCTGAATCTATAGTAGTAACCTATGCTCTCAGGTTCTAACTCAATTGCACGTTTGTAGTTGGTCTCGGCCTCTTCAAAATGCTCAAGTGCTTGATGAGCCTCCCCGGCAGCAAACCAAGCGTTGCCCGAGTCCGGCTCAAGTTCTATCGCACGTTGATAGTAGCTCAGAGCCTTCCGATATTCCTCTCGTCCCGCGGCAATCTCACCCTGGTGAAACTCAATCTGTGCTTGCTTCTGTGAAAATGGGATTTCGTAGCCATCTTCATCAATCATGGTCCCCTGTCCTAGGCGCATGGCCGCTTCTTCTGCAATGGTAACCAGATCTTTAGCCTGCAGGAGATGATCTTCTGCCTCGTCAAGCTCCTTCGCGCCTACGAGCAGTTCAGCCAGGGAGATGTGTGCCTCAAAGGTATTCTCAGCAGCTAGCGACTCGCGCAATGATTCCTGAGCTAGCTCCTTATAGTATTCAGCCTGACTCTCGTCTTCCTGATCGGAGTAAGCTCTGCTGATCCGTCGTTCGACTAGAGCCTTTCGTCTTAAGTACAAGCCTCGCTTCTCTGGAAAACGCCGTGTCATTTGTGTCAAGTAGGCAATGCAACGCTCAAAGTGCCCAAGAGAGACCATACGATTAGCGGCATCTTCGTAATGTGACTGGTCGAATGGTAGCTTCTTGATGAGAGCATCGGTATAATAGATAGCTTGCTTCATACGTATGGACATTTCATCAAGGTAAATTTCTGCATCTTCATCGTCAAGTTGTAGTGCTTTTGCACGCGCATACTTTTTTACAAAAGCTCCCATTTGATCGTCAAGTTCCTGCTGCTCTTTTTGCAAATCTTCAATCGAGAGATTTTGCGCAATTATGCTCTCATCAGTCATACTTTGGATGCGCCAGTCACCGTTTTCCTGAACGAGGGTGTAACTTGCCCAAAACCAGTGCCGCTGTGTCTCTTCGTAGATGGCAGTTGTCTGAGGTAATTCGGGCAACGGGTCACTGAGTGGTATGTCATCCATTTCGAGAGACCAGCCTGCCTCAACCTCTTTGTGGATTGCCGAATAGCCTTGATTAAATGATTCGGGAAGCCAAAGTATTGATTTGTGGTGTTCATGTTCGATGATATAGCCCGGTTCCAGGCCACTTGGCTCGGCTTCTTCTGCCCAGGCCTTACGACGTTCAATCCACTCATCTCGTGAGAGACCTTCGCGCAAGGGGCTATCGTGAGAGAGGAGATCATAGGCTGTGCCATAGACCTCGCGGGCCCAAACTTCGATAAAGCTGATAACGGTCCTCTGAGGGTCCAAGCCATGCAGGATGCTGCTCTTCTCATCAAGAGCAACGCCCTCGACTTCCATGATCAACTGATTGATAAGCGGGAGGTTGGAGCGATAGTTACCAGGAGGTGTTGTACCATGCCGTGCATGGACTATAAGGGCTTTCCGCAGCAGACGGTGCCCTTCCACTAGGGAACAATTCTTCCATTCAAGAGTGGGTA
>Ga0193728_1000930_pt1 | contig 14584 bp, 10 predicted proteins | sample U1c1metaG_FD_143037 | JGI IMG/M metagenome (GOLD analysis project Ga0193728, IMG submission 143037) | Soil microbial communities from a riparian zone of the East river system, Colorado, United States - U1c1 | ecosystem: Environmental > Terrestrial > Soil > Riparian zone | place: USA: East River...
CCACGTCCGCGAGAAATTGCATTTCCACCGTAACCGTTCCATCGCCCTGACACGTCTCGCAACGCCCGCCCGGCACGTTGAACGAAAAATGGCCGGCGGTATAGCCGCGCCGTTTGGCATCCGGCGTATCCGCAAAAACTTCGCGAATCGCATCAAACGCCTTTAAATAGGTCGCCGGATTCGATCGCGGCGTACGCCCAATCGGCGATTGATCCACGATCACCACTTCCCGAATCTGCGCATCCCCTTCGATCCGTTCGCAAAACTCCTTAATGCTCGAACCATTCCGCTTCGCCGCCAGCGCCTTATAGAGGACGTCATACACCAGCGTAGATTTTCCCGATCCGCTCACCCCGGTAACCACCGTCAAAGTTCCGAGCGGCAGTGTCCAATCCACATCCTGCAGGTTATGCAAATGCGCGCCAAACACTTTCAGAAATTTTCCACTCAACTTGTGCCGGTTATTCGGCACCGGTATCCGCAAATCTCCGGTCAAATATCGCCCGGTGATTGATTTCGGCTCATCCAGCATCGCCGCATAGGAGCCCGCGAAAAGGAGTTTGCCACCCAGTTCCCCCGCTCCCGGACCAAGATCAATCACATAGTCCGCCGCCCGAATCGTATCTGGATCGTGTTCCACCACCAACACGGTATTTCCCAAATCGCGCAACGATTTCAAAATGTCTATCAACCGTTGCGTATCCCGCGGATGCAACCCAATCGATGGCTCATCCAGCACATACAACGCCCCCACCAAATGTGACCCCAGCGAAGTAGCCAGCTGAATCCGCTGCGATTCCCCTCCCGACAATGTCGAAGTAAGTCGATCCAGCGTCAAGTAATCCAATCCAACTTCATCCAGAAATTGCAGCCGCGAGCGGACTTCCTGCAGAATTTTATCCGCGACGGTATTTTGTGCCTGCGTCAGTTGCATGTTAGTGAAGAACGCCCGCGCCTCTTTAACGGTCAGTTTACAAACTTCGGTGATCGACCGCCCTGCAACACGCACGGCCCGCGCCTCAGCTCGCAGCCGCGTCCCACCGCATTCGAGACACGTCGCGTAGCCGCGAAAGCGGCTCAGGAACACCCGCACGTGCAATTTATATTTCTTGCGCTCCAAATACTTAAAAAATCCGGTGATGCCCTCGTAATCGCTATCCGGATCACCTTCCAGAATCAACCGTCGCTGCTCTTCTGTAAGGTTCCGCCACGCCACATTCGTGGGAATGCCACGCCCGCGAGCCCACTTCTTCGCGTCTTGCAACAAATTGCGATAACGTGGCTTGGTCCAAGGCAAAATCGCACCCTCATCCAACGATTTGCTCGAATCCGGCACCACCAGGTTCAAATCAAAATCGATGGTGTTGCCAAATCCCTGGCATCGCGGACAAGCCCCGTAAGGATTATTGAAAGAAAAAAGTCGCGGCTCCGGCTCCTGATAAAGCGTCCCATCATTCTTGCATTCGAAGCGCTCGTTGAATCGCAGCCGCTCCGCCGGTCCCGCAGCATCGGCCACAAATTCTAGCAGCGCCTCGCCATGCCCCTCGCGATAGCAAATCTCAATCGAATCCACGAGCCGCGATCGTGACTCAGGATTAATCGCCAGCCGATCCACCACCACATAAACAGGCCGCGAAAAATCGATATCAAGCAACGTCTCTGGAGACGAAAACTCATGCATCCGCACGTCTTGATACAAACGATTGAACCCGCGTTTCTGAAGATCAATCAGCGACTGCCGGAGCGCCTCAGCAGAAGGTTGCGTAGCTTTCTTTTTCGCCACGCGTCGTGGCGATGGCGCACCAGCACCGGTAACATCCGCGGAAGGCGCAGCAGAAGGCATACCGCCGGGACGAAATTCATACAATACATAAAAACGCCGCCCCGGGGTCATCATCAAAACTCGTGTCGCAATCTCCTCCGGATTATCCCGCCGCACTTCCGTGCCACACTTAATACAAAAAGTCTGCCCACACCGCGCAAAAAGCAGCCGCAAATAATCGTAAATCTCCGTTGCCGTAGCCACGGTCGACCGTGGATTGCGCGTGGAGTTTTTCTGCCGGATCGCCACTGCCGGCGCAATCCCCGAAATCTCATCGACATCCGGCTTTTCCATGCGCTCCAGAAATTGCCGCGCATAAGCGGATAGGGACTCGACATATCTCCGCTGCCCTTCGGCATAGACAGTGTCAAACGCCAGCGAAGATTTGCCAGACCCGCTAACGCCGGTAACCACCGTAATGGCGTTATGCGGAATCGCCACGGTTATGTTTTTAAGGTTGTGAACGCGCGCCCCGCGAACATGAATCACTTCTTGCGCGGTATTCGTGAGTGTCAAATTGGGTTTAGCCATTAGATTGTTCGTAGCCCAGGAGGAGCCCACACACCGCCCAAATCGAGCACTGCCTAAACTTTAAATTATACGACTCGGTGTCAGCACGGGCAACAACGTTCAAAAACCAGCATTTTTCTAAATTTTCCCTGCGGATCGCCAATAGCTAATGGATGGTTCTTAAAGTAGCGGCGATTTTCAATAATAAGAATCGTTTACAACCCGAAACTCTTCCACAACGAATCAATCCTCGCCTTCGTCCCCGCGTCCATCACAATCTCATCCGGCCAAGGCCGCACAAATCCCTCCGTAGCCCACTTCCTCGTAGCATCGATCCCCATCTTGGATCCAAAATCCTGAATCCGCGAAGCATGATCCAAGGTATCCGCCGGCCCCAGATTAAATTGCACATCGCGTTCGGGATCAATCGCGCACAACGCTTTCCACACGACCTCGCTGTAGTTATGCACGTCCACATCATGATCCACCACAACAATCACCTTCGTGAACATCGCTTGCCCCAGTGACCAAATCGCGTTCATGATCTTGCGCGCATGCCCCGGATAACTTTTCCGAATCGCCACAATCATCAAATTATGAAAAATTCCTTCCGCGGGCATCGCCACATCAGCGATTTCCGGATATTGCATCTTCATGACCGGCAAAAACACCCGCTCTACCGCATAACCCATAAAAAAATCTTCCTGAGGCGGTGGTCCCACCACAGTGGTCAGATAAATCGGATCCTTCCGGTGCGTAATGCACTCCACATGAAATACCGGGTACTCCCCTTCCAGCGAATAAAATCCGGTGTGATCGCCAAACGGCCCCTCGACCCGCATCTCACCCAGATTTACGTAACCTTCCAAAATAATTTCCGCGTTAGCAGGAACCTCCAGATCGCAAGTCTCGCACTGCACCATCTCCACCGTTTCCCGTCGCAAAAACCCCGAAAACATCATTTCATCCAGGTCCGGCGGAATCGGCAGCATCCCTGCCAGCGCCGTCGCTGGATCCGCTCCAATCGCCACCGCTACCGCAATCTTTCCCTCCGGGTTCGCAGCCCGCGCGCGCCGAAAATGTTCCGCCCCGTGTTTCTGAGTTTGCCAGTGCATACCGGTGGTGCGCTCGTCATAAACCTGCATGCGGTACATCCCCACATTCCGCTTCCCGGTCTCCGGATTCTTTGTGAACACCAGCGGAAAAGTAATAAACCGTCCGCCATCCTGCGGCCAACACTTCAAAATCGGAAATTCCAAAAGGTTTACATCTGCGCCCTTGCGAATTATTTCTTTGCAAACCCCGGATTTCACGCTCTTCGGGAAAAATGATCCCAACTCCGCCAGCTTCGGCAGCATTTTTATTTTGTCGAACAAACCCTGCGGCGTCTCCATCTTCAAAAACCCCTGAATCCGCGCCGCTACATCCTCCAGTTTGTCCACATGAAATGCCAACTCCATCCGCCGCACGCTGCCAAACGTATTAATCAGCAGCGGCACCCTCGACCCCTTCGGCTTTTCAAAAAGTAAAGCAGGTCCCACACTTTGCGCAGGCCGCGTTTTCGAACGCGCCACCCGCTGCGCCACTTCCGTAATTTCCAAAACGGGATCCACCTCCGTGCGCACGCGCTTCAGCTCGCCTTCCTTCTCCAGCTTCGCCACAAATTCCCGCAAATCCCGATACCCCACGCACGCCTCCCCGTCCATTATCCAAATCGCAAACTGTAGCACGAACTCATCGCACGGTTATGATAACGATGGTGCATGTTTGCCATCGAGCGCAATTTTCTCCTCGCCTCACTCCTGTTATCCTCAAGCTGTCATGGCCCCTCGCATTTATCTGGACTACAACGCCACCACTCCAGTCGACCCAGCGGTCCTCGAAGCCATGCTCCCTTTCTTCTCCGGCGAATTTGGCAACGCTGCATCCATCCACACTACCGGACAAAAAGCCCGCTCCGCCGTCGAAACCGCCCGCGAACAAGTCGCCGCTTTAATTAACGCGCATCCCCAGGAAATTATTTTCACCAGCGGCGGTACGGAGTCCGACAACCACGCCATTTTCGGCATGTTTAACCCCACCAATTACGCCGACGCGAATCTCATCTCCACCGTCATCGAACACGAAGCTGTGCTCAACACCTGCCAAGCGTTAGCCGCCAGCGGCGTCACCGTCGGGTATCTCGCCGCCAATCGCGAAGGACAAATCGATCCGCAACATCTGCGCGATCTCCTTCACGAAATACCTGACACGAGTCTCGTCTCCGTCATGCACGCCAACAATGAGCTCGGCACCGTGCAGCCGCTCGAAGAAATCGGCCGCATCACGAAAGAAGCCGACGTCTATTTTCATACCGATGCCGTGCAATCCGCCGGCAAATTACCAATCGACGTGAACGCCTTGCAAGTCGATCTGCTTTCTCTCTCCGCTCACAAAATTTACGGCCCCAAAGGAGTCGGCGCCCTGTACATCCGTAGTGGTACACCATTGCGCCAATTCCTCTTCGGAGGACGCCATCAGCGCGGCTTCCGCCCCGGAACAGAAAACGTCGCGGGCATCGTCGGTTTAGGCAAAGCCGCGGAGCTCGCCGCCGCGTCACTCGAGCATGACGCCAGGGGCATCACCGCCTTGCGAGACGATCTGGAGCGCGGGCTACTGCAGCGCATTCCGCAATCGCGAGTCAATGCCGCCACCGCGCCACGCACCCCCAACACCACTAACATCCTTTTCCCCGGCGTAGACGGTGAAGCGTTTCTGATCGCTCTTGATCTCAAAGGTCTATCCTGCTCCACCGGCTCCGCCTGCTCATCGGGAGCAGTCGAGCCCTCCCATGTATTAACTGCCATCGGTCTCACACCCACGGAAGCCCGCAGCAGTCTGCGCTTCAGCCTCGGTCGCCACACCACCCGTCAGGAAATCGACGCTGCCCTACTCGCAATTCCCCAAGCCGTCGAACAACTCCGCGAAATCTCCCCTAACTATCCCAAGGAAATGTCCTCCAGAAACTAAGCCAAATCTGAGGCCACGCAGCACACCGGCTGCGCTATTCCAGTACAATATGTAAGTTGACTTCAAAACAATGAACTTCGCACTCCAATCTGAACTCGCGGACCGCGTTACTCACACGAACGGTCAGGTCGTTGCTGTCGCCATGAGCGGCGGCGTCGACAGCTCCGTAGTCGCCGCGCTAATGCAGGAACAAAACCGCACCGTCATCGGCCTCACCATGCAATTGTGGAATCAGCGCCGCCTCCCCACATTGCAATCCGCAGGCCCGGCACAACACCGCTGCTGCTCCATCGACGACGTCTACGACGCCAAGCGCGTCGCCCAGCATCTCGACTTCCCTCACTACGTCGTTAATTTCGAGGACCAGTTTGAGTCTCGCGTCATCCGCCCTTTCGTCGATCAATATCTCTCCGGCCGCACCCCCATCGCCTGCACCAATTGCAATACCGACATAAAGTTCGACCCTTTGCTTCGCATGGCGCGGCAAATCGGCGCCGCCCGCCTCGCTACCGGCCACTACGCGCGCATCCGCAAAAATGAATCAACCGGACGCTGGGAACTTTTGCGAGCCCGCGACGAAAGCAAGGATCAATCCTATTTTCTGTGGGGTCTGACCCAAGATCAGCTTTCGAACAGCGAATTCCCTCTAGGTGAACTTGCCAAGGAAGAAGTGCGCGCTGTAGCCCGTCGCGTAAATCTCCCCGTCGCAGAAAAACCCGAAAGCATGGAGCTCTGCTTCGTTCCCAGCGGCAATTACGTGCAATTCATCCACGCCTACGCCAGCGAACAGAACATCTCGCGCACATCCACCGGCGGCGATATTGTCACGGAAAACGGTGAAGTACTGGCGCATCATGACGGTGTTCATCAGTTCACCGTCGGCCAACGAAAAGGTTTGGGATTTTCAACCGGAAGAGCTCTGTATGTCCTGAGCATCGATGCGCAAACAAATCGTGTTGTAGTTGGCGAAGACCAGTCCCTGCACAAAACCACCTGCGAAATCGCAGCCGTGAATTGGGTCTCGTGCCAAATGCCAACTGCGCCGATTCGAGCCAAGGTAAAAATCCGCCACAAACACGAATCTTCTCTTGCCACCGTGGAAGCTCTCGACGCCACCACCGCACGCGTCGTCTTTGACACGTCGCAACGCGCCATCACCGCCGGCCAAGCCGCCGTTCTTTACGACGCCGACAGCGTACTGGCTGGCGGCTGGATCCGCTGAAAAACGCACGGTAAATCGTGACAAAAAGATTTGCCAGCCACTGCGGATCAAGCACGTAGAATCATGACTTCGGTCGACTTGATTAGCGCCGCGGCCTTGTCTCCTACTTTCAGGCGCATCTCGCGCACCGCGTCCGCCGTCACGATGGACGTAATGTGTTGCCCGCCGATCGACAAACTCACCTGCGCGATAAGCCCGCTGATCTTGATATCCGTGACCCGCCCGATCAGTTGATTGCGCCCGCTGATATTGCGAAAACCGGTGCGCTTTGTGGCCACTTCACCTTTGTCACTTGCGCTATGTAGAAATTTGTCGAGTTGGCTCTCTGGAATTCGGTGATGACCTCCCGCGGTCTTGATCGTTCGAATCTTGCCCTTGTAGATCCACAATTTCAGCGTGGCGTAACTGATGCCCAGGACTTGCGACGCTTCACGCGGCGAAAACATTTTTTCAGCGGCCACAATAGGTCTCCTCAAAAATGTCGAGCGACATTCTATATCGCTTGTTAGCGACACATGTCTATGGTGCTACCCTCTCGGATCTCCTCAGACGAATACCAAGCCGCGGATGTAACGATCATCGGACGTCAGGATCAGGCTCAATTCCTATGGTCGCAACTTTTCCGTCTGCACCCAAACCGAAACGGACAATGCGCGTCTCATTACCTTTCCCGATTCGATAGCGCGAGACTGTGATGCCATCGCTTTCTTTTCGAGAAACCAGCGTGAGCTTGTCTGACGGCCAGACCGGTTTTAATTCTGCTACAACGTTTTCGCGGACCTCCGGACTCAACAACCCCGCCAGTCTTAGGGACAGTTGCTCCTTCACATCCTTGCCGGCGACTATTTGATCGAAAAACACAGCGAGGCGGCGCGCCAATTCTGGCTGCTTGTCCTCAATCGCCACAAGTTTCGGCAACTCCAAAACCGGGTTAACAATGCCTGCAATTCCATGCGCGAACTGTTCCGGCCTCGCGGAATCCGCGTTTGCGAGCACTACCACGCTGATACTGTCATCCGGATAACGCAGGATGTGGCATCGGAAGCCCTGCCACGCGCCACCGTGATCGATCTGTTTATGGCCGTTCACGCTGTTGATCTCCCAGCCGAAGCCGTAGTTTGCACTATTCGGTTTGCCATCGTTGAGTAAAAACACCGTCCAAGTTTGATCCAGACTCGACTGCCTCAGTAATTTGGTTCCGTAAAGAGCCGCGTCCCATTTCGCAAGGTCCAGCACGTTAAAATACAGCGCGCCATCGGCAGTCGAATTGAAGGTAGGCGCGACCCAGGATTGGTTTTGGATTATCTCCCCTTTATGTTCGTATCCGGACGACCGGTTTGGAATGATGTCCGCTTCGCTGATGAGCCTGGTCGAGTTCATACCAAGAGGCTTAAAAATTCGCTGTTGTAGATAATCGGCATAAAAACTGCCCGTCACCTTATGGGTGATCGCGCCCAGTAATACGTAGTTGGTATTGCGATAGTCCCATTTATCACCGGGCTTGAACTCGATCGGAAGAGCTTCGATCTTGTTGACCAATTCATCTTCCGTGAAGTCCAGGCGTATGTAGAATGGTCCGCCCGGTCCTGCGCGTTCGTCAGTCTCGTACTCAGAGAGCCCGGATGTATGTGACAGCAAATTTTTCACCCGAATCGCTTGCCAACTTTGCGGCGCATTCGGAAAATACTTCACGATGCTGTCGTCCAACCCGATTTTTCCCTCTTCCACAAGCATCATGATCGCCGCGGATGTAAACTGCTTGCCCACCGACCCGGACTGAAATATCGTCTCGGCCTTGACCGGAACATTCAGCTCGATATTCGCCAGCCCGTATCCCTTCGCCAGCAAAATCTGTCCCCGGCTGTAGATACCCACCGCAACTCCGGGAACATCTTCGCGCCTCATCTCCGCGGCCATGTAGCGATCAATAGCAGTTACCTGCTCCGGTGTGAGGTCGCCAGTAGGCGCTGCCATAGCTCCGCTACAGACCACAGTACAAAAACAAAAAATCCACGCGAAACGCCGACCTACTGTCCCAATCATTTCCACGCTCCAATATGTTTAGGAAAAGCGCGCGTAGTATATCCCGAACCCTCACCTCTCGCGCACATGGGACTTCTTTCATTGCCACAAAAAAAGTAGCGGGCCCGCTGGGCGCGGCCCGCTACTTTTCTGCTCTCGCGCCTCTCTCAGGGAACTAATAGAGCGCGGCGCTTCTCTTGCTGTGATACGCGCGTGCGTGGATATTCAGCCTCGCGCGTCGCACCTTGGCCAACAGCAACACTGCGAGAGGTGCCATCAACATAATGGACATTGCGATCAACCAGCCTTCTCTCGCAACCCCGCCAGCAGCCACGGCTTCCCGAACCACGCTCGGCTGCGCCACCACCGTCGCCGTGTCTGTCTGGACTGAGTTTGCCATCACAGTGTTCACATTGTTTGCGACTGCGGCGGGCGCGGGCTGCGGAAACCTTTCCACGTTTGGGCTGTCCTCCCAAACGGTGTTGTCAATTTCTTGAGCTCGCGCACCACCTGCCAGCAAAAAAGCCGCTGCAAATCCGATTACCGCTACCTGCGTTCGGACGATATTTTGAATTTTCATCTGCCACTCCATCCAATCTTTTTGTTCTATCGCTTGCTGCAAACGCTATCTACTAAGGCAGTCGCGATGCCAGTCAGCGAAATTTCACGACGTTAACAAAATAAATTTTTATCGACTGATAGATGAACAAGTTGCCTCAACCACCGCAGTACCGCGCGACTCCTGAACCCAGGTCACCACGTTCGCAATCTATCTGTCTAGCTACACGGCCGCAGGAAAGATCACCCACCAGCGCCGCTGCTGCAATTGTTTTTTAAATGTATATTTGGCAACAGTTGCGCCAACCCGCACAATCCCCGCTAGTTATTGGCCGCTGCCAACATCGCCACCTCGCTCGCTAGCTCGCAAAAACCGATAAGCCATTCGGATAGGCCTCTATCCTTTCGGATAGCCATCTGCTCTGGCCATCCTCGCCCGCTGGCGCTAGAATGACGCCCGCACTGCTCCGAGGGGCAAAGCCCCGCGAGAAAAGGCCAGGCCTTGGCAACAAAACTTTTGGCGATTAGCGGTCCGCTAAGAACATCCGAATTCCCGTTGTGCGCGCAACTGGCCATCGGCACCGACGCCCGCAACACAATCCGCCTCGAAGACTCCGCGGTATCCCCGCAGCACTGCGTCATTGAATCCCACGACGGTAAAGTGGTTTTGACTGACCTTGAAAGTCACTTCGGCACGTTCGTCAATGGCATTCCGGTTAAAGATCGCGAATTGAAATCCGGGGATCAGATAGCCGTTGGAAATTCCGTGTTTCTCTTCGAGGCAGAAGAGCTGCACACCACTGTCAGTAGCCCGGTGCAGATGAGCGCCCGGGAACCGCTGAGCTTAAAGGCACTGCAATTCCACCCACACGAACTTCTCAATTTAGACGCCGTGTCACTAGCGGCGCTACCGCAACCGGCTCGCGTTGCACGCAATCTGAACACCTTGCTGCAAATCTCTAAAGCCCTCGGCTCCTTGCGAGACGAAGCCGCCTTGCCTTGGCAACTGCTGGCAATGATCTTCGACGTTATTCCCGCCGAACGCGGCGCCATCCTCTTGACCGAAGACGGATCGCCCGATATTCGCTCGCAGGTGGCCTGGGATCGCGTACACGGTCCAGACCATGCCGTCCCCATAAACCAGGAAATTGTGCGCCGCGTCATCGAAGAAAAAGTTTCCTTGCTCGATAGCGGCCCCTCGATTCAAAACACGGTAGACACGGCTGCTATCGATCAGGAAACTGAACAACGGACCCGCCTTTGCGTGCCAATGCTCTCCAACGAAAAAGTCATCGGACTCATTTATCTGGAATCCAGCACTCCCGCGACCGCGCTGTCCGAGGATGATTTCCAACTGCTCTCCGCCATCGCCGGCCTGTTGGTCATCGGAATCGAAAATGCCCGCCAACTCGAGCGCCTCGGAAGCGAAAACCAGCGCCTCCACGCCGAAGTCAGCCTGAGCCACGACATGGTAGGACGCAGCCCCCGCATGCGAGACATCTATCAATTCATCAAGCGCGTCGCTCCCAGCGATTCCACCGTCCTTATCTGCGGTGAGAGTGGCACCGGCAAAGAGCTCGCCGCCCGCGCGATTCACAACAATAGCCCAAGAAAAACGCAGCCTTTCGTGGCCTTGAACTGCGCCGCCATATCCGAAACTTTGCTGGAAAGCGAATTATTCGGCCACGAAAAGGGCGCCTTCACCAGCGCCATTGCGCAGAAAAAAGGATTCCTCGAGGTTGCCGAAGGCGGCACCATTTTCCTGGATGAAATTGGGGAGCTTTCTCCCATCCTGCAAGCCAAACTCCTCCGCGTTCTTCAGGAACGAGAATTCGTGCGCGTTGGCGGCACTCGCCCCATTAAAATTAACGTGAGGTTTCTCGCCGCCACCAATAAAGACTTGCAGAAAGGTGCGCGCGAGCAATCCTTCCGGCCCGATCTGTTTCATCGCCTCAACGTTATTTCCATCACCATTCCGCCGCTCCGCGAACATCCCGAAGACATCCCCGCGCTCGCCGAGCATTTCGCCGCTCGTTATGCCAAACACTGCAATCGCAACGTAACCGCAATCTCCCGCGAAGCGATGGCCTTTTTGACCCAGTACGATTGGCCCGGCAATATCCGCGAACTAGAAAACGCCATGGAGCGCGCCGTAGTCGTCGGCTCTTCAGACAGGATCTTAGCGGAGGATCTCCCCGAGAGTGTTTTGGAAACAGCCAAAACCGGAAACAGCCCGCCCGCCAAATATCACGACTCTATCCGCAATCTGAAAAAGCAACTCATTCTCGCCGCCCTCGACCAATCCAGCGGAAGTGTCACCGACGCCGCGACTCTCCTGGGCGTCCATGCCAACTATCTCCATCGCCTTATGCGCAATCTCCAGCTGCGCCCCACCCAAAAGAAACACATCGGAGCCTAAAAGTCGCAGACGTCGTAGCGTCGTATGCCATTTAAAACGAGCGGCTTATTATTTCCTTGACATAATAGCTGATTGTTATATCATAATCGCATATTGCAATGCTTGGTGTGGCCATGACCCTCGGCGACAAAATCCGTTCCCTTCGCGCTGTTGAAGGTTCTCTTCGTGGCCTCAATCGGCCCATTACCCAGCAAGAAATGGCTGCCGCCATGAAGCGCGAGACCGGTCGCACCTTGAGCCAGGCGTATCTCTCGCAGCTTGAGAGCGGCTCCCGGCCGCATCTGACTCACACCACCCGCGAACTTCTAGCCCGCTTCTTTCGCATTTACCCGGGCTTCCTTGTTAGCGACCCTGAAGGTTACACGCCCGAACTGCAATCGGAACTGCGTGCCATTGACGCCAAGATTGACTCTTGGCTCTATGCCGGTGCCGAACAATTTGCCTCGGACAAAGATCTGCATCACGCCTTCGAGACTATCGCCACGCACCGTGACTCTCGCCAAGCATTATTGCTGTTGGCGGAGATTCTGCGGGCTCCAGGTCTAGCTGAACGGTTGGCCGAAGTGCTCGGCCCTAATACAAATCAGGGCAGCGCTCATCCACCACCGGCATCCGCGCGATAACAAACCGCCACGCGTGGATGATGATCCACCGCCCGCGGAGTCCCCAGCAACAATGTTTCGCTTCGGGGGTGTCCTATGACTTGGTCAGATTTCTATCTTCTCTGCTTCATCATCGGATTCTCGCTCAGCGTCCTCTCGTTTTTGGCGGGCGCCGTTCACATCCATCTGCCCTTCAAAGTTCACATGCCGTTCCACAGCGCACCCCACGGTGGCGCTACTTCTCACGGCGGCATCGCCAAGTCAGCTTCGTCCCACAGCGCAGGCCATGTCCCCTGGTTCAATGCCTCTACGGTAATGGCCTTTCTCGCTTGGTTTGGCGGCATCGGCTACATCCTGTCTGCGCATTCGCACCTTGTTGGTCTTATTGCATTGGCGTTTGCCATAGCTGGCGGCCTTAGCGCCTCTTGGGCCGTTTTTAAATTCATGGTGAAACTCATGAACACGGAAAGTTCGCACTTGAAAGACGAAGACTATCGCCACGAGGGTCTGGTCTGCACGGTGACCATGCCCGTGCGCGCAAACGGCACCGGAGAAATTATGTACATGCAAAACGGTGTACGCCGCAGTGCCGGCGCACGCTCGTGCAATGGTAAGCCGCTGGAAAAGGGCGCCGAAGTGGTCGTTGAGCGTTACGAAAACGGCGTGGCCTATGTGAATCGCTGGGAAGAATTCACCAGCTAAGGCTGTACACGAATTTCGCGGACTGACTACCGACTCAACAGTCCGCTGAAGAGTGAAAGGAAGGTCTTTATGTTCGGATTCCCAGTCATCCCTATGATTGCAGGTCTTGCGGTGCTGGCCGTGCTTCTCATCATGATCACCCTGGCGAAGATGTACCGCAAGGTGGGCCCGCATGAAGCGCTGATCATTTACGGTACAGGTTCTGAAGCGCGTATCGTAAAGGGCAGCGGCACCATCATCTGGCCCATGTTGCAAACTTGCAAAGAGTTGTCGCTCGAGCTCATGTCCTTCGACGTGGCTCCGCAACAAAGTCTCTATACCCAACAAGGCGTGGCCGTCACTGTTGAAGCGGTCGCGCAAATCAAAGTGAAGTCCGATCCAGTTTCTATCCGCACCGCAGCCGAGCAGTTTCTCACCAAGCGGCCCGAGCAACGCGAAGGCTTGATCCGCCTGGTGATGGAAGGCCACCTGCGCGGCATCATCGGCCAGCTCACCGTCGAGCAAATCGTCAAGGAACCTGAAATGGTCGCTGATCGCATGCGTTCCACTAATGCCAGCGATATGGCCAAGATGGGCCTCGAAGTAATCAGCTTCACAATCAAGGAAGTGCGCGACAAGAACGAATACATCACCAACATGGGCCGGCCCGACATCGCGCGCATTCGCCGCGACGCCGAAGTAGCCACCGCCGAAGCCGAACGCGATATCGCCATCAAGCGTGCCGAGTCCCAACGCGCCGCTGCGGTCGCCAAGGCGCAAGCCGATCAGGAGCGCGTGGCCGCCGAAACCGCGTCGTTGGCCAAGCAAGCGGAAGCCAACCGCGACCTCGACCTCAAAAAGGCCGCTTTCCTCGAAATGACCAAGAAAGCCCAGGCCACCGCCGACAAATCTTACGAGATCGAAACCAACGTGATGCAACAGCGAGTGATCGCCGAATCCGTGAAAGTACAGCAGATCGAACGCGAAGCCCAAGTCAAAGTGCAGGAAGCGGAAATCGAGCGCCGCGAGCGCGAGTTGATCGCTACTGTGCTGAAGCCCGCGGAGATCGAGCGGCAACGCATCGAAACGATTGCCAACGCCGAACGTCAGCGCTTCATCAGCGAAGCCGAAGGCCGCGCCTCCTCCATCCGCGCGCAAGGCGAAGCGGAAGCCGAAATTATCTTCAAAAAAGGCGAAGCCGAAGCCAAGGCCATGAACGTCAAGGCGGAAGCCTTCCAGGAATACAACCAGGCTGCAGTACTCGACAAACTTATTACCGGAATGCCGGAAGTGGTCCGGGCGCTTAGCGAACCTCTAAGCAAGGTGGACAAGGTCACCATCGTCTCCACCGGCAATGGGGATGCCGCTGGCGCCTACAAACTCACTGGCGACATCACCAAGATAGCTGCCCAGGTGCCCGCGCTCTTTGAAGCGCTATCGGGCATGCAGATGTCCGAGTTGCTGGGCAAAGTGCGCGTAATTGGCGACAAAGCAGCGAAGCCGGCTATTCCGCCTGCTCCCACGCTCTAACTGGTACTTCCCTTCCGGTGAATTTTAGAAAATTCACCGGGAGGATCTATTAAAGAACTGTTAATGACAGAAAAAACCTTCACGGAAGTTGGGCTCAGGAATCGGAATTTAGTTTTTGACAGAAAAGGAGAATCGTCATGGGACTTTTAGAACGTGTCAGCACTTTAATTCGCGCCAATCTGAATGACATGATCGATCGCGCGGAGGAT
>Ga0193728_1000932_pt1 | contig 14575 bp, 18 predicted proteins | sample U1c1metaG_FD_143037 | JGI IMG/M metagenome (GOLD analysis project Ga0193728, IMG submission 143037) | Soil microbial communities from a riparian zone of the East river system, Colorado, United States - U1c1 | ecosystem: Environmental > Terrestrial > Soil > Riparian zone | place: USA: East River...
CTTGTCGGCTCGCAGTCGGTCGACGAACGCGATTAGCTGATCGAACTGCTCGAGCCGGATGAACGTGTCGCACGCGAGGTTCGCGGCGTATTCGGCGAGGTCGTGCTCGCGATGCATCGCGACGATGTCGAGGTAGATCACGTTTGCGGCGGCGAGCTGGTCGGCGCCATACAGCACGTGCGCGCGCTGGAACTCGGCCACGACCGCCTCCGGCGAGCCCGCATCGAGCCGCTCGTAGATCTCGGCGTCCGCGACGAACCGCTGCTCGTCACCGGTGAGCGCGCGCGGCGCGGGTTTCACCTCGAAGGGCTTCGGTCCCGACTTCGTGATATCGCCTGCGTTGCGTAACGCGGCCCAGCCGGAGCGCGCGGCAGCGAGCTGGTCGGCAGGGTTCGCGGCGCTCTCCGCGATCGCGAAGAACGCATCCGCGGCGGCGCGCCAGCCCGCGGCATCGCGCGCGGCCGACCAGCGCTGCTCGGCGGCCGCGAACGCCGGGTCATGCGAAGCGACGTGACCGAACCGAGGACCGGCGGCGGCCGGGGCCGCGAGCACCAACACGACCAGCAGCCAGGGACGCACTTCGCATCAGACACACATCCCGCGTCCGAGTTTCCTGCTCACGCGCGCACGGGTAGCGCGATACCCGAGGGTACGGCCGTACGGATCGATCCTCGATGATCTCCGGAGCTTCGGCGACCCCGGATCAGGCATGAACGATGCTCGTAGAGGGGTCGTGGACAACTACGAGCTCGGGCGGCTACTCGGTCGAGGTGGGATGGGCGAAGTGCATATCGCACGCGACCGCGCCGGCCGCTTCGTCGCGATCAAGCAGGTCCGCAAGACGCTGTCGCTCGATCCCTTGCTGTGCGAGCGGCTGTCGCTCGAGGCGCAGCTGCTGCGCCGGATCGATCACCCGAACGTCGTGCGCGTGCTCGACGGCGGCGTCACGGACGGCCAGCCATTCATGGTGATGTCGCGCGCGTTCGGTACGCCGCTCGATGCGGCGCTCGTGGAGTCCGCGCCGATGTCGCGCGAGCGCATCACGGGCATCACGTCGCAGCTCCTCGACGGGCTGATCGCGATCCACGACGCCGGCGTGATCCACGCCGATCTCAAGAGCAGCAACATCCTGATCGACGAGCTCGATCGCGTCACGATCATCGACTTCGGTCTCGCACGCAACGCTTACGAACCGCTCACCGAGGACGAGATCTTCGGCGGCACCCCCGCGTACATGGCACCCGAGCTGCTCGCCGGCAACGCACCGACCGCGGCGAGCGACATCTACGCCATCGGCGTCGTGCTCTACGAGCTCCTCGCCGGCTCACCCCCGCTGCCGCGCTCGTTGCCGGCGGTCGTGATGATGTCGCGCCGGATGCACGAGGTCGCCGAGCTGCCGTCCAAGCGCGCACCCGAGCGCGCGATCACCGCCGAGCTCGACGCCGTCGTCGCCCGCGCGCTCGCGACCTCCGCCGCCGAACGGTTCGCGAACGTGCGCGACCTCGCGGACGCACTCGCCGTCGCCCTCGCGGCGTGGGAGCCCGCGACCGAAGACCGCCCGACCGGCGAATGGGCGCGCCAGCCGACCGCCCTCAACATCGCGCCGACGCTGCGCCGTCCCGCGCCGGCCGACGATCCCGAAGCGATCATCCAGCACACCCTCGCCGCCGCCTCCGAGCTGGTCGGCGCGCGCGACGTGACCTCCGCGATCGCGACGCTCGAGGACGCACTCGCCCGCCTCGCTCCGCGCGAGCCCAAGATCACGATGGTGCACGCTGCGTGGCGGGTCGAGACCGTGCTCGCCGCGCTCTACCAGAGCCTCGGCAAGCACGACCACGCGAACCGGATCGCGCGCTTCGCGTTCCAGCACGCATGCGAGTCCAAGGATCCGATCGCGATCGCGCGCACGACCGGCCTGCTCTCGCAGCTCGCGACCGGCCAGAGCCGGATCGCACGCGGCAGCCGGCAACCGATCCGCGGCCGCACGCCGTCTCGCTAGCGTCACGGCACGTCGTGGCAACCGCCGATCCTGGCGTGGCTCGGATCATCGCTTATGATCGACGCGTGCATCGGCTCCTCGGGCTCGTCGCGGTCGTCGCGCTCGTCGGCTGCGATGCGGGTGATCCCGTCGCGCGCGAGGCCCACCGCGGATCCGATACGGCGATCCGCGCCATCGACGCACACATCATCGAGATGGACGGCCCACTTGCACCGGTCGAGAGGGTCGACGTCGCCGACGTTGTCGCGGCTTCGCTGTTCGCGCGGCTCGCGGCCCGACCCGCCGGCTGGGAGCGCCTCGCGGCCGCGACTCACGTCCCGGAGCTCGAGGTCGGGCGCGCGGGCAGCACGTACATGTTGATCGCGAACCGCGACGGCAGGCTGTACGGCACGGACATCGCGACCAGCGGCGAGCTCACCGTCCTGCGCTTCCGGGGTCAGAGCGATCGCGACCGGAGTGCGGCGCTGCTGATGTTTTCCGAACCTCGCGATGGCGGCAAGCGCGTCGTGGCCGTGGCGTGCGGCACCGGCCGGTCGGGGCGGTGGAGTTGTATCGCACCGATCGAGCTCTACGACGGCGAGCTGCGCGACGATCTCGTGTTCAAGCTCGGCGCGAGCACCGGCAACTTGGAGCTCCCGCCGATCGGCACCGGGCGGCCGCGCCGCTTCCAGATCACGTTCCCGTGAGGTGCTACCTTCCGGGCGATGTCGCAGCACGCCCCGAAGAACACGTACGACTTGGTCGCACTGCCGGGAGACGGGATCGGGATCGAGGTCATCGCCGAAGCGCGTGCGCTGCTCGATGCGATCGCGCCGGCTCTCGGCGTCACGTTCGCGGTCGACGAGATTCCGTGCGGCGGTAAGTACTACCTGGATCACGGCCGCGAGCGCGATTGGCCCGACGGCGCCGAAGCGAAGTGCCGCGCCGCGGATGCGATCCTGCTCGGCGCGGTCGGCTGGTCGGGTCCCGACGGCGCGCCGGTGATGATGCAGGACGGCAAGATGGCGGGCTGGTCGCCGGTGATCGGCAACCGCATGCACCTCGACCTGTACGCGAACATCAGACCCGTGCGGTGCCTGCCGGGGACCAAGCACGGCATCTCCGGCGCGTTCAAAGCAGTGTGGTCGCCCGACAAGGTCGACATGGTGATCATCCGCGAGAACACCGAAGGCTTGTACTCGGGCATCGGCGAGAAGACCGCGGACAAGGCGACCGACCTGCGCGTGATCACGCGGCGCGCTTCGGAGCGCGTGATCGCGAAGGCGTTCGAGCTGTCGCGCCAGCGCGGCAAGGGCGCGCCGGGCGATGGCAAGAAGCGCGTGACCTGCATCGCGAAGCACAACGTGCTGCAGGGCTGCCGGCTGTTCGTCGAGGTGTTCAAGGACGTCGCGAAGCGCTATCCCGAGGTCGAGGGCGAGCTCGCGATCGTCGATGCGTTCTCGATGTTCCTGCTCACCCAGCCGGAGCGCTACGACGTGTGCGTGACGACGAACATGTTCGGCGACATCGTCACCGACCTCGGCTCGGTGCTGCAGGGCGGCATGGGGATGGCGGTCGGCTGCAACGTCGGCGACGACCACGCGATGTTCGAGCCGATCCACGGCTCGGCGCCGCCGCTCGCGGGCAAGGACAAGGCGAACCCGATGGCGATGTTGCTCGCGACCGGCGAAGCGCTCGGCTGGCTCGCGACGCGGTTCGGCGACGACCGGCTCGCACGCGGTCACAAGGCGATCGAAGGCGCGGTCGCCGCGATCGTGGCGCGCGGCGCGCCGCTGACCGGTGATCTCGGTGGCAGCGCGGGCTCGAAGGCGGTCGCGAACGCGATCCGCGACGAAGTCCATCGCGCGCTCGGCTGAGGGTGGTGCCGGGAGTCGGACTCGAACCGACACTCCTTTAAGGGGAAGGGGCTTTTGAGACCCCCGAGTCTACCATTTCTCCATCCCGGCCCTCGGGACGCGTGTTTTACAGCATCACGCCCGAAAACGAAACGCGCCGGTCAAACGACCAGCGCGTCTCGCTCATCAGCACCGAAGTGCTGATGATTCGGCTCACATCGCGGCCGAACCCGAACCCATGTCGCCACCGGCCGGGGCAGCGCCCGAGCCCATGTCGCCCGAGCCCGCGGCCGGAGCCGTGGTCGGGGGAGTCGTAGCGGCATCCTTCTTCTTGCCACAAGCCGCAAGCGCCGTGGCGACGACGAACAGAACAACAGCGATCTTCTTCATACGATAGTCCTCTCTCTGGTTTGTCTCGCCGCTGGCGCTTGCCAACAGCAAACGGTTGGAACGCGATCTACATCGCGCAGGGGTCGCCACCTGTCGTGGGAGCCTTCGGCGCGGCCGAGCCGCCGCCGTACGTGGTGCCGCCCATCGCGCCGTTCTTGGCGTCGGTGGTGCCGGTCTTGTTGGTCGGCGTCGTCGGTTCTTGCTTCTTGCCGCCACACGCGATGAGCACCGAGACGATCGAGATGATGATGAGCTGCTTCATGGGGAATCTCAGGTCGGAGCGAGCTCACCGAGCGCGCTCTCGAGCTCGCGGCGAGCATGCTGATCTCCGGCTTTGGTGGCAACTTCAACGCCTTGGCGATAGATCGCCGCGGCCTCGTCCTTGCGGCCGAGCGTGACCAACGTGCCACCGGCCATCAGGTAGGTCGGGACATAGGTCGGGAAGCTCGCGATCAGCTCTTCGAATTGAGCCCACGCCTCGGCGAGCTCACCACGCGTCTTGTGCTCCATCGCGAGGCCGTAGCGCGGGAACGGATCCGCGGGCGAACGTGCGATGAAGCTACGAAAGTTAGCGAGGCGATCCATGACAAACGAAGCGAGCAAAGCTAGACCCGGGACATCAACGCGGTAGGCCATCTGCCCTTACAGGCGGGTGCTGATATCGCAAGACTTTCGTCCAAATGCCAGCTTCGTAACAACATTTCGCAACCCGCGATCGTGCTACAAAGGGGTTGGCAGCCGGGTGCAACGCTCAGCTTCACGCTTTATCGGAGTCGATCTCGGGGGAGGTCGTGGCAAGACCACCGCCCTCGCAGAGCTCCGGAGTGGATCCAACGGCGCAGAGGTGATCGAGGTCGCGACGCGATCCTCGACGGGAAAATCGCCGTGGACCGACGACACGCTGATCGCGCGGCTCGAGCTGAATCCCGATCGCGTGATCGCGATCGATGCGCCGCTCACCAACACCGCGTGCGGGCGCTGCGAGCGGCCAGTGTGCCCCGGCATGGAAGCGTGTGCCGATCCCGCCGTCATCTGGCTACGCACGAACGGCCGTGCCCTGATCCAGGAGGTCGCCGCCGAGTCGGTCGGGGCGAGCGGACGGCGGCGCATGCAGCACGCCGCACAGGTCCGGCTCGCGCCGTACGCGCACCGCGCGACCGATGTCTTGATGACGTACCAGCGCGGCCTGTTGCCGATCTCGCAGCTCGGCACCGCGAATTCGGCGATCACCGCGCGCGCCCGCCAGCTCAAGAAGCGACTGCGCGGCGCCGGCTACGAGCTGCATCGCAACTTGATCGAGGTGTCGCCGGCCGCGACGATCGCCGCGCTGTGCGGCACGCGCGCGGCCCGCGGCTACAAGCACGACGCCGATCCGTGGCGGACGCGCGCCGTGATCCTCGAGCAGCTCCACGATCTGACGTTCGCTCCGCAGAGCCGGATGGCGCGCGAAGACGTGCTCGGGAACGATCACTGCTTCGACGCCGTGATCTCGGCCTACACCGCCTATCGCTGGGCGCGCGACGGCTGGGAAGTGCCCGACGGCGTGTTCGCCGACGACGGCTGGATCTTCGCGCCGCCTTAAATCAGCGCTTCGTACGCGGCGGTGACTTCGGCGAACCGGACCTCGAGTGTGCGCCGGCGCTCGCCTTCGACGTCGGGCTGGAGATCGGGATGCAACGAGCGCGCGAGCCGGCGATACGCGCGCTTGATCTGCTCGAGGTCGGCATCCTCGGCGAGGCCGAGCGTGCGGGCCGCCGCCGAGCGCGCTGCATCGATCGGGCGCGGCACGGCATTGGGAGCGCTGCGCTCGGCGACCACACCTTCGACGACGAGCGCGTCGATCGCGCGCAAGAACCACAGGAACGCGAGCATGCGAAACCGCGGCGTGCGCGCGAGCGGCCAGATCTGATCGAGCCGGCGCGGCTGCGCCATCGCGGCGAGGATGCGGCGGTCGGCTTCGTCGCAAGCGTTGGCGTCGGGCGCGAGCTCTTCACGCACCGCCAGCCGGATCCCCGCGAGCTCGCGCACGAGGCGCTCCGCGAGCGAGTTGTCGAGCTGCGCCTCGAGGTGCGTGCGCGCCCACGCCGCGAGCGCGACCATGTGCTGTGCGCCCGGCGGGTACGCGGCGACGCCGCCTTCGAACACCGCCTCGCAGCGCTCGAGGGCGACGAGCCGGCCGAGCCGCGCGAGCAACGTCCGCTTCGCGAGCTCGCCGTCCGCGATCACGACCGCACCGCGCCGCAACACGAACACTTCACCACGCGAGTGCGCACCCGACTCGCGACCCGGTGCAGGACCGATCGACGTGCGCTCGCGACTGCCCGGTGGCGGCGGTGGAATCGGTCCCGAGGGCAACGCCCGGATCGTCAACACGCCGCTCGCCTGCTGGCGGCCGAGCCGATACAGCAAGCGCACGAGCTCACCGCGACCGAGCTCGCGGCGCAGATTCTTCGCATCCACGCACCGAAGGTCGGCGGACGCGCCCCGAGGGGCCAGTTTTCAGCGGACCTCCGGGGGCCCTCGGCCGTGCGGACCGGCGCGCGCTTAGGACGCGCGCGCGCCGAGATCGATTCGGCCTCGGGCCAGATCCGCGAGCGATTTCACATGAATCCGGCTTTGCGACGCTCGACGATGAACTCGACGACGACGCTCTTCACGTCTTCGCGGAACTTCACGAGGCCTTCAGCGATCTCGCGCAGTGCAGTGACAGCGGGCTTGTTATCGCAGTCGACGCCGGGAGTCGCGCCGCGCGCCAATTGGCGTGCGCGTTCGGCGGCGAGGACGACCAGTGCGAAGCGGTTGGGGATTTGATCCAAACAGTCTTCGACGGTGACGCGGGCCATGGGGTGGCGGACCTTACTCTACGGGCGGGCTGTGTCAAGAGCAGTGCTTGCCAGAGCCGTACCGAGCCAGTAGGCTTCTGAGTGGCGCTGCGTGTCCCACCGGCAAGTGGGCGGCCGCCTTTAACTTATGCCTGTTCGTCCTCCCGTGACCGCCGCCGCGCGCGGCCCGATCCGTCTCGACCTCGATTGGGATGCTCTCGAGATCGCCGTCGAGCGAAATTCGCCCGATACCGATAGCTACCTCGATCTGCAGACCGGCCGGGTTACCACCATCACCACCGGGGACCCGGAGGCGGCGCTCAACCGCCAGCAGGTGTCCGAGAACATCCGCAATTACCTGCGCGTGGAGCCCGCGAGCTCGCGCGAGCAGTACCGCTGGATGGAGAAGTTCGTCGGCTCGGTGACGGACGAGCCGCTGCGCGAGCGCCTGATCATTTCGATCGACGGCAAGGGCGCGTTCCGCCGGTTCAAGGACGTGCTGATTGCCTACCCGGCCGAGCGCGAGCGCTGGTTCTCGTACCGCGCCGAGCTCCTGCACTGGCACATCCAGACCTGGCTCGAGCAGCACGAGATCACGACGTCGAACGATCCTCCGTGGGGCCAGGTCCAGGCGCCGAGCGAGCTGCCCGCGGTCGGCCGCCCGGTCGTCCACGGCACCGAGGCGCCGGGCGAGGCGCTGCGCCGCCAGGCGCGCGATCTGATCGAGACGATCGCGGCGATCGAGCTCCCGACCGCGATCGCGTTTCTCGAGTTCTTGAAGCAGCGCAGCGCCGAGGCGATCGCGAAAGACGCCGCCATCACCGTTGCGATCCAGCCGGACGACGACGACACCGACGAGCCATCTTGAGCGTCGACACGATCGAGCCCGCGATCACGAGGCTCGTGCAAGAAGCGCCGGCGCGTGACGGCGCGACCGTAACCGCGCTGCTCGAGGCACTGCGCGACGTCGGCTCGCCGCTCGCGCTCGTGATCGCGCGGACGCTCGAGTACCTCGCCGACGATCTCGTCGATCCCGGTGTCGCCCTGCCCGCGCTCGCCGAGGCGTGCGCGACGCTCGTCGCCGGCACGCGCGGCCAGCTCGATCAGCGCGTGCTCGACGCCGCCGAATATCAGATCGCGACGCTCGAGCCGATGCCCGATCGCCCGCCGAAGATCGCGACGCCCGATGTCGCGATCACGCAGCTGCGCAAACGACCGACGTGACGCGGGCTACTTGATGCAGCACTGCGTGCCGGTCCACACGCCGCCGCTGGTCTTGCACTCGTCCAGCTTGCCGTCGGTGCACTTCACGCCGCCGCCGACGCAACACTGCTCGCCGGTCCACGTGCCGCCGCCGGTCTTGCACTCGTCGGGGTTGCCGGTGACGCACACGAAGCTCGCGGCGACGCAGCACTTCGTGCCGGTCCAGATCCCGCTGTTGGTCTTGCACTCGTCCAGCTTGCCGGCGACGCAGTTCGCGTTGCCCTTGAAGCAGCACTGCGCGCCGGTCCAGCCCCCGCCGCCGGCCTTGCACTCGTCGAGCTTGCCGTCGACGCACGTCGCGTGCTCGGGCAGGCAGCAGCGCGAGCCGGTCCACTTCGCACCATCGACCGACTTGCACTCGTCCGGCTTGCCGTCGACGCACGTCGCGTCGGACTCGGCGGCCGGCGCGCCCGCGGTCTCGGTCTGCTTCGCGTCGTCGTGCTTGCTGCAGCCGGCGACGACGATCAGGATCACGAGGGCACGCGTCATGCGCGCTATCCTCGCACGGCCACCGCGAACTTGAGGTAGCTGCCCTCGGGAAATCCGGGCAGCGTCGGGAAGTCCGGCGGCAGCGAGCGCCGATCGATGATCTGCAGCCGGGTGCCGGCGGCGAGCGCGCCCTCGGCGAGCGCTTGCTCGAACTCCTGCGACGACATCTTGTGCGTCGACGACGCGGCCGCGATCAAACCGCCCGGCGCGGTGACGTCGAGCGCGGCGGTGATCAGCTCCGCGTAGTCGCGCATCGCGCTCCACGGCTTGCCGCCGCGCGCCGCCGCGCTCGCGAATGCGGGCGGATCGATCGCGACGAGATCGAACTTGCGACCGCGCTCGGCGAACCGCGCGAGCACCTTGAACACGTCGCCGGCGATGTGCTCCGGCTTCTCGGGATCGAAGCCCGATGCGGCGAAGTTCTTGCGCGCGCGCGCGTGCGCCTTGGCGGCGACATCGATCGCGCACACCTCGGTCGCGCCGCCGGCCTGCGCGTACACCGAGATCGCGCCGGTGTACGAGAACAGATTCAACACGCGGCGGCCCTTCGCCCACTGGCGAACCGCGCGGCGACCTTCGCGCAGATCGGCGAACAGGCCGGTCGACAGCGGCGCGGTGACATCGACGACGAACTTGAGATCGTCTTCGTCGATCGTGAGCTCGACCGGAGCCGCGTCGCCACGCACGAGGTCGGCGCCGGCCTGGCGCGGTGCCTCACCGCCGAGCGAGCGATAGCGGCGCTGCTCGTAGATCGCCTTCGGCGCGAGCTCGGCAACGAGCGCGTCGTAGAGCTCGTCGCGCAGGTTCGCGACCGCCCCCGTGAACAGCTGCACCACCAGGTAGTCGCCGTAGCGGTCGACGACGATGCCCGGTAGCCCGTCGGCCTCGGCGTTGACGAGACGGACGCAGCCGAGCGCGCTCGACGTCACCTTGCCGCGAAGCGCGATCGCCGCGCGCACGCGCTCGCGCACGAGCTCGCCGTCGATCTGGACGTCGGGATTACGAGCGAACACGCGCAACGCGATGATCGAGTCGGCGTCGTAGAGCCCGCGGCCTACGAACTCGCCCTCGGGATCGATGAGGTCGATCTGCGTGCCCGGCTCCGGCGCGAGGGGCCGCGGGCCGAGCACCTCGCGGTAGACCCATGGGTGACCGGCGCGCACACGATGTGCAATATCGGCCGGGAGGCGGACCGTGTTCTTCCGGACATGCGCCCCGACGGGCGCGCGGCGGCCTCTGCGTTGGATCGGCGCCATGGGGATCGGCGGTTTATAGGGCAAAAACGTTTCGGTAGACAGCTCTCCTACCCCTATGTAAGGTGCCCGCGCTGAATCCGCTTATGCAATCTCGCTCAGTTCCCCTCGCCACGCTCGAACCGGTTCGGTTCGGAGAGTTCCTATTGCACCGCAATCTGATCTCCGACGAGCAGTGGCTCGCGGCGCTCGCGGAGCACTGGAGCTTGGCCTCGGTGGGCAAGCGCACTCGCATCGGCGTGACGATCGTCGAGCACGGCTTCCTCGCGAGAGATGTGGTCGAACGCGAGGCTCGTGCGTTTCACGACGAGATCGATGTCGTCGAGATCATCGAGACGACCCCTCGGTCCGAACGCATGACGGTTCCACCCCCGTATCGGGCATAGTGGTACAATTCGGGCCCCGGCCTCGGGACTTCTTCGGAGAGCTATGATGGCAGTCGAAACGAACAAGGGTGACGCAAACGTTTCGCCGGCGCAGACCCTGACCGGGGTCGCGCCCGGTGTCGGAGGCAATGGCAAGGCGCGCCGCAAGCGGCCGTCGTCGTTGCTGTCGGCCGCGAGCTCGTTGCCGTCGGTCGAGAGCTCGCTCGACGAGTTCATCTCGCGCGCGAACCAGACGCTGACCGATGCCGATTCATGGAACGCCGCCGAGGTCGCGGCGAAGCAAGAGGACGAGAGCCGTCGCGAGAACGACCTGCTCCGCATGCGCGCCGCCGAGCAGCAGCTCCGCGAGGGCGAGGCGCGCGAGCAGTCGCTGCGCCGCCAGCTCGATGGTCTCCAGGGTCGCCTCGCCGAAGCCGAGGCGCGCGCCGCGGTCGCCGGTAGCGGCAACCAGGACGGCGTGATCGCCGATCTGAAGATGCGCCTGACCCGCGCCGACGAGCGGATCACGAACGCCGAAGCGCACGCGCAGCAGGCCGACTTGCGCGCGCAACAGCTCACGGTCGAGCTCACCGCCGCGAAGTCCGCGGTCCCGGCCACGCCGAGCGCACAGTTCTTCCAGGCCGGTGACGCCGACGACCGCGTCCGGATCGCCGAGGCGAAGGCCGCGAAGGCGATCGCCGCGGCCAAGGCCGCCGCCGCGGGCCTCACGGTCTCGCAGGCCGACATTGCCGCGATCGAGAGCGGCCTCGTGGTGACGTCGCACGACGCGCCGAAGGGCACGAATTGGCTCGCCGTCGCGGGCGCGTTCATCGGCGGCCTCGCGATCATGTTCGGCGTCTCGAAGGTGATCCAGAAGACCGACGTCGCCCCTGCGCCTGCCCCGGCTGCCGCCGTCGCGCCGGCACCGGCCGCCGCGCCGACCAAGCCGATCGTCACGCCGATCGAGGACGACAAGCCGGCGACGGCGAACGCCGCCGCGCCCGCACCCGCACCGACGGATCAACCCGCCGCGGCCGCGCCCCCAGCACCCGCAAAAGCCGAGGCTAGCGCGCCCGTCGAGACCAAGACCGAGCCTGTCGCGGCGCCGAAGACCGAGCCCAAGCACGTCGCGGCCGCGCCGAAGCACGGCGCCGCGCCCGCTCAGAAGAAGCAGCCGGCGTCCGCCGCGAGTGGCGGCCTTGCCGACCCGTTCGGTGACGGTGGCGCCGCCAAGAAGGCCCCCGCGAAGAAGCCCGCCGACAAGAAGCCGGCCGGCGGCATCGTCGATCCGTTCTGAGTCGAAAGTGAACGCCCCACGAGCGTTCGCTCGCGCATGTGGACACACCACGTGCGCGATCTGGCTAGCGCCGGATCCCCGTCGAGAAACCGCGGGTTAGACGACGTCGCAAAGGCGTTGCAACGCTGGTGCGCCTGCGATAAAGACCCAGCGTTCCGAGCGGTGTTCGGTCTCGGCATTTTCGGAGGGTCTATGACTCGCAATCTCATCCCGACCATCACCATCGCAATTGCGGCGTTGCTCGCGCCGATGACCGCAAAGGCCTGGGCCGACGACGCCCCGACGAAGGAGCAGCTCGACGCCGCCAAGAAGTCGTACGGCGAGGGCAAGCAGCTTCACGATGCGGGCAAGCTGCCCGAGGCGATCGAGAAGTTCAAAGAGTCCTATCGGCTCTCACGCAACGCGGTGCTGCTCTACAACATCGGGCTCACGCTCGACGAGAACAAGCAGACCGACAACGCGCTGTTCTACTACCGCAAGTTCCTATCCGATGCGCCTCCCGATGCGGCGCAGCGCAAGGCGGCGACCGATCGCGTGAAGCAGCTCGAGTCCGAGAAGCTCGAGGCCGATCTCAACGGCAAGCCGGCCGACACCGCGAAGCCCGCCGACACGACGAACGTCGCGACGAAGGCAGCGACGACGAAGCCCGAGATCAAGATCAAGCCGGCGGGCACGTATCAGCCCACCGAGTTCCAGCACCAGGTCGTCGAGGACGCACCTCCCGGCAAGGCGCTCGACATCTCCGCGTTCGTGCCCGAGGACTCGGGCTGGACCGTGACCTTGTACTACCGCGCCGCCGGCGACGCGGAGTTCGTCGCGAAGCCGATGCAGTGGCACTACCACCAGCTGATCGCGCGCGTGCCCTCGTCGAAGGTGACCGGCACGTCGATCCAGTACTACGTCGAGGTCAAGGACCAGGCCGGCACCGTGGTCACGCGCTCCGGCAAGTCGACGAGCCCGAACCTCATCAACCTCGACGCGACCGCGCAGCAGCACTACTTCCCGGACTTCACCGACACGTCCGAAGGCAAGACCGCGGGCAGCACCGAAGCGAAGCACCACGACGAGGAGGATCCGCTCAACAAGAACAAGCACACCGAAGAGCCGGTCGAGGCGCCGCAGCCCGTCGGTCCTCCCGGTGAAGGGTTCACCGACGTCGGCTCGAACAAGTTCGAGAAGGCGAAGTGGGGCACCACGATCGGCGCCGTCGCGCTCGTCGGTATCGGCGTCGCGTTCGCGGTGATGGCCGGCAATCAGGCGAGCGCGCTTGCCGACGACGCGAAGACGCCGCACGGCACGTGCACCGCGACGCCCTGCCCGTTCGATTCGTACGACGCCGATCTGCAGAGCGCGGGTCAGCGCGATCAGACGCTGTCGAACGTCGCGATCACGTTCGGCGTGATCGGCGCGGTCGCGGCCGGTTACTTCTGGTATCGCGAGATGTCGGCCAAAAAGCACGGCGAGACCTCCGCGAAGGCGACGTCGGGGACGCCGGAGATGACGTGGATCGTCGCGCCGACCATCGGCGATCACTTCTCGGGCGCGGCCGCCGCGGTCCGGTTCTAGGAAACGACGATGAAGATCTTTGCTTCACTTTGCATCGCCCTGTTCGCCGCGTGCAGCTCGTATTCGCCGGATCTCGGCGCGGTGCCGTTCGCCTGCGGGATGTCGGATCCGAAGTGCCCGGACGGCTACGATTGCGTGCCGCTCGGCAGCGGCGGCCAGATGGAGTGCCTGAAGGCCGGCGGGAGCGCACCCGACGGCGGTAGCAACAGCGGCCAGTGCGCCGACGACTCGAACCTCGAGCCGAACAACGACGTCGCGCACGCGTACATCATCTCGTCGCTGCCGGTGGGTGGTCTCAAGCTCGCCGGGCTCGCGATCTGCCCGGCCGGCGACAAGGACACGTACACGCTGATGGCCTCGCAGGGTCAGACGCTCGAGGCCGATATCGACTTCGATCCGAACCAGGCGACGTTGACGGTCAATCTGATCTCCTCGGGCGGCACGACGACAGTCCCTGGCCAGCCCAACGGCTCGGGCAAGGCGAAGGCGGCGCTCGTCGGGACGCAGAGTGGTGCGCAGTACGTCCAGGTGCTCGTGGCACCTACGGCAGGAACGCTGACGACGAACGGCAACTACAAGCTGACGCTGACGCTGATGTGATCAGGCCGCGAGCTTGAAGGCCCACCGCCGAACTTCGGCGGCGAGCTCGTTGTCGTTTCCGATTCGCTGGGTAAGCTGCGCGAGCGCTTGCGCGGCTGCCGCGTGGTCCGAGCGTTCCCAACACGCCCGGAGCTCCAATCGGAGCAGTGCGATCTCTTTGGCTTCGGCGTAGCTCATCGCGACCTCCACATTTGCAAAACGACGGCCCACGATTAACTGCGCGCGATCCGGGTCGGGTGGCAAGTTTTCTGATCTGCGCGGCAGTCAATTTGACGAGGGAATGGCCGAAACATTCGGTTGTTTGACGGAGGCCCGATTTGGGAGTTACCTTGTGGAAAATCCGCGTCTTTTCAGGGGAGACTGGTAATCAATGAGCCGTATCGGTGAGCTCCTGGTGCGAGAGAAGATGCTCTCGCTCCAGCAGCTTCAACAGGCGCAAGACGAGGCCAAGCGCACCGGCAAACGGCTGGGCGCGACGCTCGCGCGTCTGGGCTACGTCAACGACCAGGCTCTGACTCAGTTCGTCGCGAAGCAGTACAGCCTGCCGTCGATCAACCTCGGCGAGATCGAGATCGACGTCTCGGTGTTAAAGCTCGTGCCGCGCGAGATCTGCGAGAAGCATCAAGTCATCCCCGTCCGCCGCAACGGCCCGACGCTGATCGTCGCGATGGCCGACCCGTCGAACATCTACGCGAT
>Ga0193728_1000933_pt1 | contig 14573 bp, 10 predicted proteins | sample U1c1metaG_FD_143037 | JGI IMG/M metagenome (GOLD analysis project Ga0193728, IMG submission 143037) | Soil microbial communities from a riparian zone of the East river system, Colorado, United States - U1c1 | ecosystem: Environmental > Terrestrial > Soil > Riparian zone | place: USA: East River...
GCACGATGACGACGCCGTACGGCGACTTCCCCGTGCTCCGCGTCGGCACGGTGCTGACGCAGCTCCAACTCGGCACGCCCTATCGCACGGTGCGCTCGTACGCGTGGATCGCCGAATGCTTCGGCTCGGTCGCGACGGCGACGTCGCAGGACAACGAAACCAACGCGGAGTTCAGTAACGACGCGGAGGTGCGGAGACTCATCCCCTGATGCAGGTCTTGCCTCAGGTGCGAGTGCTCGCGACGGCCCTGCTCTCCGGCGCGCTCGCGATCCTGCTCGTGGGCTCGCTCGCCGGTTGCCCGAGCTTTCACGCCGGCCCGCTGCCGGGTGCACCGGCCAACGCGACGTTCGTCGACGTCGACGGCATCCACGTGCGCTATCGCGAGGCCGGCTCGGGCCCCGCGGTCATCCTGTTGCACGGCTTCGGCGCCTCGCTCGACAGCTGGATCACGGTGCAGCCGACACTCGCCACGCACCACCGCGTGATCGCGATCGATCTCAAGGGCTTCGGCTGGACGAGCCGGCCGGACGGCGACTACTCGCCCGCCGCGCAGGCGCAGCTCGCGTGGCACGTGCTCGACAAGCTCGGTGTCGACCACGTCGCGATCGTCGGCCATTCGTGGGGCACGTCGGTCGCACTGGCGATGGCCGTCGCGCACCCCGAGCGCACGCTGCGCGTCGCGCTCTACGACGCGTACGTCTACGACGATCAAGTCCCGAGCTTCTTCCGATGGGCGCAGGCCTCCGGCGTTGGCGAGTTGCTGTTCGCGCTGTTCTACGACGAGCGCATCGAGGACCGCGCCCCGCTCGCGTACTACGACGAGCGCTGGGTCACGCAGGCGCGCGTCGATCGCGTCGAGCGCGACCTCGACCGGCCCGGCACGACCGCCGCCGCGTTGGCGGTCGCGCGCGGCCATCACTTCGCGGCGCTGCACGAACAGCTCCGCGCGTTCACGCGCCCGGTGTTGTTGTTATGGGGCGCCCAGGACGAGGTCACGCCGCTGACGTTCGGCCACCGCCTCGTCAACGAGCTCGCGAACGCGACGCTGAAAGTCTACGAGCACTGCGGCCACATCCCGATGGTCGAGGCGCACCACGCGTCGACGCGCGACCTCGTCGAGTTCCTCGATCAGGATCGCGCGCTCCCCGAGTCCGCTCCTGCCCCCTCGCCCGCTCCGCCCGAGACCACGACCACGGGCGGCGGCGGCGGCGGCGGCGGCGGCAGCGGCCGCGTCGTCGCGACCGGCGATGCGCCGGCGCCACCACCGATGCAGACCCGCACCTCGCCCGCCGAGGTCGCGGATCACGACGCCGCCGACGGCGCCTCGCGCGACCCCGACGTGCCGGTGACGAAGCTGCCCGCCGGGTTTGGACCACCGCCAATCGACGAGGCCCAGAAGCTGCCGCTCGGCGCCGACCTCGCGTCGCTCGGCGCGGAGCTGACGCCACGCCTGTACGCCGCGCCGCGCGAGCACGCCGAGCTCGTCGTCCACGGCTCGCTGCGCGTCCGCGAAGCGGCGCTCTACAACCTCGATCTCGATCGCGGCCTCGATTCGACCGGCAAGCCGATCTTTCCCGTCCCGCTCGGCGGCGGCCAAGAGCTGACCAGCGGCGACCTGCGCGCGCGCACCGATCTCGCGATGTACGCGCCCGGCGTCGGTGTCGCGGTCAAGGCGCGGATCGACTGGCTCGACAACGTCGCGCTCGGCGGCGATCCCGATCTCGCCGGCGGCGCGCCCGCGACCAGCGGCGGCCAGCGCCCGACCACCGTCGTGATCAAGCGCGCGTGGGGCGAGGCGCTCACCCCGGCCGGCGTGCTCGCGGTCGGCCGCATGGGCGCGCACTTCGGTCTCGGCATCGCGGCGAACGGCGGCGATTGCGAGGACTGCGATCACGGCGACTCCGCCGATCGCGCCGCGTTCGTGTCGCCGCTGTTCGGTCACTTGCTCGCGATCGCGTACGACATCACGTCGAGCGGGCCGTTCACGCAGAGCAAGGACGGCGGCCGCCCGATCAACCTCGAGCCGAGTGACGCCGTCGCCGGGCCGACCCTCGCGATCCTCAAGGTCCACTCGCCCGCCGCGCTCGCCCGCCGCGCCGCTGCCGGCCTCACCAGCGTCGAGTACGCGGTGTACGTGTCGCATCGCACGCAGGATCGCGACGTGCCCGCGTCGTACCTGCCGACCGCCGCGCCGGCGATGGACTTCACGAGCAACGACCTCACCGCACGCGGGTTCTCCGCGACCGGCACCGGCGGTTGGTTCCGGATCTCGTCGGAGCGCTTTCGCCTCGAGGCCGAGCTCGCGTACCTGTCCGCGAACCTCGCGCAGCCGTCGTTGATCCCCGGCGCCGCGATCACCGAGCCGGTGACGTCGAGCCAGCTCGGCCTCGCGGTCGAGAGCGACCTGAATCTCGGCCCCGGCCGGATCGGCTTCGATCTCGGCTACGCGAGCGGCGACAGCGCGCCCGGGTTCGGCGCGTTCCCGCAGCCGGGCCAGACCGCGACGATTCCGGGCCAGTTCGACGGGCCGCAGGCGAACTTGCCCGGCGATCGCACCGTCGACAACTTCCGCTTCCACCCCGATTACCACATCGACCAGATCCTGTTCCGCGAGATCATCGGCACGATCACCGACGCGTTCTACCTGCGCCCCCACGCGCGCGTGACGCTGTTCGACGTTGGCCGCGGCCACCTCGAAGCCGGCGCCGCGCTGATCGCGTCGTGGGCGGTCGAGGCGACGTCGACCCCGAGCGGCAAGACCCCGCTCGGCATCGAGCTCGATCCCGAGCTGCGCTACGCGAGCCGCGACGGCTTCGCGCTGACGCTCGACTACGGCGTGCTCGCACCGGGCGCGGCGTTCGATAACACCACGCTCAAAGCACAACCGGCACAGTCGTTCCGCGTACGGGCGGGGTTCGCATTCTGATGCGCGCCACCTTGATCTTCTTGACCGCGTGCAGCGTCAACGCGACGCCGCAACCGGATCCGACGCCGACCTTGCCGTCGTGCGTGCCGAACCGCGACGGCCAGATCACCGCCGCCGAGCTCCCGATCGCGCTCGGCGCGACGATCACCTACTACGCGGGCGCGAACCGCACGGTCAACCTCACCGCCGCGAACGGCGTGTTCGATCTGTCGATGGAATCGCCCGACGACACGATCGTCGCGCTCGGCCCGGTCGAGCTCGCCGCGCAGTGGTACGCCGATCAATTCCCGACCGGCCAGTTCGTCGTCGACGCCGGCAGCGGCCTCGACGGCATCTACCACCAGGACGATCGCGCGCTGTGGCTCGACGGCACCGCGTCGCAAGTGGAAATGCCGGCCGCCGGCAAGACGCTGATCCGCTACGCCGACCCGATCGCGCTGCTGCGCTTCCCGCTCGCCGACGGGCTCGCGTACTCGACGACCGCGGCGCTCGCCGGCGCGACGATCGACGGGCTGCCGTTCGTCGGCAGCGATCAGGTCGATGTCGACGTCACGGCCGGCGCGCGCCTCGACGTGCCGTACGTCCAGTTCTCGCCCGTGCTGCGGGTGCGCACGCACGTCACGCGCACACCGTCGACCGGCACGCCGGTGATCGGCAAGCGCACCACGCTGTTCATGTTCGAGTGCTTCGGCGAGGTCGCACGCGCCGAGAGCAAGCAAGACGAAACCGCCGAGGACTTCACGACCGCCGCGTATCTTCGGCGCTTCGCGCTCGGCCAGGAGGCAACGCCGTGATGTGGGACGCGTGGAAAAAAGGCTTCGCGGCGTGGGAACAAGCGACCACGCAGTTCGCGACGCAGGTGCTGCAGAACCCGGGCGTGATCGGACCCGCCGGCGCGATGTTGTCGGCGGCGCTGCGCACGAAGGCCGCGACCGATCGCGTGCTCGAGCACACGTGGTCCGCGTTCGGACTGTCGACCCGGCGCGATCAAGAACGCACGCTGCACCTGCTCAACCAGCTCCAGAGTCGGATCTACGATCTCGAGGAGCAATTGCTCGCCAAGAAGGGCTCGTAGCCATGGACGTCTCGCATCTAACCGAGCTCGCGCCCGCACCACAAGCGGTGTTCTCGCGCCTACCCACGCATCGCCACCGCGTGCGCTTTCACGTCCGCAACGGAGCCGCGTGGACGCCGGTGACGTGGGGCCAGTTCGCGGCGCAGATCCGCGGCGTCGCGCGCTGGCTGATCGAGCACGAGCTCGAGCCCGGCGATCGGATCGCGATCTACGCGCAGAACTCCGTCGCGTGGGCGAGCGCGGCGCTCGGCGCCCAGACCGCCGGCGCGGTGTTCGTGCCGATCTATCCCGCGTCGACGCCCGAGCAAGTCGCGTTCATCCTCGAGCACGCCGAAATCAAGTACGTGTTCGTCGCCGGCGCCGACCTCGTCGCGAAGCTCGAGCAGGCGTGCGCGCGGGTCGCGCACCCGCCGCAGGTCATCGACGTCGACGGCGCCGCGTGGGCCCCCGACGCACCGATCGGCGATCCGGCGTCGATCCGCGCCGCGTCCGCACGCGATGCCGCCGCACCGACGCTCGTCGACGCCCGCCTCGGCGCGCTCGATCTCGATCTCCCCGCGCAGATGCTCTACACGAGCGGCACCTCGGGCAACCCCAAAGGCGTGCCGCTCACCCACCGCAACGTCGCGCGCAACGGCTCCGATTGGCTGACCGTGCTCGCGCCGCTGCTCGCCGAGGGCGATCGCGACCTCCTGTGGCTGCCGATGAGCCACATCTTTGGATTCGGCGAGCTGTGCGCGGGCAACCTCCTCGGTTGGGAGACCTACCTGGCATCGCCGGCCGACGTGCTCGATCTGTTGCCCGGCGTCGCGCCGCAGGTGTTCATGTCGGTGCCCGCGTATTGGGAAAAGATCGCGCGCGCGATCACCGCGGGCCCGAGCGACGATCGCGGCGAGGCGCTCCGCCGCGTCACCGGCGGCCGCCTACGCTTCTGCCTCTCGGGCGGCGCCGGCCTCAAGGTCGAGATCAAGCAACTGCTGCACGCCCATGGCGTGTTGATCATCGAGGGCTACGGTCTGACCGAGACCTCGCCGACGCTGACGATGAACCGCCCCGACTCGTTTCGGTTCGACACCGTCGGCAAGCCGTTCCCGTCGCTCGAGCTCCGCCTCGACGACGACGGCGAGATCCTCGCGCGCGGCGACAACGTGTTCACCGGTTACTTCAAGGATCCGGTCGCCACCGCGGCTGCGTTCACCGACGATGGTTGGTTTCGCACCGGCGACGTCGGGCGCTGGACCGAGGATGGCTTCCTGCAGATCATCGATCGCAAGAAGGACATCCTCGTCACCGCCGGCGGCAAGAACGTGCCGCCCGCGAACATCGAGGCGCGGTTCGTCGACGATCCGGTGATCGAGCGCGTCGTGGTCTACGGCGATGCGCGCAGCTACCTGGTCGCGGCGGTGTGGCCGCGTGCCGAAGTTCCGCCCGGCGAGCGCGACCAGCTGATCGCCAAGCGGATCGAGACGATCAACGAGCAGCTCGCCCGTTACGAGTCGATCAAGCGGTTCTTCGTTGCAGAAGCGCCGCTCAGCGTCGACGATGGCACCCTGACCTCTTCGTTGAAGCTCCGCCGCAAGGCCGTCTACGAGCGCCTCCGCGACCGCTTCGAAGCCCTCTACTCGTGAACGCCCCGAAGAAATCACCACTCGATTCGATCGCCGCGCTGCTCCGCCGCGCGCCGAAAGGACCCGCCGCGGTCGGCGTCACGCCGCATTCGGTGGTGTGGACCGAGAACAAGTGGCGCCTGCTGCGGTTCGCGCCGGCCCGGCCGAAATTCCACACGCCGATCCTGATGGTGCCGTCGCTGATCAACCGCTGGTACGTGCTCGACCTCGGGCCGACCCGCTCGCTGATCGAGTGGCTGGTCGCGCAGGGTCACGAGGTGTTCTGCATCGATTGGGGCACGCCCGGCGCCGAAGATCGCTACCTGACGTGGGACGACATCGCCGGCCGCTACATCGGCCGCGCGTTCCGGCTCGCCGCGCGTGCGTCGCGCTCGGGCTCGGTCCACGTGCTCGGCTACTGCCTCGGCGGCACGCTCGCGACGACGTACATCGCCGCGTTCCCCGAGCGCGTCGCGTCGTTCCTCGCGCTCGCCGCGCCGATCGACTTCGATCACGCCGGCATCATGGCGACGTGGACGCGCACGCCGACGTTCGATGTCGCCGCGCTACTCGAAGCGTTCGGCAACGTGCCGTGGCCGCTGATGCAGGCGACGTTCAAGCTGCTCAAGCCCGCGAACGACGCGGCGAAGACCATCGCGTTGCTCGACCGCGCGTGGGACGACGAGTTCCTCGAGGGCTTCCTCGCGACCGAGCGCTGGGGCAACGACAACGTCTCCTTCCCCGGAGCGTGTTACGCGCAATACATCGAGCAGCTGTATCGCCAGAACCGGCTCGTCCACGGCGGCTTCACGCTGCTCGGCCGCCCGGTCGAGCTCTCGACGATCCGCTGCCCCGTGCTCGCGCTCGCGTTCGCCGACGACCACATCGTCCCCGTCGCCAGCGCGGCGCCGTTGATCGAACGCGCCTCGGCGAGCGACAAGCAGCTCGTCGTCCAGACCGGCGGTCACGTCGGTGCGGTCGTGTCGCGCAAGGCCGCCGATCGGCTGTGGCCGATCCTGTCCACGTTCTGGGCGACGCATGATATGACGCGGTGATGGCTTCCGGGACGTTCTCGGCACCCGCGGGATTCCGCGACAGCCCAGCGCGTCCGCTCCACGCCGGCGAGGTCGTCGCGTCGACCTACGCGATCCGCGACGAGATCGCACGGACCGACACCGGCATCGTGTTCGAAGCGCGCGACATGCTGCTCGACCGCCCGGTCGCGTTCAAGCTCGCGTGGCGCGACCCGGGGTCACCGTCGCTGATCGCGGAGGCGCGGCGCTGCGCGAGCGTGCGCGATCCGTGTGCGGTGCAGGTCCACGGCATGGGCGTGCACAACGGCGTCGAGTTCGCGGTCGGCGAGCTCGTCGACGGCCACCTGTTGCGCGACGAGCTCGTCAAGCAACTCGCCGAGGACGTGTACCTGGTCCGGCTGCGCACGTTGATCGCCGCGGTCAGCCGCGCGCACGACGGCGGCATCGCGGTCGGCGATATCTCGGGCTCGACGGTGCTCGTCGATCCGAGCGGGCGCGCGAACGGCGGCTCCGGCGATCGGCTCGTGCTCGGGCGGCTGTCGCTGTCGCAGGTGCCGGCGTTCGGTCCACACGGTCGCATCCTCGCGCCCGAGGTCGTGCGCGGCGAGGCCGAAGCGAGCGATCCGGCCGCCGCCGAAGCGATCGACCTCTACGGGCTCGGCTGCATCGCGATCGAGATGGCGTCGGGCCTGCCGCCGTTTTCCGACGAAGATCCGCGGATCGAAGCGCGCGGTCACGCCCAGGAGCAGCCGCCGCGGATCGCCGACCTGCGGCCCGATCTACCGGGCGAGCTATCGGACCTCGTCGATTGGTTGCTCGCGAAGAACCCGAACGCGCGGCCGCGCTCGTCGGGCGATGTGCTGTCGCAGCTCGAGGCGATCATCGAGCGGCTCGGCCACCGGACCCGGACCTTGCGCGTGCTGATCGTCGACGACGACACCTCGCGCGCGCGCTCGCTGTGGAGCCTCGCCCGCCGCGCGCACGCCGCCGCCGTCGTCGAGATCGCGAGCGAGGGCACCGACGCCGCGCACAAGCTCAACCGCGATCAGCCCGACATCGTGTTCGTCGATGCCGCGCTGCGCGGCGTGATGAACGCGCTCGAGCTGTGCATGTACGCGCGCGGGCTCGAGGGTGGGAGCCGCAGCCAGATGGTGCTGATCGGCGACCTCGCAGAGCGCGACAAGGTCCTGTTTGCCGAGGCCAGCGTACAGTTCATCCCCGACGACGCGTCGCTGCCGAACGCGATGCTCGAGCGCGTGCGTCAGGCCTTCTCGGAGCGCCCGCGGGTCCGCAAACCGCGTACCACCGTCAGCGGTTAACCTCCGGTCGGGAGCGGGGTCTGACCGACCATGAAGCTCGCTGTTTTATTCACCGCGCTCGTGTCGTTCGCCGGCCTCGCCGCGGCCGACCCCGGGCCTGCCGATCCGTATGGTGCTCCGGGCCCCGCGAACCCGGCGCGAGCCGAGCGCCGAGCCGAGCGCCGAGCCGAGCGCCGCCAGATGATGTTGCAGCGCTTCGACGTCAACCACGACGGCCGGCTCGAGCCGCGCGAGCGCAGGATCGCGAAGCGCGAGCTGCGTCACGAGCGCAAGCTGCGCAAGCTGATCCGCAAGTACGATCTCAACCACGACGGCGTCGTCGATCAAGGCGAAATGCCGCCGCGGATGGCGCGCAAGCTGCGCCGCCTCGACACCAACCACGATGGTTGGGTCGACGACAACGACGCTCCTCGCTAGCGGCGCCTTCGCCGGCGCAGCGCGAGCCCGAGGACCCCGAGCGACAGCACGAGCGAGCCCGCACCACCGCTCGCCGAGCAACATCCCGTGTTCGCGACCACGACGTTCTTGCACTTGTCGTCGCACGTCGCGTTGCCCGAGCCCGCGTCGCACTCCTCGCCGGTGTCGACGATGCCGTCGCCGCACTGAGGCAGCTTGCAGAACGTGCGGCACTTGTCGGGCGCGTCGGCGTTCGCCGAGCCGTTGTCGCAGCTCTCGGTCAGCGTCTTGATGCCGTCGCCGCAGATCGAATTCGGGTTCGCGACGACGCACACGTCGTCGAGCGTCCAGCCGCCGAACTGCAGGCCTTGATCGGAGGCGAGCCCGAACTGGATGTTCAGGGTATGGCCGAAGAAGAACGGCGTCAGCGAGACGTCGTGGAACCGCCACTCCCTGTCGAGGTGATGGGTCGAGCTCGAGTCGCCCATGTTCGCGGTCGTGTTGATCCACACCTGCGCGCCGTTCGCTTTGATCGTCGCTTGATCGAAGTGCGAATCCTCGACGGTCAACCAGCGCCGGTACTGCAGCCGCACGTCGGTATACTTCCCGACGTCGACGGGTGGCATCGATAGCGTGGACTGCGTGCTCGGCGCGTAGTCCGTGTTCAGATCTTGCGCGAGGACGTGCGAGCCCGAGAACGCGGCATGCGGATTGTTGAGGCCGCTCGCCGGCGTGCCCCACGTCCACGTCGACGCATCTCCCGCCGAGCCCGTCGTGGCGCCCACCCAGCCGGTCGCGAACGGATCGTCGGTCTCGAAGTCGGTGCAGTAGAGCGGGATCACGGTCCCGGTATAGGTCTGGTAGTACGGGTCGCCGAGGTTATCGGGCAACGTGAACACCGAGCCGTCGGCGAAGCCGACCTGGACCTGGAAGTGCGTGACGTCGTGCGGCGCGAGCGGGAGCTCTGCGGAGTACTGGCCCGGCGCCGACGACGTTGCCGTGATCTGCCCCGATTGCGGATCGCCGTTGATGATTCCCGACCAGTTCACGATCGTCGAGCCGAGCGCGTCGCTCGGGCAGCGCGGCGACAATCCACCGACCGTGATCTGGAGCGGCACGGACGCGACGTCACCGTCGATCTGCCCGGGCGCGTCGACGCTGCCGGTGACCGTGCGCAGGCCGTGCAGGCCGTACGCGGCGCGGATCTCGCACTCGTGCGGGGTGCCGTTCGTGATGTCGCCGTCGTCGTCGTCCGCGGCGAGCGTCGCGAGCAGGCTGGTCGGGATGTCGACCGAACGCCGGAGTGCGCCGACGTAGAGCTTGAGCGTCAGCGCTTCGCCGGCGGCCTGGCCGAGCTCGCCGATCAGCGCCTTGCGCAGATCCCAGTACGTGCCACCGATGCTCATGCCGGTGTGGTGGATCTCGCCGATGTCGACGGGCCAGCGCCACTCCTTGTCGGGCGGATCGAGCTCGCGCAGCGCGGCGTCGGTGAAGAAGAACCCGCGGCCCATCCCGGAGTCGCCGGTGATATTGACCGCCAGCGTATCGGCGACGCCCTCGCCCATCGCGCCGTCGACCGCGCCGACGCCCTGGATCACCTCGGCGGAGTGCACGCGGTGGCCGTACTCGTGATAGACGACGTCCTGGATCAGCGCGGTGTTCTCGCACATCGCGGTGCGGTGGAAGAAGTTGAGCGCCGCGCCGTCGAAGAACGCGTTGCAATCCTGGGCGAGGTTGACGTTGACCCTCATCTGATCGTCGAGCGTCGGCATCGCGGGATCGACGTTCGCGCGCACGAACGCCTTGACCTGGTTGACGTTGAGGTACGCGTTCACCTGCGCGTCGGTCTCGACGACGCTGCTCGCGTCCCACACGAGCGTGCCGTCCGGGTCGAGCGCGAACGAGCCGGTGCCGAGCGCGTTGAGGCTGTCCGCGATGCCGACGAGATCGCCGTCGGTCGAGGTGTCGACCACCACCTGCGCGCTGCCGTCCCAGGTTACGGCCCCCGCGTCGTCGGTGGTCTCGCCGAGCGCCGCCACGGAGACGTGCGCGCGCGGCGCCGGGTAAGGCACGCGGCCGCGCCCCGGGTAGCGATCGGTGCCGAGGTACTGCACGGTGCCGGTCGCGTAGTCGTTGAGCTGCTGCACGGCGATCACGCCGGCGCTCGCCGGATCGACGTACGCGAGGTAGCGCCCGTCGGCGCCGCCGTCGATCGTGAACGGCGAGGCGAGTCGATAGCCGAGCAAGCCGCCGTCGGCGACGAGCGGCACGATCACGTCATCTCCGCTTGCGACGACCGGCGCGGCCGGGAGATCGACCGCGTCGCGCAACGCGCTCGTCGCGCGCGTGCCCAGGTTTGCGATCCGCATGCGCGGCGTCGCGACCGCGACGTTCGGCAACGCTTCGGACGTCATCACGAACAGCCGATCGTGCTCGAACCAAAAGCTCACCTGCCCGCCCACGACACGATGCCCGCCGGCGTATTGAAAGAACCCGACGCTGCGGATCTTGCCGTCGCTCGTGTTCGACACGAGCTGGAAGTCACTCGCGCTCGCGCCCGGCGCCATCAGATCGACGTGCGCGGCGAGCATCGCGCGGGCGATCCGCTCGGCCGTCGCGGCATCCCCGTTCGCGCCCGGCGCCGCGAGCGAGCCCCAGATCTGGCGCGGCACACCGGTCGCCGGATCCCACGTCGCTTCCCAGTGACCGGTCGCCGCGAGTGACATCCAAGCGATCGGCGGCGTCGCGAGCGCGACCAGCGGCTTCACCGTACGCAGCGGCTTCGCGACGTTCGCGGCCGGCAACGCGGTGAGCGTATCGGCGGCGATTCTTGCCCCGTCACGGGGCTTCGCCGCTTCGCTCACCGATACGCTCGCGATGCAGCAAGCGGCCCATAGGAGACCGCGAACCCGTACGACCATCTTAGAATTAGACCCGATCTCGCGCCACATCGCTCGTAGATCGCTTAACCAATCCTCACCGAGACTCGTCAAATCGAGAACGCCGCGTCGATGGTGGCCTGGATCACGAGGCGATCGGGGTCGCGTTAGCCGAGTAGCAAATCGCGCAACTCGCTGCGTGCGGCACGCACGTCGTGCGCCAGGGCGAGCTGGCCGCGTGCACGGACCAGGTTGTGCCCGCGCCGCGAGGGAAAGCGCGCCGGATCCCAGCCGAAGTAGCAATCCTCGAACACGTCCGTGCAGAACCGGGCGGCGAGCTCGACGCACACGGTCTCGAGCCCGATCGCGATCGCCGCGCGTTCGGCCTCGGTCACGATCGGATCCGCGACCCGGCGAAACCCCGCGATCGCGGCCGCGAAGATCGGCGTCTCGAACTTGACGCGGCCCGCGTCTTCGCCGTGCGGGTTGCACCACGAGCGCAGCGCGTCGCCGAGCTCGAATGCGATCGTGCCCTTCGCGAGCGTGTCGAGATCGACGAGCGCGACGCCGCGGATCGGATCGCGCGCGAACAGGAGATTGGAGATCTTGAGATCGCCGTGGACGTGACGCGACGGCTGCACGGCCAGGTCGGGAAGCACGGTCGCCGCCGCGAGGATCTCGCGCGCGAGCTCGACCCACTCGGCATCACCACCGGCGCCGGCATGTTCGCCCAACCTCGTCAGGTGGCGAGCGGTGTCGTGGACGCCGGCGCGCGTGAACCGGTAGTCGTAGTGCAGATCCACGACCGCGCGATGAAACGTCCCGACCAGCTCGCCGCCCGCATCGGCCCAGCTCGGCTCGGGCACGGCCGCGACGCTCTCGCCGGCGACGAACGTGGTCGCGCGCCACACCGCACCGTCGTGCTCGACCCACGCGCGATCGTCCCGCGTGCGGACGAGGCGCGGCGTCGTCATGCCGCGCGCGGCGAGGTGCGCCGTCACGGCTTCGAGATCGAGGTTGACCTCGCCGCCGAAGATCGGATGCAGCCGCTGCAGCACCGCGATCGGTTCGCCGTCGCGCACGACGAACGTCGTGTTGATCAGGCCGCCGAGGAGCGGCGAGATCTGGGCTGCGGTCCAGCCCCACTGCTCGGCAACCGCTTCAGGAATCACGGATGCTGCGGCGCCATGGGCGGCGGGTGATGCCCCGGCGGCGGCGGACGATCACCGACCGGCTTCGGCGCTGCGATCTCGACGAGCTCGATGTCGAACACGAGCATGCCCTGCGGGCGGCCGGCGACGCCCTTGTACGCGAGCTCCTCGGGAATCCAGAACCGATACTTGTCGCCGATCGACATCAGCGGGATGCCATCGGTCCACCCCGCGACGACGCCCTGCAGGCTGAACTCGGCCGGCTCCTTGCGCATCACCGACGAGTCGAACATCCGGCCGTCGGTCGTCCAGCCGGTGTAGTTGACCTTCACTGTATCGGTGACCTTCGGCTTCGCGCCGCCCTTACCGGCCTTGAGCACCTTGTAGAAGGTGCCCTTCGCGGTCTTCTGCGCGTCGCCCGGCGGCTTCGCGACGTCAGCCGGCACCGGCGGCGGCTCGACGCCCGGCTCGATCGTGATGACCTCGATCTCGTAGCACACGGGGCCGGTGGGCTGACCCGGCGCCGGCTTGCCGTTCATCGCCATCTTCTCGCCGGTCGTCCACACACGCACGCGCTCGCCGGCGGTCATCATCGTCAGCACTTCTTCGAGCGCCGCCGACTGGCGGTACGGCGAGATCTTCGACGGCCGCTTCTTCATCTCGGTCGTCTCGAACATCCGGCCGGTCGCATCCCACGCCGTGTAGTTGTAGGTGACGTTGTCCCACGGCTTGGCCTTCGCGGTGCCGGTGCCCGGGCGCACGACGATGAACTTGCTGCCGCCCTTGGTCGTCTCCGCGTTCGCCGGCGCCGCTGCGACGTCGTCGGGGATGGGCGGTGCCGGCTTGATCTCGAGGATCTCGATCTCGTACGCGAGCGTCTCGGGCGTGCCCTTGTGATCGTCCTTGTAGCCGATCGCCGGGGGCACCCACAGCATCGCCCTCTCGCCGGTCTTCAAGAGCTGCATGCCCTCGGTGAACCCGGCCGCGGTGGTCGCGAGGTTGAGCGGCATCGGCTGGCCGCGCGACTTGTTCGTGTAGAACGTCTCACCGGTCGACGGCTTCCACCCGGTGTAGTTGATCATCACGATGTCGTTCTTCTTCGGCGACTGGCCGGACGGGTTCGGCGTGATGATCTTGTAGACCAGCCCCGAGGCGGTCTTCTTGGCATCCGCAGGCGGCGTCTTGAGATCGAACGGCGGCGCGACCTGCTCGACCTTCGATTTGGTCCCGCCGCTGCCGATCGTGGTCTTCTGATCCGCCGGCGCGGAGTTGTCGGTCTTCTGACAACCGACGATCAGGATTAGCGCGATGAGTGCTCGTCGCATAGCGCGGGGAACATACGGCGCTTGGTCGGTGAACGCTAGGCGCCGAACGCTTCGCGCGTCAGATTGCGCACGCCCACGCGCTGGACCACGACGTTATCCTCGATGCGGATTCCGCCGAACGGACGCAGCTCCTCGACGAGCTTCCAGTCGAGCAAGCGGTCGCGGCCATCCTCGCGCAGCGGGTCGAGCAGCCCCGGGATGAAATACAGGCCCGGTTCGATGGTGAACACCTGACCGGCCTCGATGGTCGACGTATTCCGCAGAAACTTGTTCTCCGGACGCGGCGGGCGCAGCCGCATGCCGACGTCGTGCACGCACACGCCGAGCGAATGCCCCAGGCCGTGTGGCAACAGGACACGCGTGATGCCGCGATCGACGAGCTCCGCCGCGCTCGCCTTGCCGAGTCCGGTCTCGACGAGCACGTCCGCGAGCAAACGATGTGCATCGTCGTGGAGATCTTCGTACGCCTTGCCCGGCGCGACCCGCTCGATGATCGCGCGCTGCATCTGATCCATGCGCTCGATCAGCGCGGCGAACCGCCGGGCCGCGGCGCCGGTGCCGCGCGCGTACGTGCGCGTGATGTCGCTGCCGTAGCCCTGATACTTCGCGCCCGCGTCGACGAGCAGCGACGTATCGCCGGCAACCGGCGTACGCTGATATGCGATGTAGTGGAGCACCGCGCAGTGCTCGCCGAGCGCGACGATGTTCTTGTACGGAGCGGTCGCGTCGTCTTGTTCCGACGCCGCGAGGTAGGCGAGGTGGAGCGCGAGCTCCGAAATCGGGCCGGCGCGGAACAGCTTCTCGACGGCGCGATGGCCGATCACCGCGCGTCGCGTCGCCTCGGCGAGACACGCGATCTCG
>Ga0193728_1000934_pt1 | contig 14571 bp, 18 predicted proteins | sample U1c1metaG_FD_143037 | JGI IMG/M metagenome (GOLD analysis project Ga0193728, IMG submission 143037) | Soil microbial communities from a riparian zone of the East river system, Colorado, United States - U1c1 | ecosystem: Environmental > Terrestrial > Soil > Riparian zone | place: USA: East River...
CCTTCTCAACGCACGATCGGCGAAGTCGAGTCGCAATCCTTCGTCGCGAGTTGTCACGTACTGCAGACAACGCCCTAAGTGGGCTCGCCAGCTTCGAGATCGAGCAACTTAACGCGCAACGACAATGTCGACGCTGCTCGTGAGGTCGCGGCCCCACGCGATCTCGAGCTTTCCGATCACTTCCCACTCGATCGGTCCCGTCGAGGGTGACAGCGCCGACGCCACGGTGCGCACGGCATCGGCGAGGGGGTTCGCGCCGCCGCTCGCCGGCCGCAGATCGAGCGCATCGGAAGGCACGACGAGCTCGAACGCGTGTTGCCCCGAGCTGTACTTCTGCGCGCCTGCGAGCTCTTGATCGAACTGATAGACATCTGCGTGGGACGTTCCGACCGACTTGTTGCCGCCGGACTTGCTGATCGTCATCACCTTCTGACGCGCACGCAGCGTCACGATCAGCCGCTTTGCTTCGATCGGCTCGGGGAGGGCGAGGACGACTTTGCCCGTGAGCGTGCCGCCGGCCGTGGTTCGAACTTGCGCGAGCTCGATCTTCACGTCGCCGCGGCCGAGGCCCGTCACCTGCTTTGCCGTGTCCTTGACCTGTCCACCGGCCTGGCGGAGTGCACCGCCTAGCTTGCCGAACAGCTTGCTCGCGCCCTTCATCAGATCGTCGGCTTCGCTCATGGCGGCAGCTTAACTGAATTCGTGATTCTCAGAGCGGACGCGCACAACGCGCACCGAACACGTCGGCGCGAACATAAGCGTCGAACGCGCTACGCACACCCGCTCGCATGTACGAGTGGTCGTCGCGATAGCTGCCGCCACGCGCATAGCGCTGGACGGCCGGTCCAAAGCTCGCGCAATCGAGACAAGGGTCCAAGTAACTATTGCCGAGCGACTCGTCGAGGAGCCACTCGTAAAGGTCGCCGCCCAGATCTGCCTGGCCCCACCGGCCGTTTCCGGCGGGCTTGGACCCAACGACGGAGATGTCGCTGAGTGCACAGCCCGGCACGGTGTCACCGACGCACTCGTAGCTCGCGTAGCTCGAATCGACCATCAGGGCTTCGGGTGGAGTCGACCACGGGAAGGCGCGCTGCTCGCTACCGCCGGACGTCGCATAGTTCCATTCGGCATCGCTCGGCAAGTAGCCTCCATCCCAGATACAGAACGCAAACGCCTCGTACCAGCTGATGCAGTTGAGCGGCAGCTCCTCCTGATCGGTAGGTTGATCGGTCCACGTGTGCGTCGTCCCGCAGCCGTCGAGTGCGGCGACGAGCGAGGGGGTGTCTGCCAGCAGCGAGGCATCCCAGCTCGCGTCCCAGCCGCTGTTCGCGATCGCAGCGTGCGCGCCGGCGCCATCCGCGGGTGGAGACAGCTGCGTTCCCATCCCCGCAGCGACGAATGCTCGGAACTGTCCGACCGTGATGTGCGTGCGGTCGAGACGAAAGCTCGAAACCGTCGCCGGATGAGACATATCTGTGAACATCTGGTCGCCGGCGTTGTCGTACGAGCGAAAGAAGCTCCCGCCGACGACGACCGGGCTCGGGTCCGCAGCGTCCAGCTTGGTGACGGCATCGGGTCGCGAGTCGAACGCGATGCGTCCGCACGCACCGAGCACGAGGCAGCCGAGCGTCCGCACGTACCGGCAAGCCTAACACCGCGTGTTACGCGTAGCGTTCGATCAAGCGATACAGCGCCTGCAGGTCGACGGGCTTGCCGAGGTAGTGGTCGATGTGAAGCTTCTCGGCCTCGTTGCCGACGCTCCCGACGCCCGACAGGACGGCGATCGGGATGCTGGCGAGTTTCGGCTCCTGCAGCATGCGCGCACGAAACGTCCACCCGTCCATCTCGGGCATCATCAGATCGAGCAAGATCAACGACGGCGGTTCGCCGACGTGGAGACGGAGCAGCGCCTCCTCGCCATCGGCCGCGATCTCGACCTCGTGGCCACGCGCACGGATCAACGCCGTGAGGTGTTCGCGAAAGTCGATGTCGTCTTCGACGATGAGGATTCTAGCCATCGTTTCCGCTCGGGAGCGTAACGGTAAACGAGCTACCTTGATCAACGATCGATTCTAACGAGATCGTTCCGCCGAGTGCAGTCACAATCGCGTGAACCAGCGCGAGACCTAGACCTACACCGGGGACATGCTTGTTACGCACCGGGTCGAGCAGCTCGAACGGCTCGAACACGCGCTGCTGATCCGCGAGGGGAATGCCGCGGCCGGTATCGCGGACGGTGATGCGCAGCTCACGTGCATCTCCGGCGAGCATGATCGTGACCTTGCCCTTCGGCGTGAACTTCAACGCGTTGTGCGCGAGGTTGATCACGACGAGTCGCAACAGGCGCTGGTCGGTCGCAAACCGCGCCGGCGCGGCGGTGGTATCGAGGTCGAGGTCGAGGCCGAGCTGGTTGGCCTCCGCGAGCGGGCGCAGCTCGTCGGCGCAGTCGTTCACGACACGGCTCGGATCGGCGGACTCGACATGGAGCTCGAGCCTGCCGCTCTGGATCCGCGCGAAGTCCAACAGCCCATCGATCAGGTGATGCAGACGTTGACCCTGCGCGTGCATGTTGGTGACGAGCTTGCGGTGGTCGGCATCGGCGTCCGGCTCGAGCTTCAAGCGCTCGACCTGCAAGAGCAGCGTCGCGAGCGGCGTGCGCAGCTCGTGGGAGACCAACCGCAGAAAGTCGGTCTTCACCCCGCTCGCATGTTCGGCATGCTCCCGCGCCACCTGCATCGACTGCAGCGCGGTCTCGAGCTCGCGCCGCCTCTGTTCGGCATCGCGCGCGGCCCGAGCTCGTTCGCTCGCGAGCGCGGCAACGACGATGAACGTCGCGGCGATAAAAGCGACGTAAACTTGAAGAGCCATCAGCCCGCCGCGCAGCGTCTCGCGCGCGAACGGACCGACGGAGAAGCTGGTCGCGGCGATCGCGATCACCGCAACGACGAATGTCGCAGTCGCCGCCCCGCGCGGACCGAAGCGGATCGCCATCCACGTCAGGATCGGAATCACCGCATAGAGTTGCTGAAACGGACCGACCGGCGCGAGCGTGGGGCCGAACACGAGCCAGCTCGTCGCGATCAGCAGCACGCCGGCGGCGAGCGCTTCGAGCGAGCGCAGCGATCGCGCCGGCGAGCCCGCACGCCACGTCAGGATCAGCGGCGCGACCACGAGGGCGCCGAGTAGATCCCCGACCCACCACGCCCGCCAGGTCTCGACCAGATGCGGTGACGCGATCACGCCGCCGGCGAACAGGCTCGTCACGCCTATCGTGGCACTCGTGGTCGTGGCGACGATCGCCGCGGTCACGAGGCCGCCGACGCTGTGCACATCCACGAGCGCGGACTCGAAGCGCGGCCAGCGCTGCAAGATCGACACGGCGATCACCGCTTCGAGCGTGTTGCCGATGGCGATACCCGACGCGACGGCGATCGGAGCGCCGGTCCACACGTTCGCCGCGAAGGCACCGATCAAGATCGCAGGCCACATCCAGCGGCCGGCGATCAACAGCACGGCGATCGCGATGCCCGTCGGTGGCCACACGAGCGTCGCGAACCCGCTCTCCGCATCGAACAACAAGCCGGCGCGCGCGACGATGACGTAGGTGACGGCGAGCGCCGTCATCTGTGCGAATCGCCGCGGCGTCATCGTGACGAGGATACGCCGACTAGTCGCGCGCTCTTCAGTAACCGGGCTGCGCGACGACTTCGGTCGCGGCGCTGTCGACGGCGAGCACGGTGACCGGCAGGAAGTCGACGCTTCCGCCGCTGCCCGCGTAGGTCACCTTGAGCGTGGTCGCGCCGGCCGGCACGCCGCACGCGAGGAAGATGCCTTGGAGCGGTGCTGCCTCCGCGGCGTACTGCGAGAAGCCCGCCGCCGTGAGCGCCGTGACGATCGTCTGATAGATGTCGATCGGCGGATCGCCAACCGGCGTCGCGTTCTGCGTCAGCGCGCCGTGGACCTTCGACGAATCGGTGAGGACGTTGCCGCCACAATCCACTGCCTTGAACGCGACGAAGCCCAAGCCCGCGCCCGTCGTGCATTGGCCGCCGGCTTGCTGCGCGAGCGCGATCGCCGCTTGCGGGGTGATGACCGTGAACGGCACCACCGTGGCCTTCACGTAGGGCGTGCCGACGTACGACAGGGTCTCGAGCGTCGCGCCCGAACCGCTGCCGGTCCCGGGAATCTCGACGTAGCCCGGCACCGGCGCGTTGTTCGTCGCGACGGTGAACGAGTAGGCGCCGGTCGCGTCTGCTGTCGCGCTGCCCAAGAGGCTCGTACCGGTGCACGGCTCGCCGCTGCACAGCGTGACCGCGCCCGTGTACGGCGTGATGAACATCATCCCGAGGATGCTCGTGATGTCGGTCGAGAGCGTGCCGGTCGATCCGGTCACTGCGACCATGCTCGGAATCGTCGTCGGCGGCGTCGTGTTGCCGGCGCAGGCGAATTCCGCGGAGCCCGAGCCGGAGCCCGAGCCAGAGCCGGAACCCGAGCCGGAGCCGGAGCCCGAGCCGGCTGCATCGGCGAGGTGAGCGGCATCCGCCATGCCGCCATTTGACGCGTCGACGCTATTTCCGTTGTTGTTGCCACTGCACGCCACACACCCCACGAGCGCGATCGCGTTGATGAGCTTCGACATGGTGTCGCGATACACCAAACGGCGCCGCGTTCCCAGTCCCTATATGCCGCGATCACCTGTACGTTTCGGTTACACCCATCCCGTCAGGGCGATGGTTCGAGCGTCACCGCGCCAAGCGACAGGTTTGCGGACGGCGCGACATGCAGCGCGGCCACCGGATGGGGACCGACGCTCTCCGGTGCCGGCGTCTCGGGCGCGAGTGCCAGGTTGATCACGAGACCGGCAATGCCGGCGACCAGCGCGACGGCGCCGAGATCCTTTTGCAGCGAGTTGGCGACCCCATCGACGACCCCCGTGGCGAAGTCCGGAGAGCTCTGGTTCGCGGTCGCCGCCAGCGCGATGCCTCCGGCCACGAGCGCGCCGTCGACCACCATGGCCGTGTGACGCGCGACCGGGCTGCGCCCCAGCACGCACCCCTGTGTGGTGACGAGCAACAGTCCGACGACCACGAGCTTGTGCATCGCAACCGGTACAGCACTCCGCGCGCCAAGCGCAACCGGCCGAAATCAGTGCCACTCGCCGTCAGCGATCTATCGGCCGCGACGAGTTCCTGACGTCTGTTTCGACGTGTGCTCGCTAGGTGTATGAGTTCGATCCTAGTGATGAAGACGGCGCTCGCGGCAGTCCTCGTGGTGCTCGCCAGGCCCGCGCACGCGGGGCCTCCGTATACGACCGACGATCCGGAACCGGTCGAGTATCGGCACTGGGAATTCTACCTCGCGACCCAGCACGTGATCACGTCGCCCGAAACCTCGGGGACCGCGCCGCACGTCGAGATCAACTACGGCGTCGTGCCGAACGTGCAGCTTCACGCGATCGTGCCGCTCGCCTACGACCACGCCGACAGCGCGACCTCGTATGGCATCGGCGACATCGAGCTCGGCGCGAAAGTTCGGTTCGTGCAAGAGGCCGGTGCCCGCCCGATGGTCGGCGTGTTCCCATTGCTCGAGCTACCCGCGGGTAACGAGAGCAAGGGCTTGGGGACCGGCCACGTGCACGCGTTCCTCCCGATCTGGCTGCAGGAGAGCTCCGGCCCGTGGCAGACCTACGGCGGTGGCGGCTACTGGATCAACCCGGGCACCGGTAACCGCAACTACTGGCTATTCGGCTGGCAAGTCCAGCGCGAGCTGACCAAGGGCTTGAACCTCGGCGGCGAGCTCTACTACACGACGCCAGATCAAGTCGGCGGCGATGCCGACCTGAGCTTCAACGTCGGGCTCGTGCTGGATGTCACGAGCCATCACCACGCGCTGTTCTCGGCAGGTCGCAGCATCGTCGGAGAGACGAGCTTCCAGGGCTATCTCGCCTATCAGCTGACGATCTGAGCGCGTTAGAAGCCCTGCGACTTCGGCGCGGGGGTCGGCGATTTCGTGTAGCCATGCGCGAGGATGTACGCTTCGAACTGGGCGCTCTCGGCGTCGAGCGTGTCGAACAGCTTTACGACGGACGCGGCGACCGCATCGGCTTTCGCGCCGGACAGGCCCGCAAACCGCGCCTGGTTATCGTAGAGCTGCGAGCCGACGTAGTGAAAGATGTCGTTCGCGGCGCGAAAGTCGACCTCGCCGGCCGGCATCCAGCTGAGGTCTGCCTTGACCGCGGCGATCAGGTCGGGATGATTCGCGACGAGGTACGCGGTCGCGAGCTGCTTGAGGCCCGCCATGTCGGGATACTCCTGCATGTCGTTCCCGCCGTTCAGCACGTCGGCGTACGACGGATCGCCGGGCTGGAGCTGCGAGCCGACGATGACCTGGCCGATCACCGGTTGGTTCATCGCATCGACCGCGCCGGGGCGAGCGAGCGCGCGGGCGATCAAGCCGTAGAACTGGACCTGGGTCATGTTGTAGCCCCAGCCGAGGCCGGGCTCGCCAAACGCGACGCCGCGGTAGTCCTCGATCGCCATCACTGCGAACCAATCGGTCAGCGCCGAGCGGCCGGTGCCGGAGAGCGCCTGCGCCGGGGTGGTGTCCGACTTGACGAGCAAAGCCATCATCGCGCGGGCGTAGGCGGCGCTATCGGCCGGCGGCGCGGCGCCGAGATCGAGGAGCTGGCGGCCGAACGTGCTCGCGAGCGGACCGTGGGTCGGCGTCGCCATCGCGACCACGCCGATCAGCTGCGCGCGGCTCGGCTTGTCGGTGATGAAGTACGCGGTCGAGTCGCTCGTGATCGGGATGTGGATCGAGCCGCCCGCAGCGGTCGAGAAGTACATGCCGAACGACGAGATCGCGAGCCCGGCGAGTGATGGATCCTTGAGGTTCGCGGTCAGCGTCGTGAAGAACTGCGGGATCCGCGTCATGTTATGCGGCGTCGTCCGCACGTTGTTGATCGCGCCGATCACCTTGCTGAGGCTCGCGCTCTGCTCCGACCACGTGGCGCCCTTCATGTACTTGCGCTGCCACGAGCCGTGCTTGTAGAGCTCGCAGCTGCGCAGGAACGTACCGACGTCGCTCGAGTGCATGATCTTGTACGACTCGCGATCGATCTGAGCGGCCGGCAGGATCATGTCGGTAAGGAACATCCGGTACGGGCGATCGCCCGGCGGCTGCAACGTGATCGTCGGCTTCGCCACGGTGTCGCGCTCGAGGTGGAGCGTCGCGCCATCGATCGATCCATCGATCACGTCGTCCGCGGGCGACTTGCCGTTCGCGGTGATCGTCAGCGTGCCGTTGGCCGACGTCAGGGTGTCGCCGCTGCGCGTGAACGTGATCTGTTTGCCGGCCAGCGTGAGCTGGATCCCGACCGCGGGCCACGACTCGATCACTTGGTCGCCCGTGAGCTTCTTGGTGCCCTGGGTCGCGTTCCAAAGGCCGTTGAGCGCGTCATCGGTGACACCGACCGCGACGCCGTCCGCCTTGCCGTCCGAGTCGTCGCCGGCCAGGCAGCTTTCAGCGTCGTCCGGCGAGCAATCGGTGGCCGGCTCGTCCGCCGCGCACGCAAAGAGATGAAGAGATCCGAGTAGGGTGAGGCTAAGAAGTCGAGACATGGCGCAGCGCGACAAAGCATCCGCGATGCCAGCCGTTCTCCCTGCTATTTCAGCGTATTAGGGTGGCTCCTGAATCGGCCACATGACGCCGTTAGCCGCCAGCTAATCGAATCGCCACCCACGGGTTACATCTTTCTGGCCGGTTATCGGACGGGGCGATTGGCATCAACGGTGCTTTGCGCCGTCCGAAATGCGGACAACGTCCTGGCTCGGCAATCACCTCTCGCTCTGCGCGCTCACCCTCCTGGCAAGCGCATGCCTGACCGATGAAGGCCCGGTGTCGGCGTTCGATGACGATGGCGACGACGGTGTCGCCGACGGCGTCGGTGGCAAGGCGGACTCGACCGTCCACGGCTACCGCGACGGCTGCGGCACGCCGATCCGCACCGGCAGTTACGCGCTCGCGGGTGACATCGTCACGCCGGCCGGCGTGGTCAACGGCTGGCTGGTGATCGATGGCGAGAAGATCGTCGAGATTCGCGCGACCGAGCAAGGTGCGCCGACCGGCATGCCGATCGCGGCGACGAACGGCGTCATCTATCCAGGCTTGATCGATGGTCACGGCCACGTCGAGTACAACCACGTCCCGCTCGCCGACCTCGGCAAGCGTTATCAAGATCGCGATCAGTGGCCGAACGCGTCGCTCTATCAGACGCTGGTCAAGGATCCGAAGAATGCCGTGAGCGCGGCGGGGCTCACCTGCGAGGGCATCAAGCACGGCGAGCTTCGTGCGCTGGTCGGTGGCACCACCGCGATCCAGGGCACGCCCGCGCTCAACTGCGTGCGGCCGCTCGTGCGCAAGCTCGAGCAGACCAACTTCTGCCGCGACAAGGTTCGCCAGAACGTGATGGATGCCTCCGGGTTCACCCGCGGGATCAGCGGCAAGCCATCGTTCGCGCAGAGCATCCAGAGTGACATCGCGGCGGGCAAGCTCGACGCGTTCGCGGTTCACCTCGGCGAGGGCATCGACGCTCACGCGCGCACCGAGTGGCAGACGATCAAGAGCGAAGGGCTCGCGGTCTCGCAGCTCGTCGTGATTCACGGCGCCGCGTTCCAGCCCTCGGACTTCGTCGAGCTCGCGCAGGCGGGCGGCAAGCTCGTGTGGTCGCCGGCGTCGAACTACATCCTCTACGGCCAGACTGCGAACATTCCGGCGGCGCTCGACGCCGGCGTCTCGGTGTCGCTCGGCTCTGATTGGGCGCCGAGTGGCTCGGCGAACCTCCTCGCCGAGCTCAAGATCGCCGATAAGATCAACAAGAACGTGTGGGGCGGCAAGATCAGCGATCAGCAGCTGTTCCAGATGGTGACGACCAACGGCGCGAAGGCGTTCGGGATGACCAACGAGCTCGGCACGATCGAAGTCGGCAAGATGGCCGACCTCCTCATCGTCGCGAAGAACGAAGCCGACCCGTATCGCAACCTGATCGACAGCCGGCCGCAAGATGTCGAGCTCGTCACGATCTCCGGTGACCCGCTGTTCGGCGCCAGTGACCTGATGGACACGCTCGGCAAGAAGGGCGACTACGAGCTGGTCGACGCGTGCGGAGTCCAGCGCGCGATCGACGTCACCGTGCCGACCTCGGCGAAGGTGAGCAAGGGCGACGAGACGCTCGCGCAGATCGAGAGCCAGCTCACCGCGGTACAGCCAAACCTCACGCCGGTGTTCGACTGCACGAACACGATCGCGACCTTTGCATTCAAGGGCACTCCGCTCGAAGGCAAGTAGACATCAGAACGAGTTGCCAACCTGGACGACGAACGGCTGGTGTTGCGGATCGACGATGAAGCCCGCGGTGCTGAGCAAGAAGTCGTACCAGAAATGCATCGCGACGCTGGTCTCGAGCTTGTAGCCCGTCTTGATGAACGCGAAGCCGAGCGCGGAGCCGAGCACCGCGATCGTCGGCACCGCGACCAACGCGTCCTTGATGTTCGCGCCCGGCGCCGTGAAGTTGAGCGTGTGCACCGCGCCAAAAATGGCCGAGCCCAACACGAGGCCGCCCCACGTTCCGAACCGCTCGTCGAGCTCGTTCTGGATCACGCCGCGAAACAGCGATTCCTCGCCGACGCCGACCGGATCGAACAGCGTCAAGTAGTAGCCCTCGCCTGCGGCGAAGCCACCGCCGCGCCCGAACGTGTGACCGAGGACATCGATGCTGCGGGTATGAAAGATCGACGGATTCGCGGTGAAGCCGCTGGGATCGGAGAGGTACGTCACGCCCAAACCGAGCGCCAGTGTCGCCGGCACGCCGGCCCACAGCCACGGACTCGCCAACACCGACGGCCGAAACGGCGCGCTCGCGAGATCGCCGAGGCTCTCGTGCGTGATCGGATGCTTGTAGCCGGCGTCGCCGCGCATGACGCGCGCGTCGCGATACGCGTCGAAGATCGAGTAGAACCACGCGTTCTGGCCGGCCTCGAGGAGGTCGATGCCGACCGAGGTCGACGCCGAATCGACCGGGCCGGAGAGGCCCGAGACATTGCCGTCGAGAAGCGCGAAGCCGCTCGCGACAAGCGCCGCGGTCGCAGCGATCTGCGCGGCGCCGGTCGCGGTGTGGCCGAGATAGATCTCGCCGCAACCTGGACAAACGATCGAGATCGCGACGGCGGTGCCCACGTGCTTGCTCCACGGGTACAACTTCGCGCGCGCCGCGGCCGCCTGTGCACGCACGCCCAGATCCGGATCGGTCTCGGCCGCGGTCTCGAGCAACGGGTCGAGGTCCGGATCGCGGCGCGCGGCAATCGCATCGGCGGCGGCACCGCGAACCGCGGGAACGCCGTCGCGCTGGAGCAAGGTCTTCAGCATCTGCACCGCGCGCGGATCCGGATCGACCGCGAGATCCGCGGCGGCTTCGGAGCGCACGGTCGGATCTGGATCCGCGGCGCGCGCGAACGAATCCGCGGTTGGCTTCGGCGCGCGATCGTACGGAACATACGGCTGCACGCAGGACGTGAGCATTGCCGCAATCAACAGTCTTGACGTCACGCCGGCCGGATTCTATAGCGCGGCATGCGAACGATTGCGCTGACACTTGCGGTCTCCGTCACCGGTTGTTCGTTCGCGTTCGTGAGCGGGCCACCCGCGCAGTACCGGCAAATGCCGGCATTCGAGTGTACCGAGAGCCGCCTCGTGCCCGGGCTCGACACCGTGTGGACCGTGCTCCAAACCGCCAACCTGATCCTCAGCGCGACGAGGACCGATGATCAATGGAACGCGCAGTTCAACGGAAACCCACCGTTCTCGCGCTCCGCCTCGATCCCGATCTACGCGGTGCTCGCCGCGCTCGGTGGTGCCGGCATGTACTTCGGCTTCTCGCGCACCGCCGAGTGTCGCGACGCGAAGGCCGAAACCATGTCGCGCTCGATGCAACCGATCGCGCCGGCGCCGCAAGGAACGTGGCCGCCGCCCGCAGCCGCTCCCGCGCCGGCACCCGTCGCACCGCCGACTCCCGCTGAGCCGCCGGCTCCCACTGCGCTGCCGCCAACACCGTAACCGTGAGTCTCTTGAAGCAGCTGCTCGCGAAGTCTCCGGTCGTCCTCGCGCCGATGGAAGACATCACGGATGCAGCGTTCCGGCGCATGTGTCGTGGCCTCGGGGCGTCACTCTGCATGACGGAGTTTGTCGGTGCGGAGCAGCTGATCGCAGACTCCGAGCTCGCGCGGCGGCGCGCCTATCTGCCGGCCGACGATCGACCCACCGCGATCCAGATCTACGGCGCGGATGCCGATCTGTTAATGGCCGCGGCGCGGATCGCGGAGGATGCGCAGCCGACCTTCATCGATCTCAACTGTGGATGCTGGGTTCCGGCCATCGCACGACGTGGTGCGGGTGCGGGCTGGTTGCGCAATCCGACGGCGATGGTCGAGATGGCGCGGCGGATCGTCGGAGCCGTTGCGTTACCGGTCACGGTCAAGACCCGAATCGGCTGGGGACCGGAGTCGGAGCTGCCGATCGCGGACCTTGCGTGCAGGCTCGAGGATGCGGGTATCGCGGCGCTGACGATTCATTGCCGGACCGCCGCGATGGGACATCGCGGGCCTGCCGATTGGAGCTGGGCACGCAAGGCGCGCGAGCGCGTGGCGATCCCGGTGATCGTGAATGGCGATGTCGCCAGCGCCGACGATGTCGTGCGCGCGCTCGAGGAAACGGGATGCGCGGGCGTGATGATCGGTCGTGCGGCCATCGCCCATCCGTGGATCTTCCGCGAAGCGCAAGCGCGGCTCGCCGGACGCGCGGTCGTACCGCCGACGGATGCAGAGCGGCTGGCGATGTTCCGGCAGCTGACGGAAGCGAGCGTCGCCAAGCGTGGTGAGCGCGGCGGCGTGGCGGCAGCGAAGCGTCACATCGCGGTGCTGGGTCCGCTGCTTGCCGAGCTGAAGCCGCGGCTACTCCGTGCGCAAGGGCTCACCGAATCGCTCGACGCACTCAGCGCCGCAGCTTAGCCGCGCGAGGCAAAGCGAAGACGGCGCGTTACACTCTGGGCATGAAGTGGACCGACGCGACGGGACACTCGTTCACGCTGCGCGACGCGTGCTATGGATCGAGACCACGCTCAGCGACGCCGCGATCGAGGTCGGTCACGCGCTCGGCATCGAAGGCGAGCATCTGCGCGACCTGCGCACGCAGCACGGCGCCGTCGAGGATCGCTACGACGGCGGCAAGGTGCTGTTTGTCGACAACGAATAGCGCTGGCTGGATCTCGCGTTGCATTGGGTAGACTCGTGCCGAGCCCGATGATGAGCGACACGACCAAGCGGACGCTCGGCCACTACGAGGCCAACGCCGAGAGCTTCTGGGAAGGGACCCGCGATCACGACGTGTCCCAGAACATCGACGCGTTCCTGTCCGCGATCACCGAGCCGCCGCCGTTCCGCATCTTGGAGCTCGGCTGCGGGCCCGGGCGCGATCTGAAGACCTTCGTGGCGCGCGGGCACGAGCCGATCGGTCTGGACGGCTGCGCGCGCTTCGTCGAGATGGCGCGCATCGTGTCGGGCTGCGACGTGTGGCTCCAGGATTTCCTCGCGCTGGACCTTCCGCCCGCGCACTTTCACGGCGTGTTCGCGAACGCGTCGCTGTTTCACGTTCCGAGCGAGCATCTGCCGAGGGTGCTGTCCGACCTGCGCGACACACTCAGGGAGGGCGGCGTCCTGTTCTTCTCGAACCCTCGGGGCGAAAACACGGAAGGCTGGTCGGGCGAGCGCTACGGCTGCTACTTCGACCTCGAGCGATGGCGCGCGCTTTTGACCACCGCGGGCTTCCACGAGATCGCTCACTACTACCGGCCCGCGGGACGCCCGCGCAGCGAGCAGCCGTGGCTCGCCATGACGTGGCGACGGGGAGGCTGACCCGGTGGAGGACACGGTCCGCGTGCGCTGCCCCTACTGCCGCGAGTGGGTCGACTTCTATGTCGATCCCGACACGACGGGCACGCTCGTCGAGGACTGCGCGGTCTGCTGCAGGCCGTGGACGGTGACGGTCGAGCGCGCGGGCGATCGACTGCGCGTTCACGTGTCGCGGGCACAATGACCCGCCGTTCACGCGACGAGCCTCCGGCGCTTGCAGGTAGTAGAAAGCGAGCATGGGAAGACAGGCAGCCGTCGTGCTCTACGTGCTTGCCCTGGTAGCCGTCGTGGTCGGCGTGGACGTCCTGTTCTTCAGGAACCGGCCCTGGGAGCGGCTGATGGTGAACGTGGGCGTCGTGCTCGTGTTCGGGGCGTTCTATCTCAGGTTCCTGAGCCTTCCACCGCCTCGTTGAGCATCACGCCCTCGTCTACTCCTCGCGCGGATCCGGCATTCCGTCGGGGGCATCGTTGCTTGCCGGAAACGCTTTGACCTTCTCGCGAGCGAACTTCCAGCCGCGCTGAATGATCCACGACAGCGAACGGTCGAGGCGAGCCGCCTCGTGCTTGATCTCCTCGAGCATGTCCTCGGGAAAATAGAGCGACTGCTTCCTCTTGTCTGTGTCAGCCATTGCGCGACCTCATTGGGGAAATCTACGGCTTGGCGGAGTTCGCCGCTATGGGTAGGACGTGAGGATCGGCGAACGAGTGCGTGGTCTCTCCCACTTCCCAGAAGCACCGCAATTGTTGGGCTAATTTCGCACGCAACCCGAGCGAACTGCGTCCGATACCGGCCGCATGCGACTCGAACCAGCGGTAGTCGATCCTGACGACCCGATTGATCCGACCCAGGATGACGCGCCGGTCAAGCTGGCCTGGAGACGTGTCAGTGCAGAAGATCAGATCCTCGCGGTGCTCGAAGCGCCGCGCGAGGCAGGCAAGCAGCTCGATGCCACGTTCCGGCGCAAGGAGCACCAGCTCGGCAAGATCTTCGCCCGCCTGAGTGCGGTCGATTCGATCGAGCTGCAACGTCGGCTTGATCTTGTTCTGCCGGAGGACGTCCTCGCTGCCCGTTTCAAGCGGCTGACGTCCGATCGGCGCGCGCGCCTGATCGCGTTCCTGATGTCGGCGCGGCGGCGGTTCGCGGTGGCCGTGCGTGCGGGTCGCCATGAATAACGCGGCAGAAGTCATCGAACCAGAGGGCGATGCGCTCGCCTACGAGTTACGCAGGCTGATCCAGCGGATCGGGGCGTCGAGGCAGGCGATCGATCCAGCGCCACTACGTCCGGCGGGCGAGCTCGCGTTGCGGCTGGCAAAGCTGTTCCGTCTGCGGACGATCGATGTCGACGTCGCGCTCGTCGTGCTGGCCTCGGAGCTCGACCTCGAGTTCCGCAAGTTGTTGGGCACACCCGACGAGCTCGGCATCCTCGCAGCGTTGCTGCCGCACGTCGAAGGGGCGATTTCGCGCGGCCGTGATGGGCCTGCACCCACTCGCGACGCTCCCCGCGGTGCAAGCGAACCTGACCGCAACGACGATGTCCTACACCGCCACGAAAAAGGCAGTCCAACAGGACAAGTCACTCTCGCGCCGAGATGCCAAGGCGATCAACAGCGC
>Ga0193728_1000935_pt1 | contig 14541 bp, 10 predicted proteins | sample U1c1metaG_FD_143037 | JGI IMG/M metagenome (GOLD analysis project Ga0193728, IMG submission 143037) | Soil microbial communities from a riparian zone of the East river system, Colorado, United States - U1c1 | ecosystem: Environmental > Terrestrial > Soil > Riparian zone | place: USA: East River...
CAATACTGGTATTAAAGCCAGTATTCTATTGGACATGCCGGGGAATTTGTTTATCATTGCGGTCACAGGCAGAGCCTGTTTTATTAATCATCAACCTGTCAATTAATAAACGGGCTCTGACGGCGGCAATGGTAAATGAAAGGTCAAAAGAATTAATTAAACCACCATTTACCATGAAAATTATACAGTTAAAGGACGAGCAAAAAGATATAAGTATTGAAGAGGCCAAGCAATTTGAATGCTGCAAGGATATGAGTGATGAACAAATAGCAGAACTTTTAGAAACTATTCGTAAGTTCACGGAAATCACCTATTCTATCCATGCACGGAACATTGAAAATCAAGAAGATATGATTAAACCTTTGGAGGGAAATGAAGTCTATAAAATAGCAAGCTAACGGCAGGCAGAGCCTGTTCATTAGGCAAATGATGTGTAAAATAAATTAATCCAACAAAAAATTAAAGCCATGACAGACGATATATTATTTGAAAAGTTTGCAAAGGGGCGCAGAGCGCCTTCTTTAATAAGCAATAATTGTGTTATTTATACACGGGTATCTACCAAAGAGCAGGCCGATAACAACATGAGCCTGGAAACCCAGAAGAAAGCCTGTGAACAGTTTGCTGCAAAGAATCAATATAGCATAGGGGGTTATTTTGGCGGAACGTATGAAAGTGCCAAAACAGATGAACGCAAAGAGTTCAGCCGTATGCTTCAATTTGTTAAAAAGAGCAGGGAGAAAATATCCTACATCATTGTATATAGCGTAGACCGCTTCTCCCGTTCGGGTGGCAATGCCATTTATATTACGGAACAGTTAAAGAAACAGGGCGTGATGGTTCAGGCGGTAACCCAGCCAGCTGATACCACTACCCCAAGCGGCAGCTTACAACAGAACATACAGTTTATATTCTCGGAATATGATAACCAACTCCGAAAGGAAAAATGTATGTCAGGAGTTAAGGAAGCATTATTACGGGGAGAATGGTGTCACCACCCTCCTATAGGATATGATACTATTTATACGAATGGAGAGAGAAAGATGGTGGTCAATGCACAGGGCAAGTTGCTGAAAAAGGCTTTCTTATGGAAAGCGAATGAGGAATTAGGAACAGAAGAAATACGAAGAAAACTATGCGCTATGGGCTTAAAACTCTATCCGCAGAAATTAGCGTATATACTTCGCAACCCATTTTATTGCGGTCTGATGGCGCACGATTGTTTGGAAGGGAAGTTAACGGAAGGTAAACATGAGAAACTCATATCCAAAGAAATCTTCCTGAAAGTAAATGATATAATCAGTAAGCGCACACAGGGCTATACCATAAAGCATGAAAATGATGCCATCCCTTTAAAGAATTTCTTGAAATGCGATTGCTGCCATACCAATATGCCGGGCTATATCGTCAAGAAAAAAGGATTATGGTATTACAAATGCAGAACGAAAGGATGCGGAAACAATAAAAGCGCAAAGGAACTGCATACCGTTTTTGAAGCCGTTTTAGGCAGAATTAAAATGGATGAGAAGTACAAGGAACTTGTAAAGGCGCAGATGATACGCACCTATAAGAAACTGAACAAGGAGAATGAAGAGAACACATCTCAAATGAACAAGCAATTACAGGAAACCGTAAAAAAACTGGAGAGACTGGAAGAGCGTTATATTATGGAAGAGATAACAAAGGATATGTTTGTAAGGTACCAGTCTAAATTTAAAGCAGAGGCTTTAGAAATACACAAGAAATTGGAGAAATCATCCTCACAGGTGTCGAACCTTGACCGTTGCGTGGACACGGTTCTTAACTATACGCTGAACTTGCCTGAAATGTGGGCTTCCGGGGGATATAAGGAGAAACAGGAGTTGCAGTATCTGGTATTTCCGAAGGGTATCTACTATAACAAGCGAAATAACCAGTGTCTAACAACAGATATAAAAAGCCCCTTTTTGTGGATTGCCCAACTGTCGCAGGCTTCCAGTGGTAATAAAGTTGGAATACCGGAATTGAATTTGCGGTATTCCAACTTGGTGGCCCCGCCAGGAATCGAACCTGGATCAGAAGTTCCGGAAACTTCCATACTATCCGTTGTACTACAGAGCCAAAATAGAAGATTCAAAAGTATAAAGAAATACGGTTACTCTTCATCCATGGCTTCATGCAATGCTACATGGAGTTTGTTGTCTTTTACAAAATTGCACCAATGGCAATCCTCTTTTCCGCACCCTTTATCAAACTCATGGTTCTGTATATTTTGCCAGGTAGTGACTATCTGATTCGTAACGATCTCTATATCTTGTTGACTTATCTCTATTTTTTCTTTCTTGTATTCATCTTTTACTGGCTCAATAAAATCAAACTCTGAGCTTTCTGCTACCCAATCATTTCTTTGTTGATTATCCAATAATATTTTGTAAAACACTGCCTGTCTCCAATAATCTCCACCAATTATATTACTATCATTAGGTGGAACAAGTTTCTTTTTTGCATTATCATATCTTCCGGTTTTATAATCCACTACATTTACTTTCTTACCATCAAATTCCAGCTTATCAAGCTTGCCATTTATTGGAACACCTTTTAGTTCAACATTGCGAACATTTAATTCAAGTGTAACGATCTTATTCCATTTGTTTATATAGAAATCATAATAGGCCGGCAATATTTTTTCTCCGTACTCAAGCCGTCTATTAAACTGCTCTTTTGTAAATGATTCCCTGTTTCTATGCAGGTAAACGGTATAGTCATTTAGCATGGTTTGCTTACTTGGAAAAGTATTATTGTTTTCCTTCATTTTTTCAAAGAGCGCTTGCAGAGTAGAGTGTATTGCACTACCAAATGCCATTGATTCACTTTTAGCTGCCGGAACCCTGATGAGGTTCTGATAGTAAAACTTGATAGGGCATTCCAGATAATTGCTTAAATGTGTTACACTTAGTGAATAGTTTTCAAATAGCTTGTTTATATATAACTTATCAATAAGTTTTATTTGTGGTATAGCCTTAGCTGTGTACTGAAGTTCCAGGAATTCTATAAGTGTGTTTTCGTCTGCATGTTTTTTAGTTTCGGTAATTACTCCACTTTCTAATATTTCACCAAGAAAGGCGGAACGTTCAAGGTTCTTTCCTTTCTCGTCTTTAAGCGAATATGAAATGTTTAAATAGGTTTTTGCCCTGGTTATACCTACATAAAATAAGCGCCTTGATTCCTCGAGCTCATCTACTTCATGTTTACTTGCCGATAAATTATCAGGCAGTTTAAAGGTTCTGGAATTAGAAGAGTTTTTATCATCCCATATACTGCGGTTACAGCCAATCATATATACATATTCATATTCTGTACCTTTAGAACCATGGGCAGTCATAAGGTTAATACCATTTTCTGCACTTACTACCTTCTGCATTTCAATTCTGATAGAATGTTTTTTCATTATACCTATCATGTCAAGTAAGCGACGCAAAGAGATATCGGGGTCTTTACGTGTTTCAGCCTTTACAAAACTGAATAAGGCAGTTAATACCTGCATTAGCCATGGTTTTTCATCAGAATTAATAACATGATTCAATATACCCGCTTCCCGAACGACTTCCTCAAACAGTTCCTGTAAAGTTATATTCTTCATTTTGCTAATTAAGCCCTCCAGGACTTTGCTGACTCTCTTGGTTTCATTGATCTCTCCTTGTGTAAAGAGATCGGATGCTCCATCAGCTTGTAAACTTATTGCCAGGCGCATGGAATGTTTTTCCCTCCGGTTTCCATACATTTTTTGAGATACCTCAAGACTTATTTTAGCTATATCCAGTGCAGGAATATCAAAGAAGTCAAAATGTAATATTTCAAATAACAATGCATCTCCGCTATACGCAGTATCATTTTCAGATGCAATAAACTCAAGTATTTTTAATATTTTATTTACAAAAGGTAATTCAAGTAAATTAATATTACGCTTCATGTTTATCCCAATCTTCTTTTTATCGAGGTACGTCACAATATCTTCAACCTGTTTGTGGTTACGATAAATTATGGCGATTTCTTTTGGCGGTATACCTTGGCTGATAAGTTCTGTTATTTCATGCGCCACGCAAATAGCTTCATGTGAAGAATTAGGATATTCAATTATCTCAGGAATTATATTGACTTCCGACAGGTTTTGTTTGGCTGAAACTAAATTCTTGTCTAAGCCTATCCTCTCTTTATTATGTTCAATTAATTTCTTTGCAATATCCAATATTACTTGTGTAGAACGGTAATTTTCAACTAATACAATTTTTTGTATGTCCTTTTCATATTGCCTGGCAAAATGACGGATGTTTTCAACATTAGCATCCTGGAACGAGAAGATGGATTGGTCATCATCACCAACCACAAATACGTTCGGTACATCCCAATAATCAATCAAATACCTAAGCAACCAGTTTTGTGAGCCGCTTGTATCCTGAAATTCATCTACCAAAAAATAGAGGAATCGTTCCTGATACGATAATAACATATTGGGGTTTTCTTTAAATGCCCCTAATACCCATAATATCATATCGTCAAAAGTATAGCGGGCCATTTCGTTCATCATTTCCACATAAGTGGGGTACAAGTTTACTGCGGCACGCAGCTTTTCCATGTTCTCTGTTTCTTCCTTTATCCGGAGAGGGTTAGGTTCACCTTTGTTAAACTCTTTATATTTTTTTTTGTAACAGAAATCTTCATTGGTAGGAAGCTCATTTATATATGAATCAATTTGTTTGTTAAGGATTTCAATACCCCATGCCTCTTTTTTTATTAATGAAAAAAACTTCTTAACTCTGAATATTTCATAAGAAATATCACCCATGAATTTCTTTAAAGGGCTTTCTTTAGGAAGGGAATCAAGTAATCTCTGGAAAAGCTCGATTTCTTCGAGTTCCGAAATAGCCTCCAAATTCTGCTTGCCGAAATAAGAAAGGTTGTCTTGTATCACCTCATTGCAAAAAGAATGGAAGGTATGTATGTTAACCCTATGGGCAGCAGGACCTATAAGCGTAAAGAGGCGGTTACGCATTTCTATTCTGCCCGTATCAGTATACGTTAGGCATAGAATGTTATGAGGTTGAGCATCGGTATCTTGCAGTATTTTACCAATACGCGTTGCAAGTATTTGTGTCTTTCCTGTACCTGGTCCGGCAATTACAAGAACTGGTCCTTCAATGGCTTCAATAGCAATTTTTTGAGCACTGTTAAGTCGTACAAATGCCTCGTTAAAAGCAAGATCGTATTTTGAAGATGAAAGATTCATAGATTAGTGTTGTCTCAACTCAAATTTCTCACCCAGGTATAATTTGCGTGCTTCAGGGTCATCTGCAAGTTCCTTTGCATTACCTGCTTTCAAGATTCGGCCTTCATACAAAAGGTAAGCTCTATCAGTTATAGATAAGGTTTCGTGCACATTATGGTCCGTTATAAGTACCCCTATATTTTTCTTTTTCAGTTCTGCTATTATTTTCTGAATGTCTTCAACAGCAATAGGGTCAATACCTGCAAAAGGTTCATCAAGTAATATAAATGAAGGATCAACCGCCAGACACCTGGCAATTTCTGTTCTTCTTCTTTCACCACCAGATAATACATCACCCCTGGATTCACGGATATGTAATAACCCGAATTCCTCAAGAAGGTTTTCCAGTTTTTCTTTTTGCTCTGCTTTATTAAGGCCTGTCATTTCAAGTACTAACCTTAAATTATCTTCAACACTTAGTTTTCTGAAAATAGAAGCTTCCTGTGGGAGGTAAGTGATACCACGCTTAGCTCTTTTATACATTGGTTCATTCGTAATCAGGGTATCTTCCAGGTAAATATCACCTTCATTCGGTTTAACCAAGCCGACAATCATATAGAATGACGTTGTCTTCCCGGCTCCATTGGGTCCTAACAGGCCAACGATTTCCCCTTGATTAACTTCTATAGATACTTTATTAACTACAGTGCGTCTTTTATATTTCTTTATAAGTTCAGTTGTGCGTAATATCATAATTAAAAAATTAGTTGAAGTGTGCCCATAACTGCAAAACGTGAAACTCCCGGGTGAAGGTACGAAAGTCTCCAGAGAGCATCGATACGTATAAATTTAAATATATTTTCTATCCCTAGGTCAGCTTCTGAGTAAGGTCCACTATTAAGGCTTCGCAGGGTAGACGGGAAAAGAAGTACTTTTTCATTTTGCGGATTAACCGAACCGATCAGGAATTTCCCACCGGCAACTTCTCTCCATTTTAGTTTTCTGAAGAGGGGTATTTTATTAAAAAAATATCCTTCGAAATGATGTTCTACATTAAGTCCTATATGATCGCTGGCAAATTCATAATAGTTCATCATATTATATGAATCATCATCGTAAATATATGTTTCATTACCAGGATGTAACTCCATTAAGGGATAAGGAACTGTTCCGAATATTTTACCGGCGAGGATACTGTAGTGGGTATCTCCGAACGGGTTTATATGTAGAATTTCGCTTAACACTAAAACAACTTTATGATATAAATAATCTCCCTGGAAAATGCCCTGCAAACCTGCCGTATATTGCAGTATTAACGTAGGGTAACGGGTACCTACATCACTACGGCTCATGCTATAAACAATGTATTTATCGTCGTATGAAAAATTAAGATATAACTGAAGTTGGGGCGCACGTATATTGGGTTTGGTAAAATGCTGCCCATAATCGCCTGTAAAAAGGTAAACATTATTTTGCAAAGGGCTGAAGATCCTGTTTATATATGAAATCTTCATTTCAAGCCCTGTAAAAATATCCCTGTCATAGGTGAATCTTGTTTCCTGCACGTGTGTTAAGTTAGTAACCGGGGCGCGGGAAAGAAGGGAGGTAAGAATATTGTCACGCCCGAATAGATCATCGGTTCGCCCAAGAATGCGAAGATCGTCGGTATAATGCATTTCAATCTGCTGCCAGGGTGTTTTGGTAATAAAGGTTTTGAAACCTATGTTGTATTTCATTTTCTGGTCCAGGAAGCCATAAGCTGCGTATCCGCTCAATTCATACCATTCGCTGAATTTGTCGCTGGTACGGCCGCCAAATTTTATACGTGTACCTTCAACGGTATTGTAGCTATAAAAATTTGTTATTGGCCCGATGTCAAAATTTCCTACTGTGCGGTAACCGGTCAGCAATAGTACCACTGCGTGGTAGCCATGGTTATAGATAGGTAATGATTGAACTGTATCAACCATTTTATAAATATTTTTTTCTTCCTTAGATAAGGGCTCATGTCTTATAGAATCCCAATACCCGGTAGAGCGATCCCCAGCGCTATCCTGCACCTGAATATTGTTTGTAATGTCGTAAAACTTGTCATCCTTAGGCTCGTTAAGCACAAAGTGGTTATACAATGTTGTTTTACGGCCATACATTCCAAGCCCTTTTTTGTTTAGTGCAAAATCAACTATTAGTTTGTTCTTACTCTGCATCCAATACTTATTATCAATCTGCGTATACTCTTCAATTACGGTGAAATTTTGAACAAAATTGATGTTCACATCATTAGGCATTGTCATTTCAAGCCTTTCCAAAGCAAATGATGTATCTGTAATCCACATATTACCTGTAAATGCAAATTCCTGTTTGAACTTAGGCTTAAACTGTATCTGGTAACACCAGTGACCGTCAAGCGATAGGCTATCAATAAGATAATATTTGTAAAAGGCTTTCCAACTGCTTGAAATGGGGCTGTTAAATTCCTGGCCAAAGATCAGGAACGTGTTCTTATAAATGTCAACGTTCTGGTACATATCACCTGTGAATTGGCCAACACTTTGATTTTTAAAACCTGAAAATTTGGTTGCTTTTATAACCTCTTTTTTAAATCTTGGATTGTTCCTGTAATAATAATCTGATACCGCTTCAGAAATAAATACAGGAAGGTATGGTTTCTCTTTTACGTTACTACTATCAATATTTTTGAAGATAAAATTTACAGGTTTAAGCAATTTTCTATTCTCCGCTTCTTTAGGAATATTATTAAGGTCAAATTCAAGTTTATTGTAAACTTCATATTGGTAAGCATTAATATAACTTGGATCATTTTGCTCCTTATGTTCCATTACTTTCCGCATTATTCGCCAGGCTGGATTTTCACCTGGACGTATGGTAACCTCTGTTAAAGTGGCCGCTTCAGGTTCCATGAAAATATTTATTACCTGTGTTTGCTGGTTCTTAATTGGTTTTGACGTTTGCTTATAACCGATATAAGAAATAAGTATCGAATCTGATTTAGTGTTCGTTACAATTTTATAACTTCCTTCAAAATCACTCGAAGCACCTATTGTAGTGTTTCTCAATAACACATTTACAAAGGGCATTGGCTCACGGGTTTGAGCATCATAAATTTTCCCTGTTATTATAGTTTGAGAAAAAGTTATGGCAGGCGAAATAAAAAAGAGTATCGCTGCCAGGTAATTGCAAATGTTCTTACTACGTCTATCCATTTATCTGTTAAAGCTCTTCTCCGTTTGCCAATTGCATCATGTAATTGCCATACCCGCTTTTTAAAAGTGGTTCTGCTATTTTCTTTAACTGGTTTTTGTCTATAAAGCCCATTCTATATGCAACTTCCTCAATACATCCAATATGCATTCCTTGGCGTTCTTCAATAACCTGTACAAATTGAGATGCCTGCATCAATGATGCAAATGTACCAGTGTCAAACCAGGCAGTACCACGTTCCAAAACACTTACTTTTAGTTTGCCTTGTTTAAGATATTCTTTATTCACATCTGTTATTTCGTATTCCCCTCTTGCACTAGGCTTAAGGTTTTTTGCAATGTCAACTACACTGTTGTCGTAAAAATAAAGCCCTGGTACAGCATAGTGCGATTTAGGGTGCTTGGGTTTTTCTTCAATTGAAATAACCTTATTGTTTTCATCAAATTCAACCACTCCCTCCGGATTTTGATTTGATTGAAGAAGCCTTCCAAGGCCACTACCATAAAATATATTATCACCTAACACAAGAGCCACTTTATCTTTACCAATGAATTTTTCTCCTATAACAAATGCCTGGGCAAGTCCGTTAGGAACTTCCTGAACTGCATATTCTATTCTGCATCCAAGGCTTTTACCATCTCCTAAAAGTCGCTGAAAGCTTGGAGTGTCCTGGGGGGTAGATATGATCAATATCTCATTAATGCCTGTCATCATCAACAATGATAATGGGTAATAAATCATTGGCTTATTATAAATAGGCATAAGTTGTTTACTTGTTGCCAATGTAAGTGGATGGAGCCGGGTGCCTGAACCTCCTGCAAGGATAATTCCTTTCATATAGTATAGTTTTTAAGCAATTATTGCTAAAGATACAAACTTATTGATTTTCTCTGTTTTCTTGTGAAAAATAACTCCGCATAACATACAGAATAAACCTATATTTGTTTTCCTTAATTTATGGATATGAAATTCGCTACCAAAGCTATACACGCGGGGCAAGAGCCTGACCCAACAACGGGCGCAATAATGACTCCCATTTACCAGACTTCAACTTATGTGCAGGCTGCTCCGGGTAAGCATAAAGGATATGAATACTCTCGTACTCACAATCCAACTCGTACTGCCTTGGAACATAACCTTGCTGCCCTTGAAGACGGTAAGTACGGTTTATGTTTCAGCAGTGGTATGGCGGCAGAAGACTGCATTATAAAGCTTTTTAAGCCTGGAGATGAGGTTATATCTACGAATGACCTGTATGGTGGATCCTATAGATTATTTACCAAAATATTTGCCGGTTACGGAATTAAATTCCACTTTACATCTATGGCAAATCCTAATGATATTGCTAAGCTTGTGAACAACAATACTAAACTTATTTGGGTTGAAACACCAACAAACCCAATGTTAAATATTATTGAATTAAAGCCTGTATCTGATATTGCTAAGAAACATAATATATTATTGGGAGTAGATAACACATTTGCTTCTCCTTACCTACAAAATCCTTTACACTTAGGTGCTGATATGGTTGCTCACTCTGTTACCAAATACCTAGGTGGTCATTCTGATGTGGTTATGGGGGCAATTATTTGTAATGATGATAAATTGGCTGAAAGACTGTATTTTATTCAGAACAGCTGTGGTGGCGTTCCTTCTCCTCACGATTGTTTTTTAGTATTGAGAGGTACCAAAACCTTGCATATACGTATGGACAGGCATTGTGAGAATGGAGTGAAGGTTGCGAACTATCTTAAAACCCATTCTAAAGTTGATAAAATATATTGGCCTGGTTTCCCTACTCATCCTAACCATGAAGTAGCTAAGAAACAAATGCGTGGTTTTGGAGGAATGATGTCGTTTACATTAAAAGAGGATAAGTTAGAGAATGCAAGCAAAGTGCTTTCTAAATTCAAAATATTCTCGTTGGCTGAATCGTTAGGTGGAGTTGAGTCCTTATGCGGCCATCCGGCAACAATGACTCATGCATCTATACCTAAGGAAGAAAGAGAAAAGACCGGAGTAGTAGATTCTCTTATCCGTTTGAGTGTTGGTATAGAAGATGCTGATGATCTGATTGCAGACTTAAAACAAGCATTGGAATAAAACATGTTAGACCTTACTGGCAAAAAAGCAATGGTGTGCGGCAGTACACAAGGTATAGGCAAAGCATCTGCTGTGCAATTAGCTAGCCTGGGTGCAGCGATAACACTTGTTGCCAGGAAGGAAGATGATCTGAAGCTAACCCTGAAAGAACTTTCTACCAAGGCTGGACAAAGGCATGATTATATTGTTGCTGATTTTGATAAGCCTGAAGAATTAAGGAAGAATGTTGAGAGTTATTTAAAAAGCAGACATCAGTTTCATATATTAGTTAACAATACCGGTGGGCCTACTGGTGGAGAAATTACAAAGGCGAGGCCAGAGGAGTTTGTTAATACTTTTCAAAGACACTTGATATGCAATCATATTCTTGTTCAACTTTTAATGGAAGGCATGAAGAGCAATAAGTATGGCCGTATAATCAATATAATATCAACTTCAGTTAAGGAGCCTATAAAGGGATTGGGTGTATCAAACACTATCCGGGCTGCAGTGGCTAACTGGTCAAAGACAATGTCGTTTGAACTGGCGCCTTTTGGTATTACAGTTAATAATATTTTGCCCGGTGCAACTGAAACGGGCCGTATAACTGAGATTGTGGCTAATACTGCCAAAAAGACAGCAAAGACAGTAGAGCAGGTAAGAGCCGATATGCTTAGCAAGATACCTGCAGGCCGTTTTGCAAAGCCGGAGGAGATTGCGTATGCAGTTGCTTTTCTGGCTTCACCTGAAGCTGCATATATTAATGGCACCAATATGCCTGTTGATGGTGGAAGAACAGGTTGTTTATAATAATACATTTATAATAATTAATTAAATCAAAGAACGAATGAAAAAGGCAGAGATCCAAACAGAAAAGGGCACAATGAAAGTAGAATTCTACGAACAGGATGCACCGGGAACAGTAGCTAATTTTGTTAAACTGGCATCAGAAGGGTTTTATGATGGGCTTAAGTTTCATAGAGTAATACCTGACTTCGTAATACAAGGTGGTTGTCCTTTAGGTACTGGTACCGGTGGTCCTGGTTACCAAATCCGTTGCGAAACATCAGGCAATAATCAATATCATGACAAAGGCGTATTAAGCATGGCTCATGCAGGTCCTAATACGGGTGGTTCTCAGTTTTTCATTTGCCATAGCCGCACCAATACCAAACATCTCGACAGGAAACATTCCTGCTTTGGTAAGGTTGTTGAAGGACTTGATGTGATTGACCAGATTAAACAAGGGGATGTAATTAATAAGATTGTTATTACAGAGTAATTCCAATTCAGTTTGAGTGGTATTCTATGATGGGGTTTTAAAGAATGAATAAAAAGTCAATATTAGTAATCTGTATATTTCTAATAACATTTGTTTTTAGTGTAAATGCTCAATATGATTTCGAGAAGTATCCGGCAATTAAATATCAGCAAGAGAAAAAATGGAGAATTATAAAAGCCGATTCAAACAAAGTTATTTATTCGGTTACTTTTCCTGGGTTTTATAAGAATCACGATGAACTTACTCTTAAATATACGTTTACAGGTGACTCAGCGAAATCAATAATAAGGCTCTATAGAAATAAACAAATCATACAAAAATTCAAGGCGCCAGGTTCTGAGTTTATAAGGTTAATGGATACCATTGATATGGAAGCCCCGGTAATGGTAATGGATATTAATGGAGATAGTTTATCAGATATAAAGATATTTATCCCAAATTTTATACGTTGCGGCGCATATAATTATTATGCAAACGTCATCTATTTCTTTCAGGATACAATAGGAAAGTTTAAAAAGATATCTTATCATGATGGCTTTTATAGTGATGCAGATACAGTAGGTGAAGATACAATAATTAATAGGCCTGAAAGAGATTTTGACGGCGATGGAAATTATGAAATAATAACTCAAACATTTCAAAATTATAAGGGCCATAGTTATTGGGTTTATAACCTCTATAATTACAAAGAGGGAAAATTGGTTAATGTAAATGAAAAGGCTGATTACCCAATAATGGTACAGTTATTGTATCGAGAAAATTTCAGTATTACTAATAAATTATCAAGGCAAGAGATGAAGAAATTTACAGCGAAGCATCCTGATTATAGTTGGTGATAATTTACCTCTTCACATACTGACCTTCGTAGTATTTCTGATAATCGCCGGAAGTAACATTGTTGAGCCAAGCTTCATTGGCAAGGTACCATTCAACTGTTTTTTCAAGGCCTTCTTCAAATTGAAGTGAAGGCTTCCAACCCAATTCTTTTTGAATTTTTGTAGAGTCTATTGCATAGCGTATGTCATGCCCTGCACGATCTTTCACAAACGTTATAAGTTTCTCAGATGTCCCAGCTGCACGGTTCAATTTCTTATCCATTATCTTGCAAAGCAAATGAATAAGGTCAATATTTTTCCATTCATTGTGTCCACCAACATTGTAGGTATTACCTATTGTTCCATTATGAATGATTGTATCAATTGCCGATGCATGATCTTGCACATATAGCCAGTCGCGTATATTTTCACCCTTACCATAAACCGGAACAGGTTTACTGTTCTTTATATTATGTATGGCAAGCGGAATAAGTTTTTCAGGGAAATGATGCGAGCCGTAATTATTTGAACAATTGGAAATAGTAACCGGCAATTTATAGGTATGATGATATGCCATTACAAAATGGTCGGAACTTGCCTTGGAAGCAGAGTAAGGGCTACGTGGATCGTAGGCGGTTTCTTCAGTAAAAAAACCTGTTTCGCCCAATGAACCATATACCTCATCGGTAGATACATGATGGAATAATTTCCCTTCCATATTATTTGCCCATAATTTTTTGGCTGCGTTTATTAGGTTTATAGTGCCTATAACGTTAGTAATAGCAAACTCAGTCGGGTTCGATATAGAGCGGTCAACGTGCGATTCAGCAGCAAGATGGATTACAAGATCAAAATTATACTTCTGGAAAAGGCTATCTATAAAAGACGCATCTGTAATATCTCCTTTTACAAAAGTGTAATTGGGTTTATTTTCAATGTCGGTAATATTTTGCAGGTTACCGGCGTAGGTTAATTTATCAAGATTAATGATCTTAGAATCCGGGTAGTTGTTCACGAATCTTCTTACTACGTGTGAACCGATGAACCCTGCGCCACCGGTAATAAGAATCGTTTTAAAATTACGTTTCATGCTAAATGATTTAAAGGCTCCAGTAAGTAAACTTATGTATTTTATTTCGGAATATTCCTTTTACATCTACAACTACTCCCTTAGGTGAAAGTATAGTGGTGAAATAATCTTCTGTAAGACTTTGATATTTTTTATGGCCAACTGCTACTATAACCGCATCGTAGTCTTTTCCTATTGACTTAACCAATTCAAAGCCATATTCTTCTTTCAATTCTTCTGAGTCTGCATGTGGGTCGGTAATATCAACCTGTAATGAGAAAGATTTTAATTCCTTTACCACATCAGCGATACGGGAGTTACGAATATCCATAACATCTTCTTTAAAGGTTGCACCCATTACAAGTACCTTAGCCTTTGAGATGTCTTTACCGGTTGCAATTATTTTCTTTACTGCATTTTTTGCAACATAAAACCCCATTGAATCATTTACATAACGGCCTGAATTTATAACATGTGTATGATAGCCTAATGCTTCGGCTTTATGTATCAGGTAATATGGGTCAACGCCAATACAATGGCCACCTACAAGCCCAGGTGAAAATTTTAAAAAATTCCATTTTGTGCCTGCAGCTTCTAATACCTCGTATGTATTAATGTCCATACGATTGAATATAATAGAAAGCTCATTCATAAGCGCAATATTCACATCGCGTTGGGTGTTCTCAATTATTTTGGCTGCCTCGGCAACTTTAATGCTCGATGCCTTGTGTACGCCGGGTTCTACTATAATTGAATACACTTTTGCAATTGTATCTAATGCTTCTGCATCGCATCCTGATACTATCTTTAATATCTTGGTAATGGTATG
>Ga0193728_1000937_pt1 | contig 14514 bp, 12 predicted proteins | sample U1c1metaG_FD_143037 | JGI IMG/M metagenome (GOLD analysis project Ga0193728, IMG submission 143037) | Soil microbial communities from a riparian zone of the East river system, Colorado, United States - U1c1 | ecosystem: Environmental > Terrestrial > Soil > Riparian zone | place: USA: East River...
CAGCTATCCGGGGCAGGGAGCACACTCAGGCACGCCCCGGTCCTGGCACCGGACCCGTCATACAACAACAAACCAAACCAGTTGCGGTAACGGCCAATGCAGGTAAGCCTGACTGAGGTCCCTGGCCTTGGGCGCACCAAACAGGCGGCGCGGCCTGAGCAAGCCGCGCCCCGCAACTGGTAACCCTCGCCGACCGGCTAGTCTCCGCCGGTCCTGCTCATCGAGGGATACGGGTCCTCGTCGCCGATGTACTCGTCGTCGAGCGAGTCGCCGTCATCTTCGTCATCGGCGGAGTCTTCGTCATCGTCGGAATAGCGGTCGCTGAAATCCGCGTATCCATCAGCGCCCTGCTGGTCCGTGCCGACACCCAGCTCGGCCCGCAGCCGGTCAAGGTCAGTGCCGCCGCCGTTGTACTTCAGCTGACGGGCTACCTTCACCTGCTTGGCCTTGGCTCGGCCGCGCCCCATTGGCTCGACCCCCTCGAACGTACGGGACCAACAGGCCCCTAGCTACTGCACCGAAAGTTGCTCTAACCACGCCAATACGCACGGGCTTAGCCGCATGCCAGACAAGGCTGCCGCTCTCTCCCACGGGGAGCGCGTCGCCCAGCGCCTGACGTACAGGTATAACCGTACCTGCTTTGCGCCACTAGCGCCTCCGGCGATCGTCAGCCAGTCCTCATCGGCCGGACAGGTAGATGGTCCCCAGGCGGCCGACCGCCCGAATCCGCTCCTCGGCGAGCCGGTCGGCGGCGACCGCCGGCGGTACGCCCTGCTGCGCTGCCGCCGTCAGGAGACGCGCTACCGTGCCGAAGATCTGCTCCGCCCGCGCCCGGGCGCGCTCGAAGCTGAACCCGTGGCGCTCGTCGGCGACCTGGATCACGCCGCCGGCGTTCACGACGTAGTCGGGGGCATAGAGGATCCCGCTGTCCGCCAGCAGCTTCTGCACGCCGGGCCGGGCCAGCTGGTTATTCGCCCCGCCGCAGATGATCTTGCTGGTCGGCCCGGCCAGCGCGGCGACGGTGTCATCGTCGACCGAGCCGCCGAGGGCGCACGGCGCGTAGACATCCGGCCCGCTGGCGAGCAGGGCGTCGCGGCTGGCCGCCACGGTGACGTCGGGATGCTCGGCGCTGGTCTGGGCCACGGCCGCGCTGCTGGTGTCGTAGATCACCGACCGGGCGCCGTCGGCGGCCAGATGGCCGACCAGCCGCCGCCCGACCTTGCCGACCCCCTCTATCCCGACCGTCCGTCCAGCCAGGCTGGGCGAGCCCCAGGCGTGCTCCGCGGCGGCCCGCATGCCCTGGAATACCCCGAGTGCAGTCAGCACCGATGAGTCGCCGGCGCCGCCGTTGGCGACCGTCCGGCCCGTCGCATACGAGCACTCCCGGGCGATGACGTCCATGTCCTCGCTGTAGGTGCCGACATCACAGGCCGTGACGTATCGGCCGCTCAGCGACTGGACGAAGCGGCCGTACGCGCGCAGCAGCGCCTCGGACTTGAGGCGGGCCGGATCGCCGATGATCACCGCCTTGCCGCCGCCGTGGTCCAGCCCGGCCAGTGCGTTCTTATAGGTCATCGCGCGAGACAGGTTCAGCACGTCCGCCAGGGCCGCTTCTTCGCTCGGATAGGGGTAGAAGCGCGTCCCGCCGAGTGCCGGTCCCAGGGCCGTGGAGTGGATCGCGATGATCGCCCGCAGGCCGGACTCGCGGTCCTGGCAGAACGTCACTTGCTCGTGCCCGGCCGGGCTACCAGCGCCTTCCATCTGGGCTGGATCAGCGTCGCCGCCCGAGCCGGCGGTGGTGAAGACATGGGACACGGGACTGGCTCCTGGCATCGGTTCCGGTCTGGCGCAGCGGCCAGATCTTGGTTCCAGCCTATTCCGGACGGCCCCGTCGGCGCGGGGACGCAGATGATCTGTCCGCCGTCACCCCTTTATCCCGACGGTCCGGCATGTCACGATTAGTCATGCTGTCTGATGCGACCGGTGTGCGGAGGTATGCCGGTGTTATGCCGACCCGCATGCTCGCTCAGATGCACCAGAGTGGCTACGGAGCGTGTAAGGACGTCGCCGGGCGGGCAAATATAGCCGAAACAAGGCATCTTGCTTCACTCTGGAGGAGTACATCGGCGCCGCGGCTCGTTGCCAAGGACTGCGAGCAGCGTTATCTGCGTCGGGGGACATCGCCGGGGTGGCTGCCTGGCGGAGCGGAAGGAGGGGGGAGCCGCGGAGTCCGCGGAGTCCGCGGAGGTGGCATGATCTGCGCGCCGACCGGGTTGCTGGCCGGCCAGAGCCGTGTTCCTGGGGCGGGGCCGCTAGGCGCAGATTGGTCAGGAAAGGCGTCACGCCGGGTAGCGGAATCCCGGTCGGCGCTGGAGGGGTGGGAGTCCCGATGAGCTCGCTTATGTCAGCACCGGTCGGCCAGCGCGAAGGCGTGGGCCGACTGGACATGGAGGCAATCTAGCTAAGTAGCCGATGGGAGGCGCGGATGACTTTTCCGAATCCGCCCGTTGCGACGTTCCGTGTCGCTAGAATCACGCACCGTGACAGAGTGCTGGGGGGAAACGGGGTGACTCACATCGGAAACTTTGCTCCTGGTGGTCGACTTGTCACCGCTGGTGATGGCAATATGGTCTGAGCGGACTATATAGGACATCCACGGCAGGCTCTTTTTTGGAGCCAGGGAACAGCCACACACGCAGGATCGCAGTACCGGTCCAGGAGGAGAGGCCGTCAAAATGTCTGCACGTACACCGGAGGCTGAGCCGCTACTTACGCCGGCCGAGGTCGCCACAATGTTCAGGGTGGACCCGAAGACCGTCACGCGGTGGGCCAAGGCCGGAAAGCTCACATCTATCCGGACCCTTGGTGGTCACCGTAGGTATCGGGAGACGGAAGTCCGTGCGCTGCTGGCGGGAATTCCGCAGCAGCGTTCGGAGTAGCATCGAGTAAAGCCAGGCTGACGTGCGGCAGCGTACGCCGGCTCGGTGAACAGCGACAGATAACAAGGGGGGGTCGGCCCCGGCGGCCTGGCCGTTGTATCGGGGGGCGCGGTCAGCGCGACGATGCGACGGCAGATCGGCACAGCCGGGGTCGATCCGGCCTCCTCGGGCCAGCGGTGCGGCACCGACCGGCCGTGGTCCCAGAGTCCTGAACGTCAAGACATTTTCGTCACGGAAGTGCGTCCCGCAATCTCCTCCCGCCGGATGCCACCGGACTTTCAAATCAGTATGAAACGGGCACTGTCATCGCATTCCCGCGTCCGTTATCTCGAACCCGCCCGAACGTCAGCAGCCCGTTGCGGTCGCGAGTTATAACTCTTGGTAGTGACACTCCAACTTCTGGTAATCGCCCCTGCTGGAACGGCGGCAGAGCCATACTTGATGACTGTGTAGGTGCCGTAGGTGCGGTGCGCGGCGCCGGGGGGATCCGCCAGCAGGCGGAAGCGTGCCGTTGCTTCGAGGGGAGGATCGCACATATGCGTGATCCGGATTTGATTGTCCGCGCACAGCGGGCTGCGACAGCGCTGGAAAGCGCGTGGTGCCACTGGCGGAACGTGCACGGCTTAAGCGCCGACCCGCCGTCAGCAGTATCGAGCTACGTCGGCTACTCGCTGGATGCGCCGTGGGGTGAGGCGCGGATTGTCTTCGGCATCTGCGCGGAGGAGGCCGAGCAGCTGGCCGTCCTGCTGGAGGGTCATGACTGCGTCGGCCCAGTTCATGCGTCCGTGACGGCCAGGTCCGTCGACGGCGCGGGGAGCGCGCCGCGGGAAGGTGCCGCAGGCCAGCCGGGGGCGGCTGGGCTGCTGCATGTGCCCGCCCCGGCCCCTGCCAGTGCGGGACAGCAGCCGCTGTCGGCCAGCGCGGTCGGCTCGCGGCACAGCGACCTGCTCGCGCCGCGGCATCGCGGCCCGGCGCGTGACCTGGACGCCGTCAGCCCGCTGACCGCGCCCCTGGCGCCGCCCGGGGCTGACGTCGAGACGCCGATCGCCCGGGCAGTGTCGCGCGCCCTCGAGGCATCGCTGGCGAGCGAGCGCGCCGCGGCCGCCATGCCCCCGGGCCAGGCGGGCCAGGCAGCGCAGGCCGTACGGGCGGGTCAGACGGGCCAGCCGGGCCAGCCGCCGCAGGCGAGCCAGGCTGGCCAGATGGCGCAGGCCGGGCAGCCGGGCCAGGCCGGGCAGCCGGGCCAGGCCGGGCAGCCGGGCCAGGCCGGGCAGCCGGGCCAGACCGGGCAGCCGGGCCAGGCCGGGCAAGCGGGCCAGGCCGGGCAAGCGGGCCAGGCTAGGCAGTCGGATCAGACTGGGCAGGCGGGCCAGGCCGGGCAGCCGGATCAGGTCGGCCAGTCGGATCAGGTCAGCCAGGACGCACAGGTCGGGCAGGACGCGCAGGCGGGCCAGGCGGGCCAGGCGGGCCAGGCGGGCCAGGCGGGCCAGGCGAGGCCGGAGACTGGCAGCGCGCCCGCGCCGGAGCAGCACGGCGCCGAGGACGGCCGCCCCGGGCCGGAGGCCAGCGATGTGTTCGATGCGATCGAGGCGCCGGAGGTCGTGGCCTTCCGGCTGAAGCTCCCCGTGACCGTGGCTGAGTACGGCCGGATGGCTCCGGCGGCGTCTGCTGACCCGAGCGGGACGGACGACACCGTGCAGACCCCGGCCCCTGGCCGCCTGGCGGACGGCCGGAACCGCGTCACCTCGGCGGCCGCGCACGCCGACGCGGCGACCTGGGCCGCCAGCGAGGTACCGGGCCAGGCCGCGGTATCGGACCCGGCGGTCTAGCGGCGGCGTGGCTTACGCCGGGACCCGGCGGCGGGACCCGGCGACCTGGCCCGGCGGCCCGATCGGCCGGTCTGGCTGCGGCGTGGCTCATTCCCAGAATGGCCAGCGTCAGCGTTCAGGCTGTTCCCGGGTCGGCGCGGCAGGCTCGGAGCCTGGGCGCGCCACCCCGCCCCCCGGAGGGAGCCCGCTCGCATGCCTGACCCGGTGCCAGACCGCGCCCGGCCCGGCCACTACGTGCCCATCGGCCGCGCCGCGCCGACGCGGCTGACCACTCCCGGCGCCACGGCCGGGCCGTCCCGGCGCTGGCTCCTGGTCCTCGTCGGCGGCATCATCGCGGCCCTGCTGGCCGGTGCGTCCGTGGCACTGACGGCCACCTCGTCCGGCTCGGGTCCGGCGACGCCGGTGCCCGCGGCCACGAGCACCGCCGCACCGGGCGCCGGACCCAGCTCCGGACTGTCGGACCCGTAACGCACAATCAGAAGCGTGCGGGTTGCCGTGGTACCCGGCCCAGGGCGGTCTGGCCTCCTTTGCCCCCTGGGCGATGTCGGCGTTCCCGGGCCCGGTGCGCCCGGCGCTGGGATGCCGAGCCCGGATAAGCCGAGCCCGGATAAGCCCACCCCGGATAGGCCCACCCCGGATGAGCCCAGCCCGGATAAGCGCAGCCCTGGGATGCGCAGGACCGGGACGCCCGGCCCTGGCCTTAGCGGCCGCCCGGCTGAGCCGGTCCTGGTGCCCGATCTGGCCGCCGCGGTCCGGGACCGCGAGCGATCCGGTGACGTCCGCTGGGTATGGCCGTCAACCGCCGAGGTCTACCCGGCGCTGCTGCGGGCCGGAGTCCGGGTAGAGCGCTGTCACGACGCGGCCCTGACCGAGGGGCTGCTGCTGGGCCGGGCGGGCACGGGCGGCGAGCCGTCCTTCCTCGCGGCCGCGGCCGCCCGGCTGCGCGGACTGCCGGTCCCGGCGCCGCGTGCCCCGGACCGGTCCGGGCCGCAGCCGTCGCTCTTCGATCTCGCGGCTGGGGAGCGCCCCAGCGTCGACGAGCTGATCGCCACGCTGGGTGACCTGATCGCCGTCCACGACGATCAGCTCGCCCGAATCGCGGCCGACGAGCATCCGGGCCGGTTCGGCCTGCTGGCCGCCGCCGAGTCGGCCGGCGGCCTGGCGGCCGCCGAGATGACGGCGGCCGGGCTGCCGTGGCGGCCGGACGAGCATGACCGGCTGCTGACGGAGATGCTCGGCCCGCGCCCGCCGGCCGCGCCGCGGGCGCCGGCCGGAGCCGCCCCGCCGCGGCCGGCCCGGCTGGCGGAGCTGGCCGATCAGATCGCGGCGGCGTTCAGCACCGGGCTGCCGGTCAACCCGGACTCCCCGGCCCAGCTCGTCCGGGCCCTGGCAGCCGAGGGGGTCCAGGTCACCTCGACCCGGTTCGCGGTGCTCCGCGAGATCGACCACCCGGCCATTCCGCTGCTGCTGGAGTACAAGGAACTGTCCCGGCTGCACGCGGCCTTCGGCTGGTCGTGGCTGGACACCTGGGTGTCCGGCGGCCGGTTCCGGCCCGAGTACATCGTGGGCGGCGTGGTGTCGGGCCGCTGGGCGTCGAGGGGCGGCGGCGCCCTGCAGATCCCCAAGGTGCTGCGCCGGGCCGCCGTCGCCGACCCCGGCTGGGTGCTGGTCGTGGCCGACGCGGCCCAGCTGGAGCCGCGGGTGCTGGCCGCGCTCGCCGGCGACCGGGCCTTCGCCGAGGCGGCCGCCAGCGGCGACCTGTACACGGCGCTGGCCAGCGCGTTCGGAGGCGACCGGGCGCTGGCCAAGGTGGCGCTGCTGTCGGCCATGTACGGCGGGTCCGGCGGGGATGCGGGGCAGCTGCTCGCGGTGCTGCGCCGCCGCTTCCCGCAGGCGTCGGCCTACGTCGAGTCGGCCGCGCAGGCGGGCGAGGCCGGCCGCACCGTCCGGTCCGTGCTGGGCCGGACCTGCCCGCCGCCGTCGGCCGCCTGGCGGTCGGCGACCATCGACCCGGGCGACCCCGACGGCGAGCGCGACCCCGGCGCCGGGCGGGCCACCCGTGCCCGCGGCCGTTTCACCCGGAACTTCGTGGTCCAGGCCAGCGCCGCCGACTGGGCGCTGGTGCTGGTGGCCAGCCTGCGCCGGCGCCTGGCCGCGATCAGCCCGGCGGCGGCGGGCCGCCCGGACCTGGTCTTCTTCCAGCACGATGAGGTGATCGTGCACTGCCCGGCCGAGATCGCCGACGAGGTCGCGGCGGCGGCGGCGCAGGCCGCGGCCGAGGCCGGGCAGCTGCTGTTCGGTGCGACCGGGGTCAGCTTCCCGATGACGACGGCGGTCGTGAACTGCTACGCCGACGCCAAGTAAAGCCGGGCGTCAGCGCGCATGGCGGGCGGGCGTGGACGTGATCAGCGGCACCTGGGCCGTGCAGTACATGCACCGCGTGGCCACGATCGGGATCTCGCTCGCGCACTCCGGGCAGGTCCGGGTGGTTGCTTCCTTGGTCCGCTGCGTGAGCGACATGATCCGGTTCATCGGCGAGACGATCAGGTAGTAGATCACCGCGGCGATGATCACGAATGAGAGCACGGCATTGATGAACAGGCCGTAGGAGAACTTGCTGTGATGAATCGTGAACGTCAGCGCCCCGAAGTTGGGCTTGCCCGCGATCGCTGCGATCAGCGGCGTGATGATGTCGGCGATGAGGGCCTGGACCACGGCGTTGAACGCCACGCCGATGACGACCGCCACCGCCAGGTCGACCAGGTTGCCACGCATCAGGAACTTCCGGAAGCCGCTCATCGGGCCATACCCTCCCTCGACAGGCGCGGTCGCAGGAGGCAAACCGGCCATCAGAGAAGTTATCAACCCGCAACCGGTCGTGACGGACGTATGCGCAGGTAGTGCCCGCAGGATGAAATGACCTGCGGCCCGGCTACCGGCCGGCGCCGGACCGGGTCGTGGTGGCGTTTCCCGCCAGCTACTGGCAGGTGCCGGAGATGTACTTGACGACCTGCTGGAAGGCCACCGAGCCGGAGCCGTCCCCCTGGACCATGGACTCGCTGACCTTGGTCATGTCGCCGGTCGTCCGCAGGACCTTCTCGTCCGACTTGTAGACGGCGATGATCTTCCGGAGCGGCCTGCGGAGCTGGGCGGGCGCTTCTTTCTCCAGCGCGGTGAAGCCCCGCACGGTCGAGACCAGGACCGCGGCCATGTTGGCCCGGGCCTGGGTCGGGGACAGGCGCTTGACCTTCGGCTCCGCCGGGATGTTCCGCATGAAGTTGCTGGCGTCCGCGCAGAACCGCGAGTCCAGCCGGGCCGGGCTCGAAGAAGCCGACCCCGGCGGCGAGCCGGCCGCCGGGGCGGCGGAGGACCCGCACCCGCCCAGCAGCAGGAGGCTCCCGCCGGCGGCCGCGGCCGCCAGGACCTGATGACTGGGACGCGCCATGCTGATCCCCTTAGCCTCTGAACTCGTTGTACCGCAATGTGCGTATCGCACTATGCGTATTGCAGAATGCCGATTCGCTGACCGTGTGCATTCTTCCGCAGTGAGACCCCTCCGTTGCCGATCGTGACTATGTGACTACGTATCCCATACGACCGAAAAGTTCACCTTCGGTTCCGCGTCGGGGCGCCACGACCGGGCAGGCCGGTACTCGGGCCGTCAAGCCCTCCGACCCGAAACGAGATCCTGGAGCGCCCGTGCCTGCCCCGCCGCCGAGCCCGCCCGGGGCCGGTCACGACCAGGCGGCCGGCTTTGCCGCGACCTGGCTCCGCGCGAACTGCCCGTGCGGCCGGTGCCGGGACCCGGCCAGCGGGCAGCGGCTGGTCAGCCTGACTGACCTGCCCGCGCAGGTACGCGTCGCCGCCATGGCGGAATCGGGCGGCGAGCTGCGCATCACCTTCTGGCCCGATGGCCACGAGGCCGCCTTCAGCCGGTCCTGGCTGGCCCGCCAGTCGGCGCCCGCCGCCGACGAGCGGACCGAGGGCGCCAAGCGGCTCTGGACCGCGGCTGCCTTCCCGGACGGCCCGCCCGGCTGGCCCTGGCCGGAGTACCAGGCTCGCGACGCCGTGCGCCTGGCGGGCCTGGCCGCGCTGCTGCGGGACGGCATGATGCTGCTGCGCGGCGTGCCCGCCGAGCCGGGCGCCGTGCTGGCCGTGGCCGGGAGCATGGGGTACGTGCGGGAGACCAACTACGGGCGCCTGTTCGACGTGCGGGTCACCGCGACGCCGTCCAACCTGGCGTTCACCGGGCTCCCCATCGCCCCGCACACCGACAACCCCTACCGGGATCCGGTGCCAACCGTCCAGCTGCTGCACTGCCTGGCCGGCGCCGCCGCCGGCGGCGACTCCGGGCTGGTCGACGGGTTCGCGGCCGCGGGCCTGCTGCGCCGGGAGGATCCCGATGCGTTCGGCATCCTGGCCGGCACGCCGGTCACTTTCGCCTACGCCGACGACGCGACGGAGCTGCGCGCGACCCGGCCGGTGATCGGACTCGACCCGGCGGGCCAGATCCGCGAGATCAGGTTCAACAACCGATCGATGGAGCCCTGGCGTCCCGGCGGCGCGGCCGACGGCCCCGACCCCGTGGCCAGCGCAGCGGCGTTCTACGCGGCGGCCCGGGCGTTCGCGGAGATCCTGGCCCGGCCCGCGCTGATGCTGACCTTCCGGCTCGAGCCGGGCGACTGCGTCGCCTTCGACAACACCCGGGTGCTGCACGCCCGCACCGGCTTTGCCGCGACCGGGACGCGGCACCTGCAGGGGTGCTATGCCGACCTCGATGGCGTGAGCTCTACCGTGGGCGTACTGCGACGGAGGACACCAGCATGACTCATCACCAGGCGGCGAGTGACGGGGCCAGCGCGGCGGCGGCGGATCCGGTCGAGGTGATCGCGGAGCTGTTCGCCAGCGAGGGCCTGGCCGACTACCTGGGCGAGGACGTGACGCAGGCCGTGCACATGCTGCAGACCGCCGAGCTCGCCGAGCGGGACGGCGCGGGCGACGCGCTCATCGCGGCAGCGCTGCTGCACGACGTCGGGCACTTCACCGGCACCGTCACCGGCCAGGACCTGATGCAGGGCACCGACAACCGGCACAGCGAGCAGGGCGCGGCCTGGCTGGCCCGGTGGTTCGGCCCCGACGTTACCGAGCCAGTCCGGCTGCACGTCGACGCCAAGCGCTATCTGTGTGCCACCGAGCCGGGCTACCTGGACCTGCTCTCGCCGGCCTCGGTCTACACCCTGGGCGTGCAGGGCGGACCGATGCAGGGCGCGGAGCTGGCCGAGTTCGAGGCGAGCCCGCATGTGGCGGAGGCCTGCCGGGTCCGCCGCTGGGACGACGCGGCCAAGGACCCCGGCGCGCCGGTACCGCCGTTCGACCACTTCCGCCCGGTGCTCCGGAGGCTGGCCCGCTCGTAGGTCAGGCGCGGTGTATCAGAAGGCCGCGATCGTCGGGGGCGCGCGCTCGGCCCGGCTGAGGGCACGGATGACCGCGGTCGCGCCGTGCCGCCGGGCCGCCAGCCGGGACAGCAGCGCCAGCACGAGGTCGGTCGCGTCGCCGGGCAGTTCCGGGGTCGGCAGGCCGACGCTCAGGGCCAGGTCGTCATCGTGCACGGCGATTTCCACCAGCCGCGACAGGAGCAGGTCATCCAGGGTCAGCGGCCACGGTCCCCAGGGCAGCGGCACCACTCGGTCCGGCGGCTCGCTGGCCAGGACGCCGCTCAGGCGGCCGGTTGTGTCGGCGGCGCGGGCCGCCAGGGCGGCCGCTCCCGGCGCCGCCTCGGCTGCGGCGTCGCGCCGGATGGCGGCGTTCGCCTCGTCGTCGGGACCCGCGGCGGCCCAGGCGGAGCGGGCGTAGTGGTCGAGCAGCGAGATCGGGGGCTCCGGGCCGGGCCGCAGCACCAGCAGCCGCTCGACCCAGAAGACCTGCCGGGCCAGGTGCCCGGCCAGGGCGCTCACCGGCATCCCCGGCAGCACGCTGGGCGCCGTCCACCGCTGCGCCACCGCGACGTCGCCCAGCAGGCGCACGGCGACGTCCGCTGCCGCGAGGTAGCTCGCCCTGATCGCCACCGCCAGCTTAAGTGATGGCCGGCCGGCCCGCGGGCTCCTAGCATCGGCAGGGTGGCTCCCGATCCTGATCGCCTTCCGGCCGCGCGCGCCGGTGCGCTGCTGGCGGACGCGTCCTGCGCCTGGCCGCCGGCCTGCGCGAGCAAGTAGCCCGATGATGAGAACGGGAAGATTTTCAGGTCCGCGGAGACTTATTAACCTGCGTGCGTGTTATATCCCCGCGATCCCATTGCGACACCGTACTGAGATTGCGGTTACGGCGGGTCGAGGCGGGCAAGCGAGATGACCATCGAAGTAAGTGCGCGAGGCATTGTAATCCCGACCGACGAGCTTTTCTGGCGATTCTCCAGATCCTCCGGTCCGGGCGGCCAGTCGGTGAACACCACCGACAGCCGCGCGGAGTTGTCGTTCAATGTGGCTCAGTCCGCCGTGCTTCCGCCGGCGCTCAAGGAGCGTGCGCTGCGCGCCCTGTCGGGTCAGCTGACTGACGGCGTGATAACGGTGACGGCCGCGGAGAACCGGTCGCAGCTGCGCAACCGGGAGGCGGCGGCGGCCCGGCTTTCCGCGCTGCTGGCGGAGGCGACCGCGCCGCCGCCCCGGCCCCGGCGGCCGACCCGGCCGACCCGGGCTTCACGCGAGCGCCGCCTGGCGGCCAAGCAGCAGCGGTCGCAGACCAAGCGCCTGCGCCGCCCGCCGCCCGACTGAGCGCGCCCGGCTGAGCGCGCCCGGCTGAGCGCGCCCGGCTGAGCGCGGGGGAACGGCCGCGGGTGGGGGGCCGCTGGAGCGGCCGCGGGCGAGATGGCACGGGACCCGGCTCGGCCCGCGGCCCAGTACGCTGTTCGAGTGCCCGGCCCCAGGCCCAGGCGAGATCGGCCCGTCCTCAGCGAGCGCGACCGCCGCCGCCGCGAGCTTTCGCAGAATTACCTGCGCTCGGCCGGTGCCGCCGCGCAGTTCCTGCGGCACGTGGACGCCGACCCGGCCGGGCTGTGCCTGGAGGTCGGCGCAGGTGAGGGCATCCTGACCGAGCGGCTGGCCACGATGTTCGCCGAACTCGTGGCCTATGAGGTCGACCCGGCCGCGGCCGCCCGGCTGGAGGCGAGAGCCGCCCGGCACGCCAACGTTTCGGTGGTCATCGGCGACTTCCTCGCTGCGCGGCCGCCGCGGGAGCCGTTCCACGTCGCGGGAAACGCGCCGTTCTCGCTGACGTCCCCGATTGTGGACTGGTGCCTGCAGGCCAGGTCGATGACCAGCGCCACGCTCATCACCCAGCTGGAGTACGCGCGGAAGCGGACCGGCGCCTACGGCCGGTGGAGCCTACTCACCGTGACCACCTGGCCCCAGGTGCAGTGGGACCTGCGCGGGCGGATCGGCCGGCAGGAGTTCCGGCCGGTGCCCCGGGTGGACGCCGGGATCCTGCAGATCAGCCGCCGGGCGCGGCCGCTGATCCCAGCCGCCCGGCTGGCCACCTACCAGCGGCTCGTGCGGACCGGCTTCAGCGGCGTGGGCGGCTCGCTGCTGGCATCACTGCGCCGCGAGTACCCCGCCGATCGCCTGCGGGCGGCCTTCCAGGCCGCCGGCGTGGAACGGTCCGCAGTGGTGGCATTCGTAAGTCCCGCCCAATGGGTGGAGCTGTTCCGTATTCTTGATCACGCCGCGTGATCAACCTCCCTTTCGCAAAAGTCTTCACAGCGAGCGGCGAAGTTATACAAAATTTACTTACCTGGAAATTTCGGGGCGGTCTGCGGACTGCTAGCGTCCCCTAGGACGCACTAGCCAAGCCATGCGCTGCCCCAGGGGCCATGCCAGCGCTGGCTGGAACTGCGGTCGCCCCCATCGAGGCGCCGTAACAGGAAAGGCGATCATGAGATCTCGGAGTGCACGTGGCGTGCCGCGAATGGCCGTCAGCGGGAGAACTGTCAGCCTGGTGACGGCGGCTGCCGCCGTGCCAGCGCTGCTGATCGGGCAGGCGGGAGTGGCCATGGCGGCACCCGCGGCGCCGGACGTGTTCGGACAGATGACCTCCGCCCTGGCGGCGCAGCTGTCCCAGAACGTCAACAAGCCCGTCATTGTGATCATGGCGAATCAGTTCGGCTCGGCCCCCGTGGGCACGCCTGCCGCCTCGGCCCGCGCGGCCCGGGCCGCCAACAGCCAGAAGGGGATTCACAGCGAGCTGACCGAGGTGCATGCCAAGAACATGCACTCCCTCAGCCTCGTGAACGCCGTGACCGCGACGGTGTCGGCCGGTGAGGAAGCCCGGCTGCAGGCCAATCCGCAGGTCGCCGAGGTCATCCCCAACGTGACGATCAAGGGGGCGCCGGCCCCGGCGTCGACCACGGGCTCCCCGGCCGCCGCCGGCTCGGTCACCCCGAATGTCATCCCGGGCGCGTGCGGCGCGAACGGCGCCGTCCAGCTGGCCCCGGAGGGGCTCTCGCTGACCGGCACCGACAGCACCACCCCGCACGCCCAGACGGCGCGGTCGCTGGGGATCACCGGCGCCGGCGTCAAGGTCGCCTACATCGCTGACGGCATTGACCCGAACAACGTCAACTTCATCCGCCCCGGCACCAGCACGTCGGCGTTCGTCGACAGCCAGGACTTCAGCGGCGACGGCCCGGGTCAGCCGACCTCGGGCGACGAGGCGTTCCTGGACGCCAACACCATCGCCGGGCAGGGCGCGCACGTGTACGACGTGAGCCACTTCTCGGCGCAGGCCGACCCCGCGGCGTGCAACATCCGGATCGAGGGCGTGGCGCCCGGCGCCAGCGTGGTCGGCCTGGACGTCTTCGGCAGCAACGAGGACACCACCGAGTCCTCGTTCCTCCAGGCGATCAACTACGCCGTGCAGACGGACCACGTGAACGTGCTGAACGAGTCGTTCGGCTCGAACCCGTTCCCGGACGTTACGGCGCTGGACGCGACCAAGCAGTTCAACGACGCGGCCGTCGCGGCGGGCGTGACGGTCAGCGTGTCCAGCGGCGACGCGGGCACCACCAACACCATCGGCTCGCCGTCGACCGACCCGAAGGTCCTGTCGGCCGGCGGGTCCACCCAGTTCCAGTTCTACGCGCAGACCAACTACGCCCTGGCCCGCGACTTCGCGACCTCGGGCTGGCTCAGCGACAACATCAGCTCGCTGAGCTCGGCCGGGTTCACCGAGGACGGCCGGACGGTCGACCTGGTTGCGCCGGGTGACCTGAGCTTCGCCTCGTGTGACGCGAGCCCCGAGTTCGCCGGCTGCGTCAACTTCGTCGGCCAGTCCGCGGACGTGGAGGAGGCCGGCGGTACCAGCGAGTCGGCCCCGTTCGTCTCCGGGGCGGCGGCGCTGGTCATCCAGGCCTACCGGAAGGCGCACGGCGGCGCGACGCCGACGCCGGCGCTGGTCAAGCAGATCCTGGTCAGCACCGCGTCCGACCTGGGGACCCCGGCGGCCGAGCAGGGCGCGGGCCTGGTGAACACCTTCAAGGCCGTCCAGCTGGCCGAGTCGATCCACGCCAAGCCGGTCGGCAACACCCTGCTGCTGTCCGCCAGCCAGCTGCACGCCACCGGCGCGGCGGGCAGCGGGGCCAGCTTCGGCCTGACGGTGACCAACACCGGCGCCCAGGCCCAGGTTGTGCACCTGGCCGGCCGGACCTTCGGCCCGGACCGCAATGTCCAGACCGGCTCGGTCACGCTCAAGGACGGCGC
>Ga0193728_1000938_pt1 | contig 14513 bp, 12 predicted proteins | sample U1c1metaG_FD_143037 | JGI IMG/M metagenome (GOLD analysis project Ga0193728, IMG submission 143037) | Soil microbial communities from a riparian zone of the East river system, Colorado, United States - U1c1 | ecosystem: Environmental > Terrestrial > Soil > Riparian zone | place: USA: East River...
CTCCGAGCCGGCGGGTCCGCTGATGTTTTGCACGACGCTTGAATACCACGTTTTGGTGACGTTGCCGTTGTGGGTGCTCTCGGTCCTTTTCCAGCATCTTCTTCCGTTGGCCATGACCAGCTTGCTCATCTCCATCGGGGTGTGCACCGCCGCGGGAGCCCAGGCGGCGTTACCCAAAAACAAGGCTCGCTGGTGGTCGCGACCGGTGGTCGCGATGCTTTTTTTCCTGCAACCGATTGTGCGAGGATGGGCGCGTTATCAGGGACGGCTTACGCTAAGGCCGACACCACTGGCGGCTCAACAAACACTCGATTCGGTAGCGTTGCGCCGGGGCAAGCAATCTTTGAAGGAAATTCAATACTGGACCGAAGGCCGGGTGGACCGGCTGGCGTGGGTTACCGCAATTCTAAACCGGTTGGACCAGCAAGGGTGGCCGAATAAGGCAGATATTGGCTGGTGTGAATACGACGTGGAGATCTACGGCAGCCGCTGGAGCAACTTGCAACTCACAACTGTGATTGAAGACCACGCACAGGGAAAGCAACTGCTCCGCTGCCGCTTGAAGGCACAATGGTCGCTGCAGGCCCAGGTCGCCTTTTGGGGGCTGTGCGGTTTCGAGCTGCTGGTGTTGGGGTTCGTGGGCGCCTGGTTTCATTGGCTCTGGGGGTTGCTCCTGCTCCTGCCGCTGTTTGCCTGGTTTTTGAGTCAGGAACAAAGGAATTTGCAGAGCATGATCGTTGTCTTTCTGGACGATCTGGCCAAGGATTGGAAGCTGACGAAAATAATGCCGCCCGCCGCCACCGATCGGCCTGCGACGGCCCCGTCCGTACCAGATCCGAAAAGTCCGTTTGCCGGAACGCAAAGTGCGAAACTTGAGGCCTCAGAGAAGCCCTCTAATCTTTTATGATCCAGTACCTCGATCTGCTTCGGCTGGTGCTCGACCAGGGTAAATTCAAAGCCGACCGCACGGGCACCGGCACGTATAGCGTTTTCGGTGCGCAGGCGCGGTTTCCACTGGCGGACGGCTTTCCTCTGCTCACCACCAAGAAGCTGCATCTGAAATCCATCACTTACGAGTTGCTGTGGTTTCTTCGCGGGGACACCAATCTCAAATACCTGAATGAGCACGGTGTGACGATCTGGGATGAATGGGCGGAGCCCAACGGCGACCTGGGACGAATCTATGGGGCGCAATGGTGCGATTGGCGAGCACCCGATGGCCGCTCGATCAACCAGATTGACCAGGTCATCGCCCAGATTAAGCGAACGCCCGACAGCCGACGGCTGATCGTCAGCGCCTGGAACGCCGGCGAGCTTGACCAAATGCGCCTGCCACCCTGCCATGCTTTGTTTCAATTTTTCGTCCAGGACAGCGAACTGAGCTGCCAGCTCTACCAGCGCAGCGCGGATTTATTTCTGGGGGTGCCCTTTAACATCGCGTCTTATGCCCTGCTGACCATGATGGTGGCGCAGGTCTGCGATTTAAAGCCCGGCGCGTTCATTCACACGTTCGGCGACTTGCATCTCTACGCCAATCACCTTGACCAAGCCAGGCTGCAACTCACCCGCGAGCCGCGGCCTTTGCCGGAGATGAAACTGAATCCGGCGGTAAAAAACATCCACGACTTTAAATTCGAAGATTTCGAGCTGGTGGGTTACGAACCGCATCCGGGCATCAAGGCGCCGATTGCGGTATGAGGCCCCTTAAAGCCATCGCCGCCATGTCACTCAATCGCGTCATCGGCGCGGCAAACAAAATCCCGTGGCATCTGCCTGAAGATTTCAAGTGGTTCAAGAAAATGACGACCGGGCACGTCCTGGTCATGGGGCGGAAGACGTTCGAGTCCATTGGCAAAGCGTTGCCGGATCGAACGACAATTGTGCTAACGAGATCATCCCAGCCGATTCCGGGAGTCCAGACCATTTCAGAGTTGAGCCAAATCACCAAGGGAAACCCATCGCTGAGGGGCCGCGAGATCTTCATCTGTGGCGGCGCACAAATCTATCAACAGGCTTTGCCGCTCTGTTCGGACCTGTACCTCACCCTCGTCAACCGCACGGTCGAAGGAGACACATTTTTCCCGCCGTTCGAAGAGCGCTTCGAACTGTTTGAGCAAGTGCTCGATTCGCCGGAATTCAAGATTCTGCACTATCGCAGCCGGGAAGGCTAATGGCATCTGGCATCAGACGCCAGACTTTAGACTTTAGACTTCAGACTTTAGACTCTAGCCTCCGCCCGCAATGTCGCAGATGTTGAAGTCCTCGGGCGCGATGGCCGCGGCCACCATGACCAGCCGCGTGCTGGGGATGGTGCGCGAGATGGTTTATGCTGCTTTCATGGGAACTTCCTGGGTCGCGAGCGCCTTTCTGCTGGCCTTCCAGGTGCCGAATCTCTTTCGCCGCCTCCTGGGTGAAGGCGCGCTGACGGCCGCTTTCATTCCGATTTTCAAACAAAAGGAAGTCAGGGAAGGCGAAGCCGAGATGTGGCGTTCCGCGAACGTCGTGATCTCCGGACTGGTGACGGCGGCGGGCCTGGTCTGCCTGGTTGCGGTGGGCGCCATCTCGATCGTTCTGAAGTCCGTCCACTTCGATCCCGTAATCGACCGCGAGACCATACTGATGCTCAAGCTGCTGAGGCTGATGTTTCCTTACATGGTCCTGGTGTGCCTTGCGGCCGTGCTGATCGGAATGTCCAATGCGCGAGGGCATTTTTTTGTGCCGGCGCTCGGGGCGGTGGCACTCAACGTCGTCATGATTTCCAGCGTGCTCTTTTTGGCGCCGTTGATGGGCCATAAATTGGAGGAACGGATTTTTGGACTGGCGATTGGCGTGGTGGTGGCCGGACTGGTCCAGGCTTTGTTCCAAATGCCGAGCTTGCGGCGTGAGGGTTTCCGCTACCATTGGGTAACCCCGTGGCGCGATCCTACGTTCCGCGAGGTGGTTCGTAAAATGATTCCCGGATCGATTGGCGTGGCCGCCTTTCAGATTAACGTCCTGGTGACCCAATTCTTTTCCTTTTGGTTCGATGCGACGATTGTCGCGACCTTCAATTATTCGGTGCGCTTGATGGAATTGCCCCAGGGCATGTTCGGTATTTCGCTGGCCACTTATTTGCTCCCGACACTCTCAGGGCTGGCGGCGGAAAAGAAATATCCCGAGTTTCGCCAAACGTTGAGCCAGGGCCTGAGCTATCTCAGTTTCGCAAACCTGCTCGCGGCGGCGATATCGCTGAGCCTTGCGGAACCGATAGTGCGCCTGATTTTCGAGCACGGTAAGTTCGGTCCGGATGCCACCGTGCGCGTCGCCCAGGCGCTGGCTTGCCTGGCTCCGGGCCTGCTGATGTTCTCGATGAATAATATCCTGGCGCGCGCCTTCTATGCGTTGGGCGACATCAAAACACCGATGAAGATCAGCGTTCTCTGCCTGGGCTTGAATCTGGCTTTCGCAGTATGGCTGGTGCAACGGTATCGCGAATCAGGCCTGGCCGTCGCCAATACGCTCAGCGCGTGCTTTAACCTCTTGCTGCTGGTTTATGCCTTGCGGCGGAAACTCTCCCGCCTCGGGCTTACCCAACTGAGGCGGACCCTTCTGATCCTCATCCCGGCGGCGGCAATTGCGGCGCTGGTTGCGGCGATGCTGGGTTCCCTTTGGGAACATCAGGTCGGCCATGCCAGACTGCCAATGAAACTTGGCGCTGTTTTTGTTCCTGGTGGAATCGCCACGTTGCTGTATTGGCTCTTGGCGCTGTGGGCCAGGGTCCCCGCAGCCCACGACATTTTCAGCCTGATCAAGAAGCGTTTCGGAGGTCACACTGCTTGACCTGCCCGATAAGCGCTAATGGTGGGCCCGATTCGCAGCATTGCGTGGCATAGCCTTTGCTAAATCAATATTTGTAGGTTCCTTGCCTACTCCTCCTGAGTGAGGGCGGTGCTGGAGCCATCAGTGCCGCCCTCCTTTTGGCTGTGTTGTTGTTGGGGTTGAAGCGACCCGGGACTTCCGTTCCGGGTCGCTCTTTTTTCAGCGGCAAGCGCTTTGTTCAGGTTCCGCGATCAAGAGCGAGTCCCACCCGTCGTTTTCGCCCTTTGCGAAAACCTTGCTTCCAGCTAGGTTATTGCTAACGAATTTCGAAGCGTATGCCCATTTATGAATATGCCTGCCCGCAGTGCAAGGTAATCTTTAATTTTCTCTCGAAGCGGCTGACGCCCGAACGGCTGCCCGCCTGTCCCAAATGCGGCAACAAAAAAATGGTTAAACAAGTCACCCGTTTTGCCACCACGCGCGGACTTAAAGAACCGGCCGCGGCCGGCGAATCAGAGGGGCCAGACGGGCCGATGCCCGACCTGGATGATCCCCGTGTCGAGCGCGCGATGTCCGAACTGGAACGCGACATGGAGCACATGGATGAAAACAATCCCAGGCACATGGCCCACATGATGCGCAAAATGAAAGACATCATGCCGCCCGGCGCTATGCCGAAAGAATTGGACGTGGCGATCAAACGGCTCGAGGCGGGCGAAGATCCTGAGAAAATCGAGCAAGACATGGGGGATTTGCTCGGCGACTTCATGGGCGGCGAAGAGGGCGGCGCACGCGGAGGCGGAGGCTACTCACATGATAGCGGCCTCTATGACTATTAGAGCGCTGCGGCCACGAAGGAAACTCGCATAGGATCGCTTCCTTCCCTCGCTGCGCTCCAACCGATTTCAGCATGGCTCATATCCACGAAAAAATTGATTTTACTGTCGCCATCTTCGTTGTGCATGACGCGAAGGTTCTCCTCATCCACCATCGCAAGCTCGACCAATGGCTTCCGCTCGGCGGCCACATCGAACTGGACGAAGATCCGGAACAGGCCGCCGTGCGGGAAGCCAAAGAGGAAAGCGGCCTCGAAGTGGAATTGTTGGGAGAACGTCCCCCAACGACCGGCCATGGCACCCGGGCTCTTATTTCGCCCCGGTTCCTTGATATCCACCGCATCACCGATGCTCACGAACACATCGGCATGATCTACTGGGCCCGGCTGCGTAATGGCAATCTTACCCTCGCACCGGCCGAACATCACGACATCCGGTGGTGCAACGCATCCGACCTGGACGGACTCAAGCCCTCGATGTCCGCGGCCGTAAAATGGTATTGCCGGAAGGCCCTCGAGGAAGTTACGATTCATTCGGAACTCCGGCGTTAATAAGCCCAGAATCCCTCTCGCCGATTATCTTGTCCCAACGCCAGCTTAAATCCGGGTACTTCGTGATCGAAGGACTGAACTCCTTCGCCACGGTTTATTATTTTTATTACCTTTATTTTTTCATGCAAAAAGGTTTTGGCTTTGGCAACAAGGCCAACCTCGCTCTCGCGGCGCTGAGCGGCGCGATCTACATGGCGGGCTCGTGGTGGGCGGGAAAATTTGCGCAACGCTTCGGGTATTTCGTCGCTCTCAAGATAGGCTTCGCCATCATGATCGCGGCCCTCGCGGCCGGCCCGCATATGCACTCCGCTCGCGCTCATGTCCTGGTGATGGCCGCGACGGTGATGGGCATGTGCTTCACCTGGCCCACCCTCGAAGCCCTCGTCAGCCAGGGTGAGACTCCTGCCGGGCTCCAGCGCATGGTCGGTATTTACAACGTGGTTTGGGCCGGTACCGGAGCGTTCGCGTATTTCACCGGCGGCGCGATGCTCGATAATTATTTGCAGAGCTTGTTCTACGTCCCCATGACGATTGTGATGGTCCAACTCGGGCTGACTTCTTGGCTGGAAGCCCAGGCGCCGTCTTCCTCCGTTCTCAAAATAGCCGATGGGGGCGGACTCAATCCATCCGCTGCCATTGAGGCTCGAGCACAAACCGCCCTGGCCGCTGAGTTGAACCCGCGTCCCATTGCCAAGGCAAAAATGTTCCTGCGCCTGGCCTGGCTGGCCAATCCCTTTGCCTATATTGCCCTGAATACCGTTATCGCTCTCATTCCCGGCGTGGCGAAACATCTTGGCCTTTCCACGATGCTCGCCGGGTTCTTTTGCTCGCTTTGGTGTTTTGCGCGCCTGGCTTCGTTCCTGGCGCTGTGGACCTGGGCCGGCTGGCATTACCGTTTCCGCTGGCTGCTTGCGGCTTACGTCGGCCTGATGGCAACGTTTGTTCTGATTCTGCTCGCCCCCAACCTGATCGTTTTGCTCGCCGCCCAAATTGTTTTCGGCCTTGCGCTGGGTGTTATTTACTCGTCGTCGCTGTTTTATTCGATGGACCTCGGCGAAGCCAAGAGCGAGCACGGAGGCATCCACGAAGCCGCCATCGGTTTCGGCAATTTTGCCGGTCCCGCCCTGGGCGCCGCCTCGCTGCATTTCCTTCCGCAGTACGCCAATGGCGGCGCGTTGGCGGTCAGTGTTTTGCTGCTGCTCGGGCTGGGCGGAATAATCGGTATTTGGAAGAAGGGGAAAGGCGGGCAATTGGTGTGATTTGGTTTTGGTTGGTGGCTTCAATCCGGCCTTGCCAGCAAGCCCTATTTTTCCTACTGCTATCCCCGCTCTTTGCCCGGCGCAAAGATTTATCGGTTTAGCTCGATTAGCATATTTAACCAACGCGCATGTCCTCGCTCACTGGCAAATTTGGAATTGTTTTCGGTGTCGCCAACAAGCGTTCGATTGCCTGGGCGATCGCGCAGGCCTGGCATAAAGCCGGCGCCAGCCTCGCCTTCACGTACCAGGGCGAGCGCCTCAAAGAGAATGTCGAAGAACTCGCGGGCGCTTTCGGCGGGGATACGCTCATTCTGCCTTGCGATGTCACCAGCGATGAACAAATCGCCAGCGTCTTCAAAACGGTGGCGGAAAAATTCGGCAAATTGCACCTGCTGCTCCACTCGGTTGCGTTCGCTCCCAAAGATGCGCTCGAAGGCGAATTCATTAACACCAACCGCGAGGCATTTCGCATCGCGCACGATGTAAGCGCCTATTCGCTGGTGGCCCTGACGCGCGCCGCGGCCCCGCTCATGACCGAAGGCGGCAGCGTGGTCGCGATGACCTATTACGGCTCGGAAAAGGTCGTTCCTCATTACAATGTCATGGGCGTGGCCAAAGCGGCGCTCGAAGCCAGCACCCGTTACCTCGCTTATGATCTCGGCCCGCGGAAGATCCGCGTGAACTGCATCAGCGCGGGTCCCGTCAATACTCTCGCGGCTCGCGGCATTTCCGGTTTCATGGAAATGCTGAAACATTACGAAGCGCACGCTCCGCTCAAGCGCAATGTTTTGCCGGAAGAATTGGGCGCTACGGGCTTGTTCCTGGCGAGTGATGGGGCCGCGGCCATCACCGGCCAGGTCATTTATGTTGATTGCGGGTATCAGATAATGGGGATGTGAAGGCGAGCGGTGGTGCTCGATGAACACGCGCTACGGGTAGAGATCAGTCATTAGAGGTCCCGACCGCGGTCCCAGACTCACCGCAAACCACATTGACTGCCACCAGAAATTATTGTTTCCTCCATTGGTAAGATGGCATTCCTGCATCAGATCCTGCAGCGCAAACAGACCGAGCTTGCGGCCGCCAAGAAACTTCGCAGCCTGAGCGACCTCAAGAACATGATTGGCGAGGCTCCGGCTTTGCGTTCGTTCAGTTCCGCCTTGCGCAATGGTTTCGGCTTGATTGCCGAAATCAAGCGCAAGTCTCCGAGCGCCGGCGAGATGCGCAAAGAAAACGTCGCCGAGGCTCCCGCTGCTTACGCCCGGTGCCCGGTCGTCAAGGCGGTCTCGGTCCTGACAAATTCCACCGATTTCGGAATGGGGATCGAAGAATTGGCGCGGATAAAATCATTGGTTCCGCAGCCAGTCCTGCGCAAAGATTTCATTTTTGACGAATATCAAATCTATGAAGCGCGCGCTTTTGGCGCGGATGCGCTTTTGTTGATGGCGAACGTTCTCGAACGGGATCGAATGCAACGATTGTTTGAGCTGTCGCGCGAATTGAATCTCGACGTCCTGTTCGAGGCGCACACCCGTGAAGAAATCGAAAGCATCCCGGCGGGCGCAAGCATTTACGGCATCAACAGCCGAAATTTCATGGCTTCCAACCGTTGGCACTTTGCCAAACTGTTGACTTCCCTCGGCCTTTCGAATTCCTGCAAGGGGCCGGACTTTAGTGTCCAGCTTCAGACCTTTGCGCTGATAGAACACCTCCCCAAGACCGCCATCAAAGTCGCGGAGAGCGGTGTCAAACCCGCGAAAATCGCCGAACTCATCAAGCTGGGCTACAACGCTGTTCTCGTCGGCACTTCGCTGCTTAAAGCGTCCGAAGGCATCGGCAGCATCCTGCATGAATTCGAGCAGGCCCTCGCCGGCGCGCCCCAAAAGGCATTGAATCAAGCCGGCCAATCTTTGCCCGCGTAATAATTTCGATTTTTATCAGGCCTCGTTTATCCCGGGGTTCGCGCTAAAAAACCGCATCATGCTATCCCCGTGCTTGAGCGTTTTTTGCTCCTGCCACCATTCCGGTACGCTCAGGCTATCCCGCCGAGCATGGCCAAGCACGAGCAGTCCACCCGGCGCGAGCAGCCTGGGCAGCCGCTGTTCATCCAGAAGTTGCTGGGCAAAGGAGGTCGAGCGCCGGCCCAGATTCTTTTCGCCATAAGGCGGATCAGCTACAATCAGTCCGAATCGAGACTCGCTCCCGGCCAATTGTCCAATTACAGTGAACACATCCTGGACCAACACTTGCACGCTTTCGGGTGGAAAACCCGCCGTCCGGACATTCTGGCGTAAAACCTCCGCGTGACGCGCTGATTTCTCGACGCATACCGCCGAAATCGCGCCGCGGCTGAGGCATTCAAGACTCAACGCGCCGGTGCCTGCGAACAACTCGAGCACCTTCACTCCCGTCACGCGGCCGCCCAGGCTGTTAAACACGGCTTGCTTGACCAGATCTGGGGTCGGGCGCACTGCCAAACCTTTGGGGACCTTCAAAATCCGTCGCGCCTCTCTACCGCCCGTAATTCGCATGCGCCAGATTATCCATGAATTGGATGTTTGTAAGTGTGAATCGGTCGCCCGGCCATCGGATGCGGAGAGCTGAAGCCTGGAGAGAGGAGATCTGGGCACGCAGCGGAGCAATGATCGCGCCCGATCGGAGTCGGGCGCTCCGCTTCGCTTGCTTGCCAAATCACAAGCTTAAGGCACTTTATTCCCGATGGTTCGCATATTTTTGCCGCTCGCTGCCTTCATTCTGGCCGCCTTCCAGGCCATGGCCGCGGAAACCAATCCCCCGCCTGCCGCCGCGGTGACACAAAGCGCCAATCAAAAAACATTTCAGGTAAAAGGTTTCATCAAAGAACTCAAATCCGACGGCAAAACCGTGGACATACGCCACGAGGAAATTCCCAACTATATGCCGGCGATGACCATGTCTTTTGAATCCAAGGACCCGAAAGAACTGGCAGGGGTCAAACCCGGGGACGCAGTTTCCTTCCGTCTCACCGTCACGGACACCGATTCCTGGGTTGACCAAATCCGCAAACTTTCTCCTGCCGTTATGCCCGAACCCACCCGCAGCACGATCCGCATCGTCCGCGACGTCGAGCCGCTGCAAATCGGCGATCCGCTGCCCGACTATCATTTCACCAACGAACTGGGCCAGGCGGTCAGCCTTGCCCAATTCAAAGGCCAGGCGCTGGCTCTCACTTTCATTTTTACCCGCTGTCCCCTGCCGAATTTCTGTCCGCGCATGTCCAGCAACTTCGAAGCCGTCCAGAAAAAACTCCTCGTCCTGCCCAACGCCCCGACCAACTGGCATCTGCTCACACTCTCTTTCGATCCCGACTTTGACACGCCAGTGATTCTCAAATCCTACGCCGAGAGGTACAGCGCGGACCCTCAGCACTGGAGTTTTATTACTGGCGAAATCATCGATATTACGGCTATTGCGGAGCAATTCGGGCAGATGTTCTGGCGCGACCAGGGCGCCATCAACCATAACCTGCGCACGGCGGTCGTGGATGCGGCCGGCCGGGTCCAGAAAATTTTTCAGGGCAACAATTGGTCCCCCGACGAACTCGTGGACGAAATGGTGAAAGCGGCTGCGGCGAACCCGGTTTCGCCTCCGCCGGCAAAGGAATCTACGCCCTGAGCGGACGCAGGTCCGCGTTACGGTCCCGGCGCCGCTTTGTAGAATCGGTTCGGCAAACTCACCGCCCCCGGATCAGTAAACTGCACCTGGCCCTCGACATTCGTTACCGTGCCCAGATACTGCCATGAACTCAAGTTGCTGGACCCCAGGATTTGCCAAATCATTTGCGGGTCGCTTAGCAGCGTGAAGCGGAATCCATCCGCCGTCAGCCCTTCCAGCCCGGACTGGCTCACGCGCAAGGCCGGGTGGCTCGAGAAGTTCGCGGTGATCACCTTGCTTTGACTCATTAAGACACTCAGCGGATTCAGCGCGCCGCTGGCGTCACCGCTCCAGTTCAGAAAGGTTTGTCCCGCATCAGGCGTCGCGGTGAGGGTGACGGTTTGGCTGGTCCCATAAACATTGGCGCGCGGGTTCACGTTCACCCGGCCTGAGCCGTTGATCATCACGGTCAAGGCAGCCTGCCCCGGAGACAAAGCGCCGAAAATCGAAGACACCGTCGGGTTCGGCGTCGTGATGGTAAAGTAAAGCGGGTTGGTGTTGCCGCTGGCGGCATTCCCCCAGGCGCCAAAGTAGTTGCCCGCCTGCGGCACTCCGGTCAAGCGCACCACGGAACCAAAAGGATACAGCCCGCCAGGCGGATTCAACTGGACCGCGCCATTTCCGGCCACCGTCGTCGAAAGCACGGTGCCGAACACCGCGTAGATGGTTTTGTCCCGCTCCATGGAAATATTCACCGTGGCATTCGTGCCGGAAGCATCCCCCAGCCAATAGAGGAAGGACCATCCATTGGAGGCCACTCCCGTGGCCGTGACGATGTTCGTGCTCGCATAAGTCCCGCCGGGCGGATTCAGGGTGACGCTGCCGCCTCCAGAAGCAGAAGCCGTCAATTTATGATTCACGACCACGAAGGCGTTCACAACGTCAGCTTCCTCGGATTGGCTAAAGTCCGAGCTGTAACCGATCGCTCGCACGGTCGCGCTATGGGTCACGGTGAAAGGCCCCGAATAAGGCATCGATCCAAAGTTCGGCGTCGAACCATCCAAAGTGTAATAGATTGACCCATTGGTGAACGCCGAATGCACGCTCAAAGTCGGCGGCGTTGCGAACGTGTAAGTGCCATTGGTTAGCAATTGATTACCAAAATAAAGTTCCACCCGTTTCACTCGGAGCACCGCTGGCGCGCTGGTGACGGACCCTGCAAAGTTGGAAACGATTACTGAATACGATCCGGCCTGGTTTGTCTCCACCGTGCCGAGGTCCAGGGTGCTGTTGGTCGCGTTGGGCAGCGCGCCATTGTTGAAAAACCAGAAATACTGCAACGGCGCCGAACCCGACACGCTTACGGTGAAAACAACGTTGCTGCCGGCCAGCACGGTTTGACTTTGCGGCGCATTGGTAATCACCGGCGAAGACAGAATCTCACCCGACAATCGCGCCACCACTCCGTTACTCAGCGAGATAAACCGATTCCCCACTGAATCGAGAGCGATCCCGTTAACCGGGGACGTCAAAGAGTTAACCGTCCAGACAAGGTTGCCGTCATAATCGTATCTCGAAAGCGGCCCGCTATCAGCGGCCACGTACGCCCCGCCGTACAGATCATTTCCGACGGTCCAGGCCGGGGACAGTCCAACGGTTTGGGTCCAAATCACTTCTCCGGATCCGGCTCGTTTCGTGAGGTAATCTTCGACATTATAGATCTGCCCCTGAGCATTCATGGCCGTCCGTGAGTATTTCGATGCCAGGTAACTCGATGCCGTCCAGGAGGACAGCACCGTCGCATTTCCGGTGCTATCGAATTGAGATAACATAGCGTAGATGAAACTACTGAAAGTGACCACATAACCGTTGGTTGGTGTTATCCCGCCAAAACGCAAGGTCCCTAATGTGGTATAGTAGTTAACCTTCGGCATGACGGCACTCCAAGTATTCGAACCGGTGCTGTCATATCGCGTGGCCACTGAATAATGGGCAGTGGTCGTAACGTTCCAGGTGTAGCCCACATAGGCCACGCCGGTGGCGGGGTCCACCTGGAGATCGTTCACCGCCACCGCCCGGATCGAGCCCTGGGGTCCGAAATCTGCGCTCCACAATCGCGTGCCCGAACTGTCGTAATTGGCTAGAAAGCAGGCTGGCCCGTTGGGATAGTTGAGACCATAAGGAGGCCCAGGCACACCAGGATATGTGCCGGCGTAATAGTAATTCCCCGCTGCATCCCGTTGCGCCAGGCCCACGTTCGTATTGAGCAGCATCATCTGCAGCACCGCTCCCGTGCTGCTCAGGACAAAGACCGTCCCATTCGAATTCGCGCACACATTCGTCTGCACGTCCACTGTGAAGACTTGCGCGCCAATGTTTGTCGCCCAAAGAATACTTGGCGCTTGCGCCTGCGCGGACTGTGAACCCAGCCCTGCTATCACGCCTAGCGCGGCGGCTCCCACTTGAAACATCCACAGCGCACATCTGCTTCCGCGCCTTAAGCCACGCAGCGGAGAGGCCGAGGGTTGATTCTTGAGCGGCACACGAAGCAGGCAGGCAGACCCGTCACCACAGGTGGCGCCCAAAAGATTGCGTTCCATAATAGTTACTTCCTTCCCGGGGAATATTCGATTTCCTGATTTTTGGTTTTACCATTCCGAAGGAAATCATCAAGACATCCATTATGGGGTGAATACCCACCCCGCCCGCCTGTCGCGGCATCTGCGCTGATCTTCCCAGGGCGGCGGGGTAAACACACCCCTTGACGAATCGGAGCACTCGCGGTTAGGGTGAGGCAAGTGGAAATCTATTAGACTGTATGTCGGATCAACCTGTCATTCTGCTCGCCGAGGATCGCGAAGATGATATTTTGCTGATCCGCCGAGCCTTCCAGCGGGGCAATGTTCCCCAACCCACCCACGTGGTCCGCGATGGCGAGGAAGCGGTCGCCTATCTGGCGGGCGATGGAAAATACGCTAATCGTGATGAGTACCCTTTGCCGGCGCTCTTGCTTTTGGACTTGAAAATGCCCCGACTGGACGGCTTTGAAGTTCTGGAATGGATCAGAAAACAACCCAGTCTGCGCGCTCTGCGCGTCCTCGTCCTGACTTCTTCCGAGGATATCTTTGACGTTAACCGCGCTTACGAACTAGGGGCGAATTCCTTCCTCGTCAAACCGCTGGACTTCGAGCTATTTGTCGAAACCTGCGCTGTCATCAAGAAATACTGGCTGAATCTGAGCAAAACCCCGCGCATCTCGCGGCCTTCGACGGCGGAACAACCGATCGCCACGACGCCTCCGGCGACCTGAGGTCTGCTCGGGTAAACCGATCCAAAACCAGCAAGCGGGCCTCTTACGGCACCGCCACGACCCGGTAAAACCTCTGCGGCAAAGCCGCCGCCTCCGTGTCCTGAATCTCGAACGGCATCGTCGCCGGATTCGTCGCCGCCAGCGTGGTCCAGTCCGCCAGGTTCGTCGAAGCCAGCACCGTGTAGTTCAGGGCCGGGGTTCCGTACACCCGGAGCGCATACCCATAATCGCGGCGCACCGGCGGCGGCAGGTAGGGCCCGACCACGATCACAAAATGCTGGCTCGAACTCAAGTCGGGCGCGCCCGAATCCGCCACCGCGACCGTCGCGTTGAAAACAGCCTGCGTCACACTGCCGGGGACCTGCCAGCTAAACACGCCGCTGAGCGGGTCCAGCGTCGCCCCGTCCGGCCCGGTCACCAGCGTGAAGATCAAGTGCTCCGGCGGCACAAAAGCGTCCGCCGCCGTGTTCGTCACGGTCAGCAACACGCCCGGCGTTCCTAGTTGATCCGGAATCGGCATCAGCCTGGCGCATCGGCCCGACAGTCCGTAGCCCCCTACAAAATTGTTGCCCATCGTGGCCGTGTACCGCGCATAGCCGGTGGCGCTATTGGCGACGTCCGGCGGAATGGCAATAAAATAAACCTGGTTCGGGCCCGCGATCAGGGGCGATGCGACCCAGTTCATGCGATTCGTACTGAACTCGACCTTGGCATCGTTATACAGGTTTGCTGACAGCAGCAGGAAATGCGTCGCCTGGTTTCCGAACTGTCCCAGCGGCAATTCCCATTGCAATTCGTACGGAAAAATCCACCAGTACCCCGCATCCCTGTAGCTGTTGATGAAAATGACCCCTGGCGGAGGAGCGGGCGTTTTCACGTGGCTCCAGAGCAGTCCTCGCACCCCTTCGAAGGCGGGCACCCAATGTTTCGGGTGCGCCCAATCCGGCGGCGCCATCACCTCGAAGCTCCCGTCATTCAAATGCCAATAAATTCGCCCAGCAATCCCATTGCTCAAACACAGAACCAGATATCCCGCGAAACGACTCATGCCGTTGAATTGATTCGTATTCACCGTACCCAGGTCCGTCTCCACCACGTTGCTCTGCCCCATGTCAACTACACCCTG
>Ga0193728_1000939_pt1 | contig 14510 bp, 8 predicted proteins | sample U1c1metaG_FD_143037 | JGI IMG/M metagenome (GOLD analysis project Ga0193728, IMG submission 143037) | Soil microbial communities from a riparian zone of the East river system, Colorado, United States - U1c1 | ecosystem: Environmental > Terrestrial > Soil > Riparian zone | place: USA: East River...
ACGTGCTGATCGTCGATACGGATGAGCTTGCCGAGAGCGTGCCGCGCCTGCTAGCCACCGGCCCGACGAGCTCGGCGCTGTTGATGGCGCTGGTCGAGCGCGGGGAGGTCGCGTCGGTCGTGACGCTCGTGCGCCGGCTCTCTGGCGCCTACGACGAGCGCTCGGTTGAGCTCGCAAGGACGCTCGTCGACCAGGCCGCAACGGCGCTCGCGCTCGTCCACGCTCGCGCCGAGGCCGGGACGGATGCCGTCGCCGGCTGCATGAACCACCGCGCGATGCGCCGACGCCTGGAGGAGGAGATCGTCCGCGCCACGCGCACGGGCAGTCCGCTCTCGTGCATCCTGATCGACCTCGATGACTTCAAGCGGGTCAACGACGATCACGGCCATCAGGCCGGCGACACCGTGCTGCGCGAAGTAGTCCAGGCGCTCGTCGGTGAGTTCCGCGCATTCGACCGCGTCGCCCGCTACGGCGGTGACGAGTTCGTTGTGATCCTGCCGAATGCCGAGTTGCGTAGCGCGTCCGCCGCCGCAACACGTGCGCTCGAACGGATGCGCGAGGTCTCGGCGCTCGGCACCGGCTCGGGCGTCTCGGCCTCGATCGGCGTCGCTCAATGGCACCCGCCGATGGGCGTCGATGAGCTGCTCGAGGCCTGCGATCAGGCGCTGTTGCGCGCCAAGCGCGAGGGTAAGGGGCGCGTGACGCGCGCCCCGGACTCGCCGGCCTGAGCAGTCTTCGACCGACCCCTCGCGAGTCTCGTCGGCGAAGCGCCGAACGGCAGCGGCGCAGACCCCTGCACGACCAGGGATCGGCGACGACTCTGCGAGACTGCTGGCATGTCGCACCGTCCAGCCAGCACGCCCGGGAGATGTGAATGACGCAGAACAGCTTTGGCGCGAAGAGCACGCTCGATGCCGGCGGCAAGAGCCATGAGATCTTCCGCCTCGACGCCCTGCAGCAGCGCTTCGACGTCGCGCGACTGCCGTTCTCGCTGAAGGTGCTGCTCGAGAACTTGCTGCGCACCGAGGGCAACGGTTCGGTGCAGGCGGCCGACATCGAAGCGCTCGCGAGCTGGGACGCGAAGGCGCAGCCGAGCAAGGAGATCGCGTTCACGCCGGCGCGCGTGCTGATGCAGGACTTCACGGGCGTCCCGGCCGTCGTCGACCTCGCGGCGATGCGCGACGCGATCGCGCAGATGGGTGGCGACGCGGCGCAGATCAACCCGCTCGCGCCGGCCGAGCTCGTGATCGACCACTCCGTCCAAGTCGACGCGTTCGGCACGCGCGACTCGTTCCGCTTCAACGCCGAGCGCGAGTTCGAGCGCAACGAGGAGCGCTACTCGTTCCTGCGCTGGGGGCAGGGCGCGTTCGACGACTTCTCCGTCGTGCCGCCGGACACGGGCATCGTCCACCAGGTCAACCTTGAGTACCTCGCGCGCGTCGTCTTTTCGAACGAGAAGACCGGCCAGGCTTATCCGGACACGCTCGTCGGCACCGACTCGCACACGACGATGGTCAACGGTCTTGGCGTGCTCGGCTGGGGTGTCGGCGGGATCGAGGCTGCGGCGGCGATGCTCGGCCAGCCGATGTCGATGCTGATTCCGCAGGTGCTCGGCTTCCGCCTGCACGGCGAGCTGCCGGAGGGCGCGACGGCGACCGACCTCGTGCTGACCGTCACTGAGATGCTGCGTGAGCGCGGCGTCGTCGGAAAGTTCGTCGAGTTCTACGGCGCCGGCCTGGCCGGGCTGCCGCTGGCCGACCGCGCGACGATCGGCAACATGTCGCCCGAGTTCGGCTCAACCTGTGCGATCTTCCCGATCGACGCCGAGACGCTGACCTATCTGAAGCTCTCCGGACGCCCAGACGAGCAGATCGCGCTCGTCGAGGCCTATGCCAAGGAGCAGGGCCTGTGGCACGACGAGCACTCCGAGCAGCCGACGTTCTCCGATCAGATCGAGCTCGACCTCGGCGATGTCGTGCCGAGCCTCGCCGGGCCGAAGCGCCCGCAAGACCGAGTTGCGCTGAGCGAGGCGCAGATGATCTTCAAAGAGGCGCTGCGCGACTACGTGCCGAGCGACGGCGACCAGGCCGACGCGCAGGACGAGGCCGTTGCCGAGTCCTACCCTGCGTCGGACCCGCCGGCCAACGAGCCCGGGCACGTGGAACTCGTGGGCGCTTCGCAGGTGCCGCAGCTGCCCGAGGGCAACACGGCGACAGCGCTCCCGCACAACGGCACCGCGAGGACGGTCACGAGCGAAGGCAAGACGTTCGAGCTCGACCACGGGCACGTCGTGATCGCGGCGATCACGAGCTGCACGAACACGTCGAACCCGTCGGTGATGATCGGCGCTGGGATCCTCGCGCGCAACGCGCTCGCGCGCGGCCTGCGCAGCAAGCCGTGGGTCAAGACCTCGCTCGCGCCCGGCTCGAAGGTCGTCACCGAATACCTCGACCGCGCCGGACTGACCGAGCCGCTCGAGCAGCTCGGCTTCAACCTCGTCGGCTACGGCTGTACGACGTGCATCGGCAACTCAGGGCCGCTCAGCGAGGAGATCTCGGCGGCCGTCAACGAGGCCGACCTCGCGGTCGTCTCGGTGCTCTCGGGCAACCGCAACTTCGAGGGGCGGATCAACCCGGACGTGAAGATGAACTACCTTGCCTCGCCGCCGCTGTGCGTCGCGTACGCGCTCGCCGGCACGATGGACATCGACATCGTCGGCGCGCCGCTCGGACAGGATCAGAGTGGCGCAGACGTCTACCTGCGCGACATCTGGCCGTCCGAGCAGGAGATCGCGCAGACGATCGGCGAGGCCGTGCGCGCCGACATGTTCCGCAAGAGCTACGGCGAGGTGTTCGCCGGCGACGAGCGTTGGAACGGGCTCGACGTGCCCGAGGGCGAGCGCTTTCAATGGGACGAGCAATCGACGTACGTGCGCCTGCCGCCGTACTTCCAGGGTATGCCCGTCGATCCGCAGCCGATCGGCGAGCTGAGCGGCGCGCGCGTGCTGGCGCTGCTCGGCGACAGCGTCACGACCGATCACATCTCACCGGCCGGCGCGATCAAGCGCGACGGCCCAGCCGGCGCGTACCTGCAGGAGCAGGGCGTCGCCCCGCGCGATTTCAACTCCTACGGCTCGCGCCGCGGCAATCACGAGGTGATGATGCGCGGCACGTTCGCGAACATCCGCTTGCGCAACCAGCTCGCGCCTGGCACAGAGGGCGGCGTTACGCGCCACCTTCCCGACGGCGAGCAGACCTCGATCTACGACGCCGCGATGCAGTACGCCGGCGAAGACGTCCCGCTCGTCGTGCTCGCTGGCAAGGAGTACGGCTCGGGCTCCTCGCGCGACTGGGCCGCGAAGGGCACGAAGCTGCTCGGCGTTCGCGCCGTGATCGCCGAGAGCTTCGAGCGTATCCACCGCTCGAACCTCGTCGGCATGGGCGTGCTGCCGCTGCAGTATCCCGACGGCGAGAGCGCCGCCTCACTTGGGCTGAGCGGCGAGGAGGTCTTCTCGATCGACGGCATCGCCGACGCGGCTGCGGCCGTCGGCGAGGCACAGGGGGCCGCGCAGACGGTGCGCGTCACGGCCGCGCGCGAGGACGGCGAGCCGATCTCCTTCGCCGCGCGCGTGCGCATCGACACGCCACGCGAGGCCGAGTACTTCCGCCACGGCGGCATCCTGCAGTACGTCCTGCGAACGCTGCTCGCGCGATGAGCGATTCGGGCCCGACGCCGCCGGCGAAGACCTCGCCGGGCGCCTCGCCGGTGCTGCTCGAGCTGCTCGCCGCGCGCGGGCCGTCCGGCTACGAGCAGGCACCGGCAGCAGTCTGGAGTGGGGCCGCGAGCTCGTTTGCGCAGGTCAGCACCGATCTCGTCGGCACGCCGCTCGCGCTCGTCGCGCCGAAGCACGGCTTTGAGTCCTCGCCGCGGCGACTGCTCGTGATGGGCCACATCGACGAGATCGGTCTGATCGTCACGCACATCGACGACGAGGGATATCTGTGGTTCCGCCCCGTCGGTGGCTGGGATGCGCAGATCCTTGTCGGTCAGCGGCTCGTGATCGACACGCGCGAGGGGCCCGTGACGGGCGTCGTCGGCAAGAAGCCGATCCACCTGCTGCGCGATGAGGAGGCGAAGAAGGTCGCCGACATCCGCGAGATGCACATCGACATTGGCGCGAGCGACGGCAAGGAGGCGCGCGCGACGGTACGCATCGGCGATGTCGCCGTGATCGACGCGCAGCCGGCCGGGCTGCCCAACGGGCGGCTCACCTCGCGTGCGCTCGATAACCGGCTCGGCTCCTACGTCGCGCTGCAGGCCGCGCGAATCGTCGCTGAGGCGGGCGGCGGGGAGTGGGAGCTCGCGGCCGTCGCCGTCGCTCAGGAGGAGACAACGTTCGGCGGCTCGCGCACGAGCGCTTTCGCACTCGAGCCGGACGCGGCGATCGTGATCGACGTCACGCATGCGACCGACGCGCCGGGGATCGACGTCAAGGAGAGCGGCAAGCACGAGCTCGGCTCCGGTCCCGTGCTGAGCCGCGGCTCGACGCTCAATGACAAGCTGTTCGAGCTGCTGTTCGCGGCCGGCGAGGAGGAGAAGATCCCGTTCACGCTCGAGGCGACCGGCCGTGCGACGGGCACCGACGCCGACGCCGTTCACCTCAGCCGCAGCGGCGTGCCGACAGGGCTCGTCTCGATCCCGATCCGCTACATGCACTCGCCCGTCGAGCTCGTCCAGCTCAGCGACGTCGAGGCGTGCGCGCGGCTCGTCGCCGCCGCGGCGCTGCGCCTGCAGCGCGAGAGCTCGTTCGCCGGCTGAGCTCAGGCCGAGCCCAGCCGGCGGCCAAGCCTCAGGCTGCGGTGAGCTCCGTGCTCTCGACGATCTTGTAAGCCGCGCCGGGGCATCCGCCGAGCGCGAGCATGCGCAGACCCTGTGGGCCGGCGAACACCTTGCGCCGAGCCTCCGCGCCGACACGCACGATCGTCTCGTTGTCGAGCTCGACGCGCTCACCGTCGATCTCGATCCAGCCGGAGCCCGACAGCGCGACGAAGACCTCTTCTTGCGCGCTCTCGGCGTGGTCATGCTCCGGGTAATCGGCGTAGTCCGGCGGCAGCTGGATCACCTGCATGCCGAACGCTGTAACTCCAAGCTCCGCGCGGGCCTTTACGAACCCGCCGCCGAAACTCGTCTCCATCTCACTGATGCGCTTCGCTGTGTAATCACTCATTAGTCGACACTAACTGATCGTGAGCGGCAGCACGATCCCGAGCTGGCGCGACTGCGCGAGCACGGAGCCGTCGGACGCCCAGATCACGCCGTCCTCCTCAAAGAAGCCGTCCTGAACGAGCCCTGAGCGAAAGCGCGCGAAGCAGAGCTCGTCGCGGACGCCGCGGGGGAGGTCTGTCTCTGTCGCCGCCGGGAGCGGCGTGCGAAAGTGGATCGTCAGGTCGATTGTCGGCGTCGTCGAGGGCTCGCGCAGGCGGATGAATGGCGGCGAGAACAGCGCGTCGCTAAAGAACGCAAGTGACAGCGCGTCGATCGGCCGTGGTTCGGAGAGCCCGAGCCATGAGCCGATTTCCATCGGCGCGTCCGAGCCGCTGAACGGGACAGCGCCGATCCGCGGCTGGATCACCAGATGGCTCGTAAAAGGCGGCGCGCTCTTGAAGAACGGACTCCCGCTCCGCCGCTCTGCGTCCTGCGGCGCGACGTCCGGCAGTGGCAGCTCAGCGATCTGCGGCGCGCTCCAGGGCACTGAGAACGCGCCTAGCGCGAGCGCGATCAGCTTGCCGTCCTGTTCCATCCTCGTCGAGAGCGTGCTGAGCGAGCGTCCGGCACGCTCGATCGTCGCGACGATCGTGACCGTCCCGGGCTCCGGCGCACGCGCGTAGTGGATCGTCAGCGAGCGCGGCGAGCGCGCCCTGTCGGCGACTGTCTCGACGAGCGCGCGCAGCAGCATCGCCGCGAGATAGCCGCCGTGCGGGCCGCGCCCGGCGCGCCAGTTTGGCGAGACGTTCGCGGCGAACTCGGCGCGGAGGAGTCCATCTTGCTCTGAGCGGCCGAGCTCGCGTACGGCCGTGTCACGGTCGAAGGCTCCCGGTACGACAGCGTCCGCCTCGCCTCCAGCGCCCGCGCCGCTCCCTGCCACGCCCGCTCCCTGCGTCGCGCCCGCGACGTCGCCGTCAGCCACGGACGAGGCGCTTGTAGGTGATCCGGTGCGGGCGGTCGGCTGCGTCGCCGAGCAGCGCGTGGCGGTGCTCCTCATACGCCTCGAAGTTGCCCTCGAACCACGTCACCTGCGAGTCACCCTCGAATGCGAGCACGTGCGTCGCGATGCGGTCGAGGAACCAGCGGTCGTGCGAGATCACGACGGCGCAGCCCGGGAACGCGAGCAGCGCGTTCTCGAGCGCGCGCAGCGTGTCGACGTCGAGGTCGTTCGTAGGCTCGTCGAGCAGCAGCAGGTTGCCGCCGCTGCGCAGCAGCTTCGCGAGGTGCACGCGGTTGCGCTCGCCGCCGGAGAGGTTGCCAATCCGCGCCTGCTGATCAGAACCCTTGAAGTTGAAGCCCGCCGTGTACTGGCGCGAGTTGACCTCGCGCTCGCCGACTTTGAGGTGCTCGTAGCCTTCTGAGATCTCCTCCCAGACGGTCTTCGCCGGGTCGAGGGCGTCGCGCGACTGGTCGACGTACGCGAGCTGGACCGTATCGCCGAGCTCGATCTTGCCAGTGTCGGGGGTCTCCTCGCCGGTGATCATCCGAAACAGCGTCGTCTTGCCGGCGCCGTTGGCGCCGATCACGCCGACGATCCCGGCGCGCGGCAGGTCGAAGGAGATCGACTCGATCAGCAGTCGATCGCCAAAGCCCTTCGTCACGTCGCTCGCGGTAAGCACCTTGTCGCCGAGGCGCGGCCCCGGCGGGATGTGGATCTGCACGTCCTCGAGCTTGACGTTACGCTCCTCCGCGATCAGCTCCTCGTAGCGTGCGAGGCGCGCCTTCGACTTCGTTCGTTTGCCCTTCGGGTTCGTGCGCACCCATTCGAGCTCGGCCGCGATCGTCCGCTCGCGGCCCTTGTCGGCGCGCGCTTCCTGGGCCATGCGCGCCTGCTTCTGCTCGAGCCAGCTCGAGTAGTTGCCTTCGTAGGGGATGCCCTTGCCGCGGTCGAGCTCGAGGATCCAGCCGGCGACGTTGTCGAGGAAGTAGCGGTCGTGCGTGACTGCGACGATCGCGCCCTTGTACTCAGAGAGGTGCTGCTCGAGCCACGCGACCGACTCCGCATCGAGGTGGTTCGTCGGCTCGTCGAGCAGCAGCAGGTCCGGCGCGCGCAGCAACAGCCGGCAGAGCGCGACGCGGCGGCGCTCGCCGCCGGAGAGGCTGCTGACGTCGGCGTCCGGCGGCGGCAGGCGCAGCGCGTCCATCGCGTATTCGAGCTGCGTGTCGAGGTTCCACGCATCGGCCGCTTCGATCTTCGCCTGGACCCGGCCGAACTCGTCGGCGTTCTCCTCGGAGTAGTTCGCCGCGAGCTCGTTGAAGCGGTTGAGCAGTGCCTTCGTCTCGGCGACGCCGTCCTCGACGTTGCCCTTAACGTCCTTTGACTCGTCCAGATGCGGCTCCTGCTCGAGCATCCCGACGCTCGCGCCGGGCGCGAGCGCGGCCTCGCCGCGGTACTCCTGATCGACGCCGGCCATGATCCGTAGGAGCGTCGACTTGCCGGCGCCGTTGTAGCCGAGCACGCCGATCTTCGCGCCCGGGTAGAAAGCGAGCGAGACGTTGTCGAGCACCGTCTTATCGGGCGGGTGCAGCTTGGACAGCTGGTGCATCGTAAAGATGTATTGAGAAGACATTGGCAGCCAGGATAGGACTTCGCCGGTCTCGCTAACGTTGTCGGGTCATGCCTACGACTGTCCTTGACGTCGAGCAGCACCTGCTCCTGCTGGAGCTCGAGGCTCCGTTCGACAAGCGCGACGTGCAACTCGCCCGCCGGCGCATGGCCAAGCGCTGGCACCCGGACATCGCGCCGGCCGGGCGCCAGTACGAGCACGAGCGCCATCTGAAGGCGATCAACGAGGCCGCCGACCAGCTCGAGCGCCTCGCCGAGGGCTCGCGCGGCGGCAGCGTCTCGCGCAATGCCGTGCGCGCGAGCGCCGCCGCAGCGCGCCGCGAGCGCGAGGAGGCCGGCCGGCGCAACTACGAAACTGAGCAGCGCGCCCGCGCGCACGCAGCCGACAAAGCCAAGCACGACCCGTTCGCGAGCCGCGTGCCCGACCACTCGGTCGTGCACCGCTACGCGCGCTGTCAGACCTATCCCGAGTGGGGCGTCGGCACGGTCGCCGGAATCTACTTCAGCGAAGACCCCGACGGCGGCGAGGAAGTGCAGCAGTGGGCGCGCGTCAAATTCAGCCACGGCGTGCGCACAGTGCCGGCCGGCAGCATGCGCTTTGTCGACTTCTCAAAGCCCGACCCGGCCGAGGAGCGCGTCGAACGCTTCATGCTCGCCGCGCAGCGCGCGATGGCCGAAGGCGACTACGAGCTCGCCGCGCAGCGGCTGATCTACGCGCGCGACGCTGAGCCGGAGAACGTCGCCGTGCTGCGCCTGATGACGCTCGCCTTCTGGCAGGGCGGCAAGCTCGACGAGGCCGCGCGCGCGGTGCGCGACTGGGCGCGCGTCGACGGCACGCGTCCGGCGCCGCATCGCTTCGCTTCGCGCATCTACGAGGACATCGGCGCCGTCGATCTCGCCGAGGAGGCGGCCGCGCGCGCAGCGCAGCGCGGTCCCTCCGATGCCGGAGCGTGGGAGCGTCTCGGGCGGCTGCGCCTGCAGCTGATTGATCGCGAGGGGGCGCTCGAGGCTTTCAGGCGCGCGCTCGCGCATGGCGCAGGGCGTGACGTACGCGAGCTGATCGAGCAGGCGCTTGCGCTCGAGCCGCGTAGCGCCGTTTCGACCGTCTGAGCGCAGGATGCAGTTCGAGCGGCGCGTGCGCCGCTCGCGGAGCCGCACATGTGCGGCTCCGAGGCAGGGCCGCATGCGGCCCTGCCGGCCAAGCCGCATGCGGCTTGGCCTCCCAGGATGATCTAGAGGATGTTCACGGCGCGCGAGACGATCAACCCGATCGTCAGCAGCGAGACGACCGATTGCACGCCCATGATCGCCTTCGCCATCCACGTCAGCGGCATCGTGTCTGTCGGCGAGAAGGCCGTGTTGTTCGTCAGCGAGACGTAGAAGTAGTCGAAGTACTTCGGCCGCCAGTCGCGCGGCTCGATCGTGTCGTCGCTCATCTGCGGGAAGAGGAAGTCCGGCGCGCGGTCGCGGGCCGCCGAGCGCAGGCCCGGCCCGCCGCGGTCCATCTCCCAGTACCAGAGCGCGAAGATCAGCAGGTTCGTCAGCCAGATCAGCACGCCGGCGACGACCAGCCCGCGGCCGTCCTGGACGTTGTGGTGCAGCAGGAAGTGCGTCAGTGCACCGAGCGAGAAGATGTTCGCGGCGCTGACGAACGCCGTCAGCGACAGCGCCGTGCGCCGGCGTCGCGGATGCTCGTCCTCGATGTCGTTCGGCGTGACGACGATCAGCCCGAGCAGCAGCAGGCCCTCGAGCGACGGAACGAGCCACTGCGGGCCGGCCGTCAGCCGCTCAGGCAGCAGCAGCTGGATGCCGATCGCCGCGAGCACCGTCAGCTGTGCCGGCCAGAACGGCTCGCTGTCGGGTGGCGGCGGGTAGGGCCGCCGTTGCGGGTCGGGTGCGGCCTTTGCGGGTGGATCGTCGGCCACGATTACAGAGCCTACGGCCACGCGCGGCCGTCGCGCTAGCCTTCGTGGGAAGTCGCCCGGTGCCGATACGCGGCGCCGACGTGGCCATCCAAGCGTATGGGCATCGAGAGTCCAGTCCACCTCATCTTCATCGCGATCGTCGCGCTCGTCGTGCTCGGTCCGAAACGCCTGCCCGGCCTCGCGCGCTCACTCGGCAACGGCATCCGCGAGTTCCGTCAGTCGCTCGACATGGGTGCACAAGATCAGCCGCCGCACGTTCCGCCGCCGCCGGCTGCCTCGACTGCGCCCGCGCCGCCGCCGGCCGATGTCCCCGCCCCGCCGCCGCCCGCCGCTGCCGAGCCATCTCAGGACTCGCCTGCGCAGGCCGACGCACCAGCGGCACAAGCGCCGCCCGCTCCACGGAGCTGAACGCCGCGCGTCCTGCCGGCTGCGCGGCGGAGATAGGCTGCTGCTCTTCCCGACCGCAAGGAGCAGATCGCAGATGAGCGCAGAGCCCGCAGTGTCCGCTGAGCCCGTCCTCGCCAAGCGGCGCGGGAACGTGCTGCTGATCACGATCAACCGCCCGGAGGTCCGCAACGCGGTCAACGGCGCCGTCGCCGAGGGCATCGCCGGCGCGCTCGACGAGCTCGACGGCGACGAGAGCCTGTCCGTCGGCGTGCTGACGGGCGGCGGAGGCTTCTTTTGCGCCGGGATGGACCTCGGCGCGTTCGTCAAAGGCGAATCGCCGTGGTTCGGCGACCGCGGCTTCGCCGGCATCGCACAGCGCGCATCGCAGAAGCCGCTGATCGCCGCGATCGAGGGCTTCGCCGTCGCCGGTGGCATGGAGATTGCGCTTGCGTGCGATCTGATCGTCGCCGCGAAGGGCGCGAAGATGGGCATCCCCGAGGCCAAGCGCTCGCTCGTCGCCGCCGGTGGCGCGCTGCTGCGCCTGCCGCAGCGGATGCCCTACCACGTCGTCATGGAGCTCGCGCTGACCGGCGATCCGATGCCCGCCGAGCGCTTCCACGAGTTCGGCGTCGTCAACCGCCTCGCCGAGCCCGGCACGGCCGTAGATGTCGCGATCGAGCTCGCCGAGAAGCTCGCCAAGAGCGGCCCGCTCGCCGTGATCGCCTCCAAGCGCATCCTGCAGGAGCAGTACGACTGGAGCAGTGCCGAGATGTGGGAGAAGCAGGGCGCGATCTCCGGGCCCGTGTTCGCTTCAGAGGACTCCAAGGAGGGCGCGAAGGCGTTCAAGGAGAAGCGCGAGCCAGTTTGGAAAGGCCGTTAGCGCGAGAGCTTCTTGCGCTTGCGCTGGCGGCGGATCTCGAGGAACCGCTTCCACAGGGCCCACATCAGCGCTGTCCCGGGGTCTTGCGAGGATACTGGGAGATCGACTGGTCGAGGTCGATCGCGGTCGTGACGATGCGGTTCTGTTCGGCGATGTGCGCGGCAGGGTAGCCCTCGCCTGGGCTCGCGCGCTCGGGGCGGCCGATGAAGCCGAAGCGGATCTCGTCGGGCATGATCTGCATCAAGCGCGGGAACATGTGCGCGCGAGCGCCGACGTTGCGCGGCTCCTCCTGGACCCAGACGACCTCGCGGAGGTTCGGGTAGCGGCGCATCAGCGCGAGGATCTGGCCCTCGGGGAAGGGGTAGAGCAACTCGACGCGCCCGACAGCCAGGCCTGTGTGCGACGGGCGGTCTGGGTGCCCGACGAGGTCGTAGTAGACCTTGCCGGTGCAGAGCAACAGGCGCGTGACCTGCGCGTCGTCAACGCCAGGCTCGGCGAGCACCGGCTGGAAGCTCGTGCCCTCGGCCAGATCTGCGACGGAGTTCGTCGCCTGCGGCAGGCGCAGTAGCGACTTCGGCGTCATCACGATCAGCGGACGCTGCTTGGCGATCCGCGCCTGGCGGCGCAGCAAGTGGAAGTACTGCGCGGGTGTCGTCGGGCTCGCGACACGGATGTTGCCCTCGGCAGCGAGCGCGAGGAAGCGCTCGAGGCGAGCTGAGGAGTGCTCCGGGCCGGAGCCCTCATAGCCGTGCGGGAGCAGCAGCGTTAGCCGTGAAGTCTGTCCCCACTTGGCCAGGCCGGAGACGATGAACTGGTCGACGATCACCTGCGCAGAGTTGACGAAGTCGCCGAACTGCGCCTCCCACAGGACGAACGTCTCGGGCGCCTCCTGGCTGTAGCCGTACTCGAAGCCCATGCACGCAAGCTCCGAGAGCGGGCTGTTGTGCAGCTCGAGCGGCGCGAGCGCCTCCGGCAGGCTCTGGATCGGGCAGACCGTCTGGCCGGTCTTTGCGTCGTGCAGCACCATGTGGCGCTGGCTGAACGTGCCGCGCTCGGTGTCCTGCCCGGTCAGACGGATCGGCGTGCCCTCGGTCAACAGCGACGCGAACGCGAGCGCCTCGGCGTGCGCCCAGTCGATCCCGCCGGCGTCGCCGAGCGCCTCGCGGCGGCGCTCGAGCTGTTTGACGAGCTTGGGGTGCACCGTGAAGCCGTCGGGCACGCTCAACAGCTCCTCGCCGATCTCGCGCAGGCGCGCGGCCGGCACGGCCGTCTCGACTTCGGGGCTCGGCGAGCGGTCGAGCTCGTACTCGCCCGTCGCCTGCTCGCCTTCGTGCTCGGCGGCGGCCGCGATCTTCGCCTTCAGCCGCTGGTGCAGCAGCGTCAGTTTGTCCCACACCTCCTGCGCCTGGCCGTCGACCTCCTCTTGGGAGACGACGCCTTCGGCGACGAGCCGGTCCGCCCAAAGCTCGGAGACGCGCTTCTTGCCCTTGATCTTCGCGTACATCTCAGGCTGCGTGTAAGCGGGCTCGTCGGACTCGTTGTGGCCGAAGCGGCGGTAGCCGATCAGGTCGATCAGCACGTCGTGGCCGAACTCCTGACGGAAGGCGAAGGCCAGGCGAACGGCGCTCATGCAGGCCTGCACGTCGTCGGCGTTGACGTGCACGATCGGCACGTCGAAGCCCTTGGCGAGGTCAGACGCCCAGCGCGTGGAGCGCGCGTCGTCGGGGTCGGTCGTGAAGCCCACCTGGTTGTTGGTGATCAGGTGCACGGTGCCGCCTACCTTGTAGCCGTCCAGCGCCTGCAGGTTCAGCGTCTCGGAGACCACGCCCTGCGCGGGGAAGGAGGCGTCGCCGTGGATCACGATCGGCACTGCCGCGTCGGTGTCCTGGTGGGCGTGCGGCCCCTGGCGCGTCGTCTGCGCGGCGCGCGTGGCACCCTCGACGACCGGGTAGACGTACTCCAGGTGGCTGGGGTTCGACTCGAGGTTGACGCGGATCGTCGCGCCGTTTTCCAGGTCATAGGAGCCCTGGGTGCCGTGGTGGTACTTGACGTCGCCCGTGCCGCCCTGCGGGATCGTCGTGACGGCCTCGAGCGTCGACGCGCCCTCGAACTCGGCAAAGATCGTGTCGTACGGGCGGCCGAGGTTGTGCGCGAGCACGTTCAGACGCCCGCGGTGGGCCATCCCGACGACGACCTCCTTGCCGCCATGCGCTGCGGAGAGCTTGATCAGTTCGTCGACCATCGGCACGGCCATGTCGAGCCCCTCGATCGAGAACTGGTGCTGGCCGAGATAGGCCTTGTGCATGAAGCGCTCGAGCGCGTCGACCTTGACGAGCCGGCGCAAAAGCCAGCGGCTCTCGTCGTTCGTCAGCGGGTCGCGGAACGAGCCAGCCTCGATGTGCTCGCGCAGCCAGACGCGCTGGCGGTGCGAGGCGATGTGCTCGATCTCATAGGCGATCGTGCCGCAGTAGGTCTCGCGCAGGTGCGGCAACGCGTCGGCGAGCGTTGCGCCTGGGACGTACATCAGCAGCACCTTCGCCGGGATCTTCGCCTGGATCTCCGGCGTCAGCCCGAGCGGCTCCGGGTCGAGCCCGGGGTCGCCCTCGGGCTCTGAGCCGAGCGGGTCGAGGCGTGCCGCGAGATGGCCGTGGCTGCGGAAGCGACTGACGAGCGTCGTCGCGGCTTGCACGCCACGCAGCAGTTCCTCATTGATGGAGATCGTGCCTGTGCCGGCGCCGCTGCTGCCCGCGGCCGACGCTGCTGCGGCGGAGGCGGCCGCGGCAGGTGCCGCTGGGGGAGGCGGTGGGCCGAGCTCGACGCCGAGTGACGCGAACACGCCGTCGTAGAAGCCGCGCTCGCCGCTGAGGTATTCGTCGATCCGCGCGAGGAAGCGACCCGACTCGGCGCCCTGGATGATCCGGTGGTCGTACGTCGAGGTCATCGTCATGACCTTCTCGGCGCCGATCATCGCGCCGATATTTCCTAGGCCGGGCGGGTAGGCGATCGAGCCGGTCGCGACGATCGTGCCCTGCCCGGTCATCAGCCGCGGCACGGAGGCGATCGTGCCGATCCCGCCGGGGTTCGTCAGCGTCACGTTGCCACCCTGCAAGTCATCGGCCGTCAGCGTGTTCGTGCGCGCCTTCTCGACAAGCGCGTCGTAGGCGGCGAGGAAGCGCTCGAACGGCATCCGCCCGGCGTCGCGGATCACGGGCACCATCAGCGTGCGCGTGCCGTCCTTCTTCTCGACGTCGACAGCGAGGCCGAGGTTGACCTGGCCGTCGTGCACGCGGTTTGGCTTGCCATCGATCTCGGCGAAGTGGTCGGCCATCACCGGCATGTCGTCGGCTGCTCGCGCGATCGCGTAGGCGATCAGATGCGTGAAGGAGACCTTGCGCTCGCCGGCCTTCAGCTCCTTGCGTCGAGCGTCGAGCATCGTCACGGTCAGCGTGCGGAAGCTCGTCGCCGTCGGGATCGAGCGCGACTCGTC